>Ga0209023_10006557_pt1 | contig 12224 bp, 17 predicted proteins | sample LakOneMetagenome_FD_187468 | JGI IMG/M metagenome (GOLD analysis project Ga0209023, IMG submission 187468) | Freshwater and sediment microbial communities from Lake Erie, Canada (SPAdes) (version 2) | ecosystem: Environmental > Aquatic > Freshwater > Lentic | place: Lake Erie, Canada... | reverse complement strand
AGCGTTCCCACATCAGCGCTTTCTGACTCTCTGTGTAATAGATCCGAGGTCGCTGCTTCATCTTCAACACTCCCCTTGTAGACGCTCTTGGGTTAGAGTGTTGCGATCACCGGTTGAATCCGCAGCCGGAAGCGGACATCATACATGGGTCCGCTTACGCCCCAAACCGGAAGTTCAGGATTCTACCAAGCGGTCACTCAACGTTAGCGTTAGTCCGCGCCGAAGGCTTCGGCTTGAATGATTCGGTTGGGTTCAGCCGACAACAATAGAAATGTCGATGCCACGGACTGGCGATGAGACGTGTTTGGCGCGAAAGGTGTAGGGACGGCCGTCATAGTTCACGATTCTTTCGCCAAATTTAGATTCAGCCCCAACTCCAAAGATTCCTTTAATTCGTTTGTAGAGTCCGATGTAGAACTCATGTGGCACTTGTACCAGCGGAGGGCACGATGAATCTGGGCCTCCGTATATGTAGTGCGTTGTCGCCGAACGTGGTGCTGGCAGAAATAATCGGTGAGGCCCAAACGTCGCCGCTTCGTGCAGAAGCTTGCCAGTAATGCGGGCGACATACCCTCCAGTTCGACCAGGATAGCTCGGGTCTTCTAAGACAGGAGGAGTCGGCATACGGCTCTTAACGTATCAAGGAACAATTTTCTCTTTCAAGTACAGTCTGCAGTCGGTCACGTAAATTTCCAATGCTTTTCGCCGCGCTCAATGTCGGCTTCTGGCCGGAAGCCGACCATTGTACTCGCCGGGTTTGGATGGACATTGGTCCACGTTGTTGGGCGCATAGTTCGAATGAGGTTCGACTCATGTCAGGTCTACGCGGCGAATCAGTCCGCTTTTTGGGTAAGAGCATAACGTCAAGGCCTTGGTTCTCAAGGCGCTGTAGCGGCCAGCCTTGCAGTTAGGCATCAGCCCCGCGTCCTTATTAGTGCTATCGGGCATCCGCTTCCACCGCGAGATCGGCGAGCGACTTCCCATCAGCGAGCCAGGCGCGTACCCAGGGTGGATGCCGGCCGCGGCCCGACCACACTTGTCGGGGATTTTGCGGATTGCGGTACTTGCTGACCAACTTCTCCCGCTCACCGATATCTTTCGAGTGCTTTCCTAGCAAGTCGCGGACATCGAGGCCCACGCTCTTTGCGATGGCAAATACCTGGTTGCGCGCCTCAGCGATCCGTTGTTGCCCGCGACGCGCAAGTTCCCGTTCCACGTCATCGGCGAGTTCGCGAAGCTCTTTCAGGGAGTGCTTTGTTAGGCTGATGGTCACGTTCTTTGCTCCGGCTGTTGAACTCGAATGGTACATCCTCGCGCTATGCTTTGTTGCCGAATAGGGCAATGATGTGTAGTCTGATCTGCCGTTTTTGGCCACCACTGCCAATTGTGATCCGCGTAATAATGGCGCTGGCGAATGGGCCTGTTGCCCTTGCTGAGGTAAAGTGTTCTCAGCGACCTGGTTGGAAGAACGGACCTCCTGCATGGCTTAATGCAATACACCCCATGATTCGCATACTCCACCGAACTCCGATGCAAGGTCTGTGACTGAGCTTTGAACGAACATGACGAGTTCATAGGTCAACAGTGCGTGCACGACAAATAGAACGTAGCCGTCCCCATCCGAGTCCGGAGGAAACGTCTGTACCTTAGAAAATTGCGCACGGAGCCTATCCATAAATTCATCTGCCGGCGGCCATGAATCAAAATCGACATTAAAATCAATATCGGTCGGGGTTCTAAAATCGAATCCGTTTGTCTGCATTCGACGAAAAACATCGCCATCGACATCTTCCGGCCAATCAGTTTCAGATAAATTGATCATGGATTTCCATCGTTATAATTTTGTAGGGATATTTTCGTCAGTGGTTAAACGGCCGCTTGGGTAAGGTTGTTGAGTTCACCGGATGAATCCGCACCCGAAAGCGGACTGACTCCGAGTTGACGGGCGACAGAAAATGGAACCTGCGCGTGACCAAGGAAGACTCTAACTCATCTGACTACGACTGTCAGGTCAAGTTTGAGCAACTACATCTTATGAGACTTCAATTTTAATCTGATTCACTCCACCGCTGGATTGCCTGCTGCGTCTCGACCGATTCAAGGGTAAGGTCATAAGAAAGAAGACGATGGTAAATCATGCGCCCATAGAGCGACGCCATTAACCTCAACTCGGCTGGAAGGATACAGTTCGAAAACCGGTGGGCCCGCTTGAACCGATTGATCGCACTTTCAAGTTCGCCAATCGTCAGTTGCGATTTCATTGCCACTCCAATATATTGGGTCACCCATATTTAACGTCGTGCTGGGAGTGCCTTTTGATTTTTATCAATAAGTACTCATCCAGGTCAGTGATTCGAATGTAAAGCCCTTCGTAGTCGTTTCAAGCCATGCTCTCGGCCCCTTGCCGCGGAAACTCGCAGATAGCCGCACACGCAGTGCGGCTATCAAACCACGGTCACACTTCATGGATCATCTTTCATCCCCTGCGCTCGGGGAACGTACCAAAGATCATCCTGGATGTCGGCCATTGCGGGCGGCGGCTTCTTAGCTGCAATTAGTCGCAACAGCCAGGCCCGCACCGCTTCCTTGCTTGGCCGCGAATACCGAAGGACTCTCGTGGAACTTTGAGAAACTACAGCGCTAGTCGAATCGTCTTTCATGTCACACCTCTGTTCTTAATTGCTTTCAAGATAAGCACTCGGCTCCAAATCTCGGGGCCGAAAAGACCTTCATGAATCGTTACGCGGCGGCCCCGGTAAAGAAGGCCGGGCCAACACCGCGGCCCGTCGTACTAGTCCAGCGCGGCGCGGATCGTCCTTACGTCGGGGTGTTGGAAGATGAACTCGGACAGAAGCTCGTGGGCGTGGGCAAAGCGCGACCCACGCGGGGAGAAGGACAGATGGCTATAGGCCATCGCGGTAGCGATAATCCCTGCAGTATTGGCGGAGACCTCACCCTCGAAAAAATTGCCGTCACAGCGTATGCGATAAGCCTTCAATTCCTGCGGCGCCATGTAGAACCCGCCGTTCGACAAGCGGTAGTAGTGCCATGAACCACCGTCGTAATCGACGCTGAGAATACGAAGCATGTCGTAAATCGAGTGTTCCAGTGCCACACAATCCCGTTCTGCAATATCGGGCAGACACTGCAGACGCTCGACATCATTGGTCACCTTGTCCGCAGTGATAACCAGCTCGCGCACAGGCTGTTTCAAGTGGGCATTCGTCGTCGTTTTCATGTTCTTTCCCTTTCAAAAGGTTGGTAAATGAGAAGTTCAAGTTCAGATCCTCTCGCTCGGACTCTCTCGCTCCCGCCTGGGCGGGCGGGGGGTGGGGAAAGCCCTGCCATCACGGGCAGGGTTGGGATGGGTGGGGTCAAAGGCAGCGCGAATACGGGCCGCTGTTTCAAGCCCGTTCCGCGCGCCTATCCCCCCACAAGTCCCCCTCGCAGAGGATCGGGGGACTTGTGGGGGGATTGCGGAATGGGCGGCGCGGCCCGTGCTGCCATCGTGGTGTCGCAGCCGTGGCGGGCGCGGCCGGCTTCACAGCGCAAGCGGCGGCTCAAGCGGCGTGCCAGGGCCTTTCCTGGCGCGTCGCTTGAAAGCGCACGTCACCCATCTGTCGCGCTTGCGCGGCCCTGCAAGCGCCATCGGCGCGGCGCAATCCATTCCGATCAGGACGTACCGGGTTAAGCGGGGCGGAGCCGCGCGTGGCCGTTGGGGATTAGCCGTGCGGCCAAGGGGTGGGCGCGCCCGCCCCTTGATGAGCAGGTGTTGCAAGAGGAGGACTGCAGGCGGGCCGCAAGCCCGGTCCCGCAGGGACGGAGCGTAAGCGACCCGAAAGGAGGACGTGCCCGCAGGGCCGAGCCAGGCGAATTGAAAGCAACGATCACGGCGCGTCTCTTCTGAGAGCGGCACTCAGGCATTACACCTCCACGACAACTTGACGCGCCTCCCACGGCCTTCCCAGAGCCGTCCGATGAGTCGCCAACCAGCAAGCTCAGTCCGAAAACGACAGAGTAAGAATAATAGGAATCGGGCCAGCGGTAATAAGAATGATAAGGAGCAAAGTAGTGATAAGTTCCGCGCATATTATTGACACAGGCTTAGCACCGCAAAGACCAGGCTGGGTAAAGTCGAAGCTACTCAGTCCACAGCGTCAATAGCCATGAATCAGACCGCGAGTAGTGACGTCCCGAGCGAGACCGTCCAGCGCATCATCAGCGCAGCGGACCAGCTCTACGAAGAGAATGGACGAGTCTCATTCCCCAATGTCGACGCTGTGCGCCGCAGGGCACGGGTGAACATGAATGATGCGTCCGCTGTGATGCGGATCTGGCGCCGGACGCAGTCCGCCGCGGCCACACCGCTTACCGCGTCGATACCTGAAATCGTCCAGAAGGCATGCCATGCGATGCTTGCGACGGTGTGGGCGACCGCAACCGACAGCGCCAACTCCAGCCTGCAAATGGCTCAGGCCGGCTGGGAACAGGAAAGGAGCGAATCGGAAGCATGCCGCCAGCAACTTGCCAGTGCGTTTGACGCTCAAACAGAAGAACTCACGCGGGCCTTGGAACAGGCCGATACCCTGATCCGGCGCATCGCTGCTTTGGAAGCCGAGCTGAGCGCCAAACTAGCGGAGACTGACGAACTCGAAAAACGCGCTGTAGAAGCAGCGGGAAGAGCGACGACGGCTGAAGCTAGGGCAGACGAACTCACCAAGCGAATCGATGACCTGAGATCAGAACTAGCGCGCGCCCATCAGCGCGTCGACCACGAACGCCAGGAGTCGAAGCATCGACTTGAAACCATGGAATCAACAATGAGCAGCCTTCGCGACGAAATGCGTCACAGATCAGCGATCGAGAGCAACCTGCGCGAGGAGCTCGCACGCCTGCGCGCGCATGCCGATGTATCGGCCGCAGGTCAACAAGCAAACCAACCGGGTCACGATGTAGTAAGGGCCGGTCCCGTGAAGCGCACTAGCGCCAGCCCAGCCAAACAACCGAACGGCACAAAGTCGTAGGAGAAACAAGGTGAGTGAAAACATCTTACATCTGATGCCGGGCACGCGGATGGACAGCAACTCGGTGATCGTAGGCGACCGCGCTGCACTTGAGAAGTTGCGCGCCGCCATCGACGACGCGCTGCGAAGTGGTTCGGGCGGCGCCAGCCTGTATTCGTCCGACGGCGAGCCCCACGGTGTAGCTGTCGTCCTCGAACGCGACATGTATCCTGTGCACACGGCTTACGCATTCGAGGTGGCGCCGGCACGATCGCGCAGGGAATCTGTGCCAATAGACCAGTTGGCGAACTACGCGGATGCATTGGAAAAGACGACGTCCATCCAAGCTTGGCAGGTAGGCGCAGGAAGAGCGCAGGCGAACTCAAAGTTTGATAACGCCTGCGTGGGCGTTAAATGAAGAAGCCAGCGCACCCCGGTGCGACAGATACTGGTCTGCCGACCCTCATCTCGGAACTGCGCGAGTTAATTCGGAGTGCACGACAGCGTGCTCTACGGGTCGTCGACACGGTACAGGTACAGACCTGTTGGGAGCTTGGCAGTCATATCGTCGAATTTGAGCAACGAGGCGCGGCGCGCGCCGCCTATGGCACTCGACTACTGGCGGACCTTGCCAAGGCACTGACGGCCGAGTTTGGAAAGGGCTTCGACGCCTCGAATCTGCGGTACATGCGTCTGTTCTACAAAGCCTTCCCAAAATGTGACGCACTGCGTCACGAATTGAGCTGGACCCACTACCGCACATTGCTGCGGGTCGACAGCGAGCAGGCTCGGCAATGGTACATGAACGAGGCTGCAGAGCAGAACTGGAGCTCGCGCGCCCTGGAGCGCCAGATCGGCACCTTGTACTACGAGCGGCTCCTGGTGAGTACGGACCGAAGCGCCGTCGCCCGGGAGGCCAGTACCCAGCTGCGCACAGAGGCGGCGACGCCGCGCGAATTCGTCCGCGACCCTGTACTGCTGGAATTTCTCGGAATGCAAAACCCAGGTGCAATTCTGGAAGGCGACCTCGAACAGGCGCTGATGAACCAACTACAGTCGTTTCTTTTGGAATTGGGGAAAGGGTTCGCGTTTGTCGCGCGCCAACAGCGACTGAGCACAGAGAGCAAGGATTTTTATCTGGACCTTGTTTTCTACAACTACCTGCTCAAGTGCTTCGTCATATTCGACCTCAAGCGCGGTGAACTCACCCACCAGGATATCGGACAGATGGACATGTACGTGCGCATGTACGACGACCTCAAACGCGGTCCAGACGACAACCCCACGGTTGGTATCATTTTATGTGCTCAGAAAGACGCGTCCGTGGTGCGCTATTCCGTCTTGCACGGCAACGAACAGTTATTCGCCACAAAATACAAGTTGATCTTGCCGAGCGAAGATGAGCTTCGGGCGGAACTCGACCGCGAACGCGAGCGACTGCAAAACGGGTAGGTGGAGGCGAATGGCGCGCCTCCGGTTTCTGACGGCACTAGGCAAATACGTCGTCCTTCGCTGCAGCTGCAGCTGAACGCTCTAACCCGGCCTTCTCCAAAATAAGTTGGTATGCTGCGTGCGCATGTTTGCTCGCTGTGAACACCGCAGACTTGTCCTGCTTGAGAACCTTGAGCCAGGACTGGATATAGCTGGCATGATTTTCCATCCGAGCGCCGGCCAGCCCAAGTCTTGCAACGAGAAACGCACTGCCAAGTTCAGCAACCAGTTCCTCAAAAGCATAGGCATCGCTTCCGAAACGGCCGCTAAAATCGCGATTGAGTCGCGAGCAATGGCCAGTCCAATGACTCAGTTCGTGCAGCGCAACTGCATAGGCATTGACCGGACGGGTGAAACGTTCCCGCTCAGGCATACGGATTTCGTCCAGTGCAGGTAAGTAGCAGGCCTGGGTGCCACGCCAATGGATCGTCGCGCCAGTCGCCGCTAAGAGATTTTCCGCTTCCTCCATGCGTTGAAAAATGGGGCATTCCGCAGCTGGCGAGATCTCCAGCCCATCAACATCCAGGACATTGAACAGCCAAAAAGCTTTGAGTACCGGGATCGTGGCGCCCGTTGCGGCGTCCCCTTCGTCCTCTTTCTTTGGAACTCGGCTGAAAAAGACGCCCATCACGCCCTTTGCGCCCTTCTTGACCATAGCACCAAGGCTTTTCGCCTGATTGAAGGTGAGCCATTCATTGCGAGACGAATCTCGCTCTTGTGCGGCCATCCACAAGAGAGGAATGTTGATTCCGGAGTAAGCAGCGCCCGTTTTAAAATTGATCGGCAATCCGAGCGCCCCGACTCTATCCCACAACCTCCCCTCGCCTTTGACTTCCTGCTCCAGCATACGAATAATTGCATCGGTTACAGTCGCGCGCACGTCCATGTTGGTCTCCCAAGTTGTGAGCATCAGAAAGTGATCCTCTTGCTCGAACTCTCTCGCTCCCGCCTGGGCGGGCGGGGGGTGGGGATGCCCTGCCCTCACGGGCAGGGTTGGGGATGGGTGGTGTACAAGGCAGCACGCATGCGGGCCGCTGTTTCAAGCCCGTTCCGTGCGTTGATCCCCCCACAAGCCTCCCTCGCAGAGGACCGGGGGGCGTGTGGGGGGATTGTGGAAAGGGCGAGCGGCCCGTGCTGCCGTATCGATTCGTCCGGTGGCGGGCGAGGCCGGCTTCATAGCGCCTAGCGACGGCTCAAGCGGCGTGCCAGGGCTTTAACTGGCGCGCCGCTTGAAAGCGCCCAACACCCATTCGCTGCGCGAGCGCGGCCTCCTGTTAGCGCCGTGTAAATCCGTCCTCAGATGGCGGCGTTTTGAAGCGCAGGCGTAGAAACGACGAAGAGGCCGCTAGGCCCCTTGTGTTTTGATGCGTCTTCCGGCGGTCAGAATGGCGGATCGTCGTTGCACAGTCATACGCTAACTACGCGGTTGGTCACCTACGGAGGAGGCGAGAAGAAGCCGAACGGGGATAACCCGCACGCCCGAAACCAAACGCAGCGGGAAGCAGTACTCTCAACCATGGATCCAAGAAACATTCTCAAGGTTTGTATCTTAGCTCTTCGCCACTCGCAACGTCAAAATCAATTTTTCGGTAATTTGAAAATTGTCGAACCGCTCAAGGGGAAATACTTCTCAAACGCTTCCAATTGCGAGGGCTTTAATGCATCACGAAAGTCTCGAAGCTTACCAATGTCGATTTTAATATCTGTGCCGTGAGGCCGCGAAACAACTCCGTGAGCGTCAATAAAAATATTTTCCTTCTCGCTTTTAATCAGGCAGCGAACGATATCCTCATCGAATTTGCTTGCTGTCCCTTGTTTTATAATCGATTCCAACTCTGAGATCTCCGCTGCCGAAGAGAGCGTCCATTTCTCCCAAGCGGCAGCCTCAACTCTTTCACGTGTGACAGCAGAGTAGGTCTGCACATTAAACTTCACGCAATAGACAAATGTTTGAGATAACGCTTCAGCAGAAAGCAAATATAAAAAAACGAAAAAGAATCCATAAAATTTATTCATTCTATCTCCAATATCAATATCTACGACGGGCAGGTAGTCCCATTTGAGACCGAATCAAGTTCTCATTCAGATTTACATTAGACATCCTGCCAGGACCTTCATCTTCAATTCCAGTTGCGGCATGGGCAAACTCGTGGCCAAGGACGACTGCTAACGGAGATTCTTCCCAACCACAATCCGTTAAAACGGTAGGAAGATTATCGGGGTCTACACGAACCGTTCTCTGATCTTCTACCCATTCTGGACCTTCGCTCGTCCGATAGCCCCATTTCGAAATCGTGTAAAGCTCAGGCGCACTGTCCAATTTATCAAACAACATCGCACCGTGTGAAGATTTGTCCCTCAAGGTCGCGATTGCGGAATATACAGCCGCTTAATAGGACGCACAAAATATTCCTTCGCTCTGCTGAGCGCAATGTGCTCAGCATTCGTGTGTCTAGGAAATCCCGTCTGGCGCTTTGGCCGCGACAGACCACTCTGGGGCGTAGACGGCCAACAACCGGTCGCCCACCGACTTTGTTCGCTGAACCGTAATGACCGCGTCCGAAGCTCCTGGCCCTACCAACTTTGGCAAAAAAGCTGAGCAGAAGAAAATCAAGGAATAGGCGCCTTCGAGGCTAACCAACTTTCTTCGCTCTAGTCACAGGCTCCTTCCCGTGCCCATCGCACGCCCATTTCCAAGACTCCGTTGGACAGTACTAATTCCACGAAAAAGACGAGCCGCCAAATTGAGGAGGTTTCTCACCGGCATTCATACCTCGGAAGTGCTGACAGCGCGCGCCACCCTCCCCCTGCCTGTCCTTCCTCTCGAAATGGAGCATGCAGCGCCGCTCATTCTGACCTTGGTGATCAGCCCTGCGGTCAAGAAATAGCCTTACCCCCTTTCCTTAATGAGCAGGTGGGTCGAGAGGAGAACTGAAGGAAGGCGGAGCCCGGTTCGCAGGCCGGAGCGGAGCGACCCGCAAGAAGTCCCTCCCGCCCGGCCGAGAGAAAGGGCTGTGCTTTAGCACAGTCAACCGGCTGCTGAAGTGTATAGCAATGTCGAAAAATTTACTTCGCGACGGGAAGGCGGTCGCAACGTACGACGCCCCCAGGAAGCGCCGTGAACACCAAGTCCGAACAGACGAATTGTTCCGCTGTCATCCCATCGAAGATGGAGTCATGCAACCATGCTGCCATGGCTGCGTTCACGGCCTGCGTTTCCAGTGCCGCGCTACCCAAGCCCGCGCGCTGAGCCGCAACGAGTTCCTGGGCGTAGAAAGGCACAGCACCCGCGGTCCAATGCCGACCGCGTTCGCCGGCGCAGGCTTCGCGCGATTCCGCCATGACCATCAACGCAATTGGATCAATTTGAAGCTCGGTGAGGCTACTAATCTTTCCCGCCTCATCCATCGAAAACATCCGAATCACCATCACATCTCCGCAGAGTGAGTTCAGAACTTATTCTGATGAAGCCTCGTTCGATACGCAGGTACAAGTTAAGCAACTGGCGTTCGAAACCTACAACACATCCGTTTCGCGAGTGGACACCAATTGAATCAAGTTGATCGGCCTCGGGCAACTGAAGTGCTCAGGTCATCTGCGCATAATCAAACCGCCGTGAATAAACCTCAGCAGGAAAAACCAATTTCGCAGAATGATCAACTTAGCAATTGAAGAACGCTTCAAGCTGGTTCTTAGAGAAACAGCTTTGCGGTCCAATTGCTGAACCCAGTCACCAACTACGACAACGCACGATGGAGGTCGTCATGATGGGCTATCTTAGTTCCTCCGAGCTAGCGGAAATGGTTGGATGCAAGCCTAACAGCTTCGCATGCATGCGCCGTTGGCTCACGCGTAACAACTGGCCCTTCGAGGTGAGTATTAACGGCTTTCCGATTGTCTCACGTGCATATCACGACGCTAGAATGTCGGGAGAGACGGCGGCCCCAAAAGATCTCCAGCCCCGCATTGAACCGAACTTCAAGGCACTCCAATGATTGGACGCAGGACTAAGCCGGACGGCTTGCCGTTCCGCCTCTACGAACGAGTCGGCAAGTTCAAAATCAGCTACTTCTACAAGTTACCTGGCGGCGCAAATGCGTTTTGGCTATCCGCGTCGGTCAAAAGACCGGAAGCCATCGCGCAGATACGCCGTGAAGCAATTCAGCGCGCAGAGATTCTGAACGGCAAAGCGGTCTCTTCAGGCACTACCGAGGAACTGTTCAAGAAATACTTCGCTTGGCAAGAGCGGATGCCGATCGAGAGCGAAGACCGAAAAGCCAAAATTACTCTGACCGAAAACAAGGTCGAATCTAAGAATCTGATTGCCGTGTTTGGCGCGATGGACCCGGAACACATCAAGCCCAAAGACATCTACCGCTATCTCAGCGAGCGCGCGAACAGAGGCGCGCCGGCGAAGGCCAATAAGGAAATCGCCTTGTTGTCTGCGGTACTTGAATATGCTCGACGACTGGGGGTGCTAGAAAAAAATCCCTGTCGCGGTATCAAATACAATCGGACGAAGCCAAGCCAAAAATATGTCACGCCTGACGAAATCGAACTCATGCTCAAAGTGGCGCGTGCGCGGGGCGGCAGCTACCTCGTCTTCTCCCTATGCATGTACACGGCGTACCTCACCGTAAGCAGACCATCCGAAATGCGAGAACTGACGCGCAAAGCCTGTACCCCGGACGGGCTGGAAATCGAAGTGGGCAAACGACGGGCTGGTCAAGCGCGAAAAACGAAGTTGATTTTGTGGTCGCCAGAACTGAAGGCGACTGTCGATGAAGCTATTGCGCTGCAACGCACCCCAGCCATTTACATTTTCGCAAACTCAACAGGCCAGGTGTACAGTCGCACTGGATGGACCACCATTCTGAACCGCCTCATGAAGTATTGCGAGGACGAAGCCAAACAGCATGGGGCCGTGTTTAACCGATTTACCTTGAAGGACATGCGCCCAACGGCGGTTACCGACAGGATGACCGGGGGCGACCAGTCGATCACTGATGCGACGGGACACGTAGACGAGCGCATGGTCAAAAAAGTCTATGACAGGCGCACCGTAAAAAAAGCAAAAGCGACAAACACTTTTGGCCAGCGCGGAAAAGAGCCTCGTATTCGTGTGGGTCTAAAAGGGAACTTCATCCCTAGGAAATCACCGAAATAATTGCACGTCTCGGGGGCTTCGGGAGTGCGGGTATCACGGAATATAGCCGTTTTCTCGCTGGTTATAACGGGGGCAAGATTCGCAACGGTTGAAGCCGCAGCACATTTCTGTACGACCTCTCCGTTGGAAAGTGCCGCGAGTTAGCTAGCGAGGTGGGCCGGTCCGCGCACCTGGCAATCGAGGCTGGTGTGCCTGCTGAAAAGGCGAAATGAAAGGTCTCATACAATCCGGCATTTTTGACGCTCAAAGCGATCAATGCATGTGAATGAACGCCGGGATTTTGGAACAAGGGCGGCGTGGGGACGCACCGTCGCGCATGATCCTCCAGCAATCCGTTCTCTCGGCTAATCAATCCGCGCGAGCACGCCCAATTTTCCGTCGACGAAGTCGGCAGCCGTTAAGGTGCCAACTCGCCGTCGAGTACAATCGGCAGCACCCGGCCAGAAGCCGTCACTGGCGCTACTTCCGTAGTCCTCCGGTAATACATCGTTTCCATGAGAGAGTGGTCCCTATCGTGAATAAGCTTTTCCAGATCAACTTACACATTGGCCGTGGCACTAACG
>Ga0209023_10006556_pt1 | contig 12224 bp, 12 predicted proteins | sample LakOneMetagenome_FD_187468 | JGI IMG/M metagenome (GOLD analysis project Ga0209023, IMG submission 187468) | Freshwater and sediment microbial communities from Lake Erie, Canada (SPAdes) (version 2) | ecosystem: Environmental > Aquatic > Freshwater > Lentic | place: Lake Erie, Canada... | reverse complement strand
GCTACGTGCCCCAGGAGCCGGGCTTCCATCAGGACTTCACGGCCTTCCAGTTCGTCGACTACGTCGCGATCCTCAAGGAGATGACCGACACCGCCGGTCGCCACGACGAGGTGCGACGGGTGCTCGGGGTGGTCGGTCTCGACGATGTGCGCCAGCGGAAGATCCGCAAGCTGTCGGGGGGAATGCGGCGACGGGTGGCGATTGCGCAGTCGCTGCTCGGTCGGCCGGAGCTGCTCGTGCTCGACGAGCCGACCGTCGGGCTCGACCCCGAGCAGCGACTGCGCTTCCGGGAGATGCTCGCCGAGGCAAGCCCATCCACGACGGTCGTGCTGTCGACGCACCAGACAGCCGACGTCGCAGCCCTCTGCGGGCGGGTCATCGTGTTGCACGACGGAGCCATCCGATTCGATGGCACTCCGGCCGAGCTCGCCGCCGCGGCGTCCGGGCGAGTCTGGCTGTCAGATCACCGCGACCCGCACGCTCGCCTCGCGTGGAACACCGCCGAAGGGCAGGTCCGCAACGTCGGCGATGCCCCGGCGGGCGCCGACCTGATCGAACCGACGATCGAAGACGGCTACCTCCTGCTGGTCGGGAGCGACGCCCACGATTCGGCCGACGAGACGACCGACGAGTCGGCAGCATGACCGTCACCGTCTCGTTCGCCGTGACCGTCGCCCTCATCCTGGGCGCTGGATTCGTGTTCCGTCGCTGGGATGAGTCGCATCACCAACGCTTCACTGACGAGGCGGGCACCGCTCGAGCGGTCCCGGCCCTGGCCCGGGTCGAAGCACGTCGCTTGGCGCTGCACCCAGCGTTTCTGATCACCGTCGGTTTCATCGGTGCCGTGACCGCGGCCTTCATGATCCCCGAGGCGAACCACACCATCGAGGCCGACCGGGTCGAGTTCTTCACCGTCATCGCAGTACCGCTCGGCGCGCTCGCGCTCGTGGCTGGTGCCCATCGCAATGCCGGGCGATCCCGTCGAGAAGGCACCGAGGAACTGTTCGCGTCGACGCCCACCTCGCCGCGGGCTCGTACTTCAGCGTTCCTCCTGGCGTGTCTGGGCCCGGTGCCGATCGCATTCGCCTACATCGTCGTCGCCCGGCTGTCGCTGGGTACCGTGCTCGACGCTCCCGTACCGACCCTGTGGCCGCTGCTCATCGGAGCGGCGGTGACGATCATGCTGGCCGTCGTCGGCGGTGGAGTCGTCGGCGTGTTCCTGTCCCGCTGGCTGCCCACGACGGCCGCCGCCCTGGCGGGCATCGCCGCGATCATCTGGCTGAACAACGGTCCCGACAACCACCACGCTCGGTTCCGTTGGTTGCGCGTCGCGGTGGAGAAGGACCTGGGTGGACGCTTCGACATCGTCCCCGCGGCGCCGTGGAGGTTCGCGTTCATCGCTGGACTTGTCGGGCTGGGCGCCTGCCTCGCCCTGTGGCGCCACCCTGCCCGACGATCGCTGGTGGTCGCCACGGTGTCGTGCGTCGGTCTGGTGGCCGCCTCCGGCTGGGTGATGACTCGTCCGCCGACCGCGGAACAGGTCCGGCGTGTGGTCGCGGACCTGGAGTCGCCGACCGAACGCCAGCACTGCGAGGAACGACACGGAGTTCGCTACTGCGCGTACCCAGACGCGGCCGGCTGGATCGACACATGGGCACCCGCCGTGGAGGCTGTGATCGCGGCGGTGCCCGCTGCGGCTCGACCCGACGACGTGCGGGTGTTCCAGCGCGAATCGGTGCCCCAGTTGACCGAGCCGGTGGAGTACAACGGCGACCTGTCCTATCCGTACCTCGACGAGGTCGTTGCGGTGCTCGACCCTGCGGTGGCGTGGCGTGCCGACGGTGCGGTCCACCCGCCCCTGGAGCTCGACGACCAGCGGCCCGACCTCGGGGTGGCGTTCGGGGTCGCATCGATCATCGTCGGCCTACCGCCGGCGAGCAGCTGGTCGGCGCCCGCTGGATGCTGGGCGCAGGGGCAGTCTCGGCTGGTGTTGGCGATGTGGCTGGCCGGCAGCGCGACCTCCACCACTCGCAATGCCTTGAGCACCGTCGCGGAGCGAGTGGAGGAGGAGGCGCTGGTCGATCAACGGGTCCCGTTCACCACGCTCTCGGACTACGAGGACCGGTCGGCGAGCGGTGATGGCTACCAAGCCGTCGTCGGCGCCGCCGGCACCGGCGCCGACGTGCTCGCAGCGCACCGACTGGCCCAGAGCGACCGCGCCGAGATCATCGCCGTGGTCGCCCAGAACTGGGACGAGGTGACCGATCCGACCACGCCGTCGAGTCGCCTTCTGGAGCTCGCCGGTCTGTCCCTACCCGAGCACACAGCTCTGGCTCCTGCTGCCGTGAGATCGGGCACATGCGCATGAGGACAGCCGGATCGAACCAGTCGACCCTCGGGCCGACACCATCGCCGACCCTTCCTGCTTGGCAGCAGGCCGAGTACTGGCGGTACACGACGCGGCTGGTCCCTTGGACGCTCACCGCGACCAGCATCTTGCTGGGAGCTGCGTGGGCGATCCGAACCCACCTCGACACCGCCAACGAACGATCCGTGCTCGCCGTGATCTCCACCATCTCGCTCTGCGCCGTGTTCGACGACGACGCCGGCGTCATCACGAGCGCCACGCCGACTCCGCTCTGGGCGCGGCGGATGCCGCGTGCAGTGATTCCGCTCTCGGTGCTCGCCGTCGCCTGGGCACTGATGGTGGTGGGGGTTGCCGCTCGACGCACCGGGACGGTCGAGTCGGCGCCGGTGTGGGCGACGACCCTCGAGTGGTTCACCGTTGCCGTCAGCCAGCTGGTGGTCGGCGCCATCGCGTCCCGTCGCCCCGGGGCATCCGGGTCGATCGCTCCGGGATTGCTGGTCGCTCTGGTCTGGCTCACCGCTGAAGGCGCCCCGATGCTGCACCGCCAGATGCACCCCGTTCGGTCGCATCCGGCGCTGTGGTGCGCGCTCTTGTTCGTGGCGCTCAGCGCGATCGCGGTGGCGGCTCAAGAGCGACGGTGGCGTTCGTGATCGGGAATGGTCGCTCAGCGCTCGGGCTGGGTGGCGCTCGCTGATTCGGCCGGTCAGAAGGACGCCGTGAACGCGAACCAGCCGCCGCCGAGGTTGACGTAGTCGGGTCGTTCGAAGTCGCCGGAGCTCGGCGGCGCCACACCGTCCGACGCGTAGACGAACCCGCTGTCCATCAACGACATGCCCGACACGTACACCACTGCGTTGCCATCTCGTTCGGTTCCGGTCGTTGCCAAGTACAAGCCCACACGCCCGTGGACCTCGCAGGGTTCGGCTTCAGATGCGGTGCGGAGGCACTCGTCCGCGGTGGCCTGCATCGCCCCCTTCGACAGCGCGAACCGAACTCGCAACGGAGCGAACGTCGGAATCGACACCGCAACGGCGAGGACGGCGACAAGACCAAGGGCGTGTACCCGCGGCAGCGCGTGGGCGCCGTCCCGGAACCCTGCTCGGATGGCGATGAGTGCGAGCACGATCCAGACGATCGCTGTCGCGACCCACACCAATCCGACGAGCAGTCCCCAGATGGGGAACCCCGGAGCGCTCATCGCGAGCAAGAGGAGGCACGACAGTCCAGCGAGCACCCCGCACAGCGAAACTGGCCCCCTGATGCGCGACGGGTCTGTGGTCACCCCATCGAACTTATCCGTCGTCGCGGTTGCCGAACGTCCCCGAGGCCTTCTGATCTCGATCGGGTCGCTCGCAGCCTGATGGGTGCGCCGACGATGTGGATGCCATCGTCGAGCACAGAGACGGTGTCGGCTGCCCCGACGAACGAGTCTGCTCGACGGAGTCGTGTTCGTGCCGGCTGCAGATCGTAGGACTTCATCCGAACTGCTCCGGTCGCCATCAGCGAGCCGGTTTCGTGAGCAGCTGCCGTCCAGTCGTCCGTACAATCGGGTCATGGAGCATGGGCGCCAGGATGGCGCTCCCGAGTGGTCGCCCGGCGACGCGGTCACGATCCGGGCGCGAGGCCTCCTGGCGTCGACATGTCGCTTCGCCGGTCTGGTCGTGTTGATCGGCTTCGGAGTCTCCTACCTCGCCGCCGGCGTAGGGCCTGTAGCTCTTGGGGTCGTCGCCGTCATCGTGCTCGGTTGGGAAGCGCTGGTGTTTCGTGCCGGGGTGACGGTCGACGAGTCCGGCGTCTGCGTCCGTACTCCGTTCGGTGCGGACTCAGTGCCCTTGGCGAGGGTCGAGTCGTTCGGTGTCGCGACCCGTCGAGCGTCGATGGATGCGGTCGACCGAGCGGTGGTCCTGGTGATCTCTACGACGGACGGCCACGAACGGTTCTGCAGATGGGTGGCGTGGCAGGACTTCGCCTCCGGGTTCATGTCCGGTGACACCAAGCGGCCCATGACCCTCTCACAAGCCCGAGCGGTCGATCGGCTGAACGCAGCGCTGTCGTTGGCGAAAGGGCGAGGCGTCTCAAGGTGAAGGGATTGAGAGTCCGGCCAAGGCTGTCCGACGGGTGCGATCGAGTGCTGGAAAGCTCGTGCCGTCGGGGTTCTCCGTCCAGCCAGTCCGTCGAGGACGGTGCCGTCACGACCTGTGGACTCATGGAGACCGAGTTCGGCATCCGATCCCGACGGGCGTCACACGAGCAGCCAAATTGAACCACTCGGCCTTGACCGCCACGGTGCTCGAGGCGATGTGCCTACACCAAGACGCCAGCTGGGAGGTAAAGCGTCGCTTCGCCATCAGGGGCGACCCAGCAGACGACCACGCCCAAGCGTTCGACGACTGGTCAGGCGACAGCGGCGTTGTCAGCGTCGAGCTGGATCTGCACCCAGACGCGGTCACCCTCGCGCTTGATGACGCGGGCAGGCAGCGGCGGTTCCTCGTCCTCATCGCCCACGGTGACCCGGTCACCAGGGCGAGGATCGAACCGGTCGTCGTCGGCTCGAGGGCCGTGGCTGATCCAGCACCGCGCGACCAGGTCGCCGCCGACGGCGTTCGGGTCGAACCACAGGTCGTAGGGCTGCTCAGCCATGTCCCTAGCGTACCGGCGGCGGCTTGCCCGCCCAGGCCGGATTGTCGATCGGTCCCTCGAAGTGGCGACGCACCTCTGCGAACACCTCGGGAGTCGATTCGGCCAGCACGACGGTCCAATGCGGCGCGTCCAGCGTTGGCAGAAGCGGGAAGCCGGCGGCGATGAGCTCCGCTCCGTGAGCGACGAGCAACTTGCGGCGAGCAGCAAAGACGGGGCGAAGCCTGGCGAGCGCCTCATAGTCATCGCCGGGCACCTCCAGGACCGAGAAACCCCAGATGCCCCAGCGGGCGTGGCATTCGGCAGTGCTCTTGGCCAGGTGCTGATCGAGCAGCGTGTTCGACCCCAGCCGCACGACGACCAGCAAGTGAGGGATCGGCTCGTCACGTAGATGGATGCTCTCGAACACGGCGATCAAGCTACGCGCCGGGTCCGACACTCTGACCTGACATGGGTCGCTCCACCGCGACCTGGGCCCATTGGCGGCCCGGCCGGGGCAGCACCAAGTGCCGTGGCGAGTCTGACCACGGCGCTGTCAAACGCAAAGAATCCCCTGCAGCTGCAGGGGATTCCGCCGAGTACCCCCAACGGGATTCGAACCCGTGCCGCCACCTTGAGAGCGACCCGTGGGACGGAATCGACGGATGGTGACGGACGCAGACGGGCGAGATTCCGGAGGTTTCGCCGATCGCCCGTCATCGGCGAACCACCTCGAGCGACGGCGGCCGCGGGTTTTTCGCGGGGCGCGATCCGCCATCCGGCGGAGGTACCGCGGCAGATGAGGCAGGACGATCAGGGACCGACAACCCCTGAGAGGACCTCGACCATGACCAGACCCGCACGACCGCCGCATCGCACCCTCGGTGCGCTGCTCCTCGCCTCCGCCCTGTCGATCGCAGGGTGCAGTTCCGACGGCGCCGAACGTGCCGGCGACGGCGCGCCGACCACTGACCGGGTGTCCACCACCTCGCCCGCCGCCGATCTCGCCGCCTTCTGCGGGGCCGGTGAGACGATCAACGCGCGGACCGCGGACATCGCCTGGCCCAACGAGGCCGTCACCGCGTTCGCCGAACTCGACCCGACGCTCGACGTCATGCTCGAGAGCGCCCCAGCAGAGGTCGCTGACGAGGCCAAGGAGTTCGTGTCGATCACACGATCGGCGGTCAAGTCGGGCGACTTCTCGACGTTCGAGGACGGAACGGTCGACGCGCTCACCACGCAGTTCGACGCTGTCTGCTCCGAGGGTTGAGGCGACGACGATGATCCGCAGTCGCTTCACCCCACTCCTCGTGTCCTTCGTTCTGTTCGGCCTCGGGCTCGCCCTGGGTGCTGGGAAGTCCGAGGCCGACACCTCTGCCGCGAACACCGCGTCGAAGGTCCTCCTCACCGTCGGGATGGTCGGCATCGTCGTGTCGCTCGCCCTGCTGGCGATCGGGTACGGGCGCTCGCGCCGCACACCGTCTCCGTCAGATGGCGGAGGTAACGGCCGATGACCAAGACCACGATCGACACCATGACCATCGACACCACGGACCCGGCCGACATCACCCCCGACGAGCTGCTCGCTCGCCGGCTCATCGGCCACATCAACAAGCGGGACGTCGACGCCGCGGCTGCGTTGTTGTCGCCCGACTACCGTGTCGAGTGGCCCGACGCCGAGCTCGACCTGGCGGGGAGCTTCGCCCGGGAGATCACGATGATGACCGGCCTGCCCGACACTCATTTCGGCATCGACAACACCACCTCGACCGCGGACGGGCGTGTCGTGGTCGAGGCGACCGTGACCGGAACCCACACGGGCGTCCTCGAACTCCCGCACGGCGTCACCCTCGAGCCGACCGGCCGATCGGTGTCGCTGGCGTTCGTGCTGCTGATGCGGTTCGTAGACGGGCTCCTAGTGCACGAGCGGTTGTTGTTCGACCATCACGAGCTGATCGACCAGCTCACCACCAGCAGGTGAATCAGCCGCCGCCAGGAGCGGCCATCCGGGCGATCCTCCAATCGGGGTCTCCGACCGAGTGCGCCGACCATGCCGAAGTCGAGCTGTTCGACACGGTCGGCGCTGCGCTCGAGGCGGGCGTCGCCCAGATCCGCTCGGCCACGACGATCGATGGCGATCCGGAACTTCGGATCGCCATCGACGTCGGCGAGGTCGACCTCGGGACCGGCCAACCGACCCCGGCGTGTCGAACGCGATCGGGTGCGCTGCTCGGTGCGTCGAGATCTGGACAGGTCCTCGTGTCCGGCGCCGCGGCGTCCCTGATCGGCACCGCACCCGAGGGGCTCCGGCTGGTCGATCTCGGAAGCCATCGCTTCTACGGCGCCGCGGGAGCGACCACGGTCTTCGAGGTGGCTGGCGCCGGTCTCGCATCGGCCCCAATCCGCACGATCGATACGGTCGCCAGAACGGTCCCGCACCCACCCACCCCGCTGATCGGCCGAAGCGAGCTGCTCGCCGATCTCGTCGAGTCCGTTCGGGCCGAGCGCGTCGTGACACTCACCGGGTCGGGAGGTTCGGGCAAGACGCGGCTGGCGATCGAGGCGGCGTTCGCCAACGCCGGAGCCTTCGACACGATCCAATGGGCGGAACTGGCTCCGCTCGGGAGCGCCGCCACGCTCGTCGACGCGCTCGCCGCGCAGGTCGGCGTCCATCACCAGAGCACGAGCGGCCGACGTCTCGCGGTGATCGACGCACTCGGCCGTGGCCGGCCGCTCTTGGTGCTGGACAACGCCGAGCATCTCATCGAGCCGGTCGCTGGCCTGGTCGCCGATCTGGCCGCACGGTGTCCCGACCTGCACATCGTGGTCACCAGTCGCGAACCGATGGGTCTCGCGGTGGAGCTCGTTCGTCGGATCCCTCCGCTCACGGTCGCGTCCGACGACAGCCCCACTGCGGTCTCGGCGAGCGAGGCGGGCGACTTCCTTCGCGATCGCCTCCGGCGTGCCGGAGTGCAGGTGCCGGACGACGACGCGACCATCACGGCGATCCATCGCATCTGCACCCGCCTCGACGGCATCCCGCTCGCTCTCGAGCTCGCGGCCGCCCGGGCCGCGCTGACCCCGCTCCTCGACCTTGCGGACGGGCTCGACGATCGGTTCGGCATCCTGTCGGCGACTCGACGCGACGCCCAGCCGCACCAGCGCACCCTCGAGGCGTCCATCCGGTGGAGTCACGACCTCCTTCCCGAGGACGAGCGCGTCGCCTTCCGCCGGTTGGCGGTGTTCAGCGGCTCGTTCGAACCGAGGGACGCGGTGGAAGTGGATGGTGGCCACGCCGTGACCGCGACCCTCGATCGCCTGGTCGAACGGTCGCTCGTCGCCCCGACCAGCGACGGCCGATTGCGCCTCCTCGAGACCGTCCGGGCCTTCGCCGAGGACCGGTTGGACGAATCCGGCGAGACCCCGTCGGTGCGCGATCGCCACTTGGCGTGGGTGCTGGCGCAAGCCGAGTCGGTGGCTCCCGGGTTCGACGGGCCGGAGCCTGCCGACGCCGCGGCGACGGCGCGGCAGCTCCTGAACGACGCCCGTGCGGCGATCCACCACGCCGAGCAGACTCGGCGGGCCGACGCGCTCTGGCGGCTCATCGATCACCTCGCTCCGCTGTGCTTCTACGACGGGCTCATCGACGAGGCCCTCGATTGGGCGGCCCGGGCGGCCGCCATCGACGACGGCGCCCGCCCGGAGGCAACCGCTCCAGGGCTGGTGGCCACCGCGCTGCTCGCCACATCGAGAGGCGATCACGACAAGATCGTCGACGCGTTGACGCGTGCGACCGAGGCGGCCGAACTCGCGGGCGACCGACGCTCACAAGGCCGGGCCATCCTCCTCGGCGCCGCTCACGACACCTGGCACCGGCCGGCGGACGCGTTGCCCACCCTCACCCAGGGTTGCGAGCTGTGCGCGTCGAGCGACGACCACGCCTGGGCGGCCTGGGGGAGTTGCGGGACCGCGCTCGCGTTGACGTTTCTCGGCAGGCCCCGCGACGCCCTCGCCCAGCTGGATGAGGTGGATGCAGCGGCAACCAGACTCCGATCACGCCGCCTCGCCCTCGACGCAGACGCCCGTCGGTGCATCTGCGAGTTCCAGCTCGGCCGGTGGGGCGACGCTCGTCGGACGATCGAGCGGGGTCGCCGACTCGCTGACGGCTTCACGTCGATCAGCGTGACAGCGTGCTTCGACGCCGTCGACGCCTGGCTGACGATCGCCGACGGCCGGTCCGACGCAGCGCTGGAGGCGATGAACGACGCCATCGAGAAGTACCTTCGGGCCGGTGAGCTCCAGTTCATCCCCCTCTTCGTCGACGCGCGAGCACGGGCCCTGATCGGGGCCGGCTCGGCCGCAGAGGCCGCAGAGAGCCTGGCCACACTCCGGGCCCACCCGGGTGTCGAGTGGTCCTCGGTCTACCGACACTGGCTCGACCACACCCTCGCCGACGCGCACCTCGCAGGCGGCGACATGGACGCCGCCCGCACCGTCGCCGACCGACTGGCCGCTGACGCCTCCGAGATCGGCAACATGCTCGACGCGGCGCGCGGGGAACTGCTCATCGCACGCCTCGACGAGCTCGCCGGAGAGACACGCCGCGCCGACACACGAGCCGCCGGCGCGCTCGACACACTTTGGGAACTTGGAGCGATCCCGGCGGTACTCGATGCGCTCAAGCTGTCCAGCCGCGCCGACGACGCCGGGGGCCGGGCGGAACGGGCCGCAGCGATCGCAACCGGAGTGATCGAGGGTCGTCGGCAGCTGCTCTACGGGAGCGTCCCGGACCTCGGCGAACTCGTCGAGATATCGCGCCGAGGTCGGGGCGAGCGCCGACGGCCGTTGTTCGGATGGGACAGCCTCACGCCGACCGAGCTAGCCGTCACGGAGTTGGTCGCCGACGGGCTTACCAATCCGCAGATCGCCGAGCGCCTGATCGTCGGGCGAGCCACCGTGAAGACGCACGTGTCCAACGTGCTGCGCAAGCTCGACCTCACTGGCCGGACCCAACTTGCTACGGCCCATCGGCAGAGAACCGTCGAAGAATCGGATGTCCAACGAACTGCGGCGGACCCAGCATGAGATGGGCGTTGGCCATCCCCCTGCTGCTGGCCACCTGCCTTCCAGCGTGCAGCAGGACCACGAGCCAGGCCGACGGAGGTTCCGCCTCGACGCCCGCCACTTTGCGCATCGTGTCGAGTCCGTGGGCATGTCCTGCCGGCAGTCCCGAGTCCGCCCGCTGCAACCGGGTGGAGGTGCCGGCGGACTGGAACGACCCCACGGCCGAAGAAGTGGTGTCGCTCCCCGTCGTTGTGATCCCTGCAACGACGAGCGACGGGCGGCCCGATCCGCTCGTCGTTCCCGCCGGTGGGCCCGGCGGTTCGATCACTGATCTCGCCGAGCACTGGAGCGATCCCCATCGCGACATCGTGCTCTACGACCAGCGCGGAACTGGGCACGCCGAACCCAAGTTGGACTGCCCCGAACGCGAAGAGGCCTGGCTGGCCAACCTCCAGCGGGCGGCCAGCTTCGCCGTCGAGCGGGCGTCGATCGTCGATGCAACCGTGAGCTGCAGGCACCGGCTCGAAGAACTCGGCATCGACTTCGACGACTACGACACCGAGTCGAACGTCCGCGATCTCGACGCGATCCGTCGAGCTCTCGGGTATGAGCGCTGGAACATCCTGGGCATCAGCTACGGGGCTCGTCTCACGCTGGCAGCATTGCGTTCGTCGCCGGACCGGATCCGGTCGGTGATACTGGACTCCGTCAGCGACGTCACGACCGGGGGCCTGGCAGCGAGCCAGGAATCGGCCGAACGAGCGCTCGACCAACTCGTCGCTGGTTGCGCCGGGAGCGAAGCGTGTGCTGGCGAACACCCCGACCTCGGCGCCGAGATCGGACTCGTCGAACAGCGATACAACGCGACGCCGATCGTCATCGACGTCGCGGTGGACGACGGCTCCCCACCCGAGACGTTCGTCATCACCGGCGCCGACGCCATGGCCGGGATCTCACAGGCGATGTACGACCCAGCGCTCATCCCCCTCCTCCCGCGGATCATCGGAGGCCTGGCCGCCGGGGACACTTCGGTCATCCCGGAACTCATCCGGCAGAACGTGGCGTCCCACCGCACCATCGCCTGGGCCATGAATCTCAGCGTGAACTGCGCCGACTACGCAGGCCTTGGGGCTGGGGCCGACGACGCCGCCATCGCCGACCCCGGGCGATTCCGAACCTTGCTCACCGAGACGACCTGCGCCGACTGGCCGGTTGAACCGACCGCGGACGACTTCAACTCGCCGGTGACGTCCGACGTTCCCGCCCTCGTCGTCGCCGGACAGTACGACCCCGTCACACCGCCGGCCGGCAGCGAACGCGTCGCCTCGCGCCTCACCAACTCCACCTTCGCGTTGTGGCCGAACCGCGGGCACGGCGTCACCGGTGACGCATGTGCCGAGGACCTCATGGCTGCATTCCTCGAACATCCCGAGCTGCCACTGAACCTCGAGTGCCTCGCCGCGATCTCCGGCCCCACCTTCGTCTGATGCCAGCACGCGATCTCTGGTCTTGCGAATCAAGAATCGATGAGCAGTGAGGACCCCAACCCGTTCGTGCTCGACCCGTTCGTGGGTGGCCGCTGCGACGATCTGGCCATCGTCCTCCGCGACCACGACCCGGCGATCAAAGGCGTGCTCAGCAGGGTCGTCGCTCCAGGCGATGAGCCCACCGACGGTCTCGGCGATCTCGTCGAGCCACGGAGTCCCGGATCCCGGGTCGAACGATGCCAGCGCAGCGTCGTCGCCGGCGGTGGCGTTGCGCAGGATCACCTCGAGGAGCGTTGGACGCGCGTCGCCGACGTGCGCGGTGTCCACGTCTTGGACGGCGTCGGGGTGGCCGTGACCCGTCGCCCGTTGGCGAGGCTCCGCTCCCTCGGCGAGCGCGGTCAGGAGTCGCTGCAAAGTGGACCAGCGGGCGTCGAGCCGGTCGTTCTCGATCCGCGAGATGTCGGCCTGCGGGACACCCGAGCGCTCGGCGAGCTCCGACTGTGTCCAGCAGAGGTCGATCCGCCGGGCGCGGCGGGTTTTCGAGGGGCGCAGGGTTGTCACGTCAGCATCAAACATGACCCCGGAACCCAAGAATCCCCTGCAACTGCAGGGGATTCTCTGGAGTACCCCCAACGGGATTCGAACCCGTGCCGCCACCTTGAGAGGGGGGTGTCCTAGGCCGCTAGACG
>Ga0209023_10006555_pt1 | contig 12225 bp, 12 predicted proteins | sample LakOneMetagenome_FD_187468 | JGI IMG/M metagenome (GOLD analysis project Ga0209023, IMG submission 187468) | Freshwater and sediment microbial communities from Lake Erie, Canada (SPAdes) (version 2) | ecosystem: Environmental > Aquatic > Freshwater > Lentic | place: Lake Erie, Canada... | reverse complement strand
GACGGTTTCAGCGGCGAGCCGCTTGCGGTTGGCGAGCCACATGCCGAACATGGCTCCACCGGTGACGATCGCGAGGACGACGCTGAAGAGGTACCCGGCAATCGGTGGCACGCGTGACGTCCTTTCGTGGGCTCGCAAACCGCCGAGCGAGCCGGCGCCTCGCGGAAGCGTCAGCCCGCACACCCTCGTGGAACAGAGGGCACGCGAGATCCCCGCTTTGCCGTGTGGGGAGGTCGATGAACCTGCGTAGGCAGGTGGAGCCGCTGGGAGATGCCGCGCTTCAGGCTTCCTCGAACAGAGGCATGCACACCACGCGGCCGTCGCGACTCACTTGGATGAAACGTTGGCTCAAACGAGCCTACCGCCATCACGAGCAAAGCAGGGAAATCACAAGACGCTTGATCGATCTTACCGCCTGCGACGTCAGAGCGGCAAGGCGGAGATGAGCACCGAGGTGGCCGCTTGCGATCCACGTCGCGTCGGCGGCCCGATTGTCGCGCGGGTCTTTACGGTTCTATCAGCATGCGATCGACGATCTCTTCGAGTTCGCTCGCACGCTCGGCAATCTGCGAATCGCGGGCTCGCGTCGCTTCGCGCGCCCGAAACAGCTCGTCGGCGATGTTCAGGGCCGCGAGGACGGCGAGGCGAAGCGTATCGCTGCCCGGCGCGCCCTCGGCAGCCACGTTGATCTTCTGATCGACGTAGGCAGCGAGCCGCAACACGTAGTCCTGGTCCAGCACACTCCTGATGGAGTAGCGCTGGCCCTGAATGACGACGGTGTTGACGTGCCCTTCAGCCACTTAGACGTCCAGCGCGTCGAGTTGTTCGAGCATCTCGCCGACGCGAGCGCGAATCACGTCGCGCTCTTCACGAAGCGCGGTCACTTCCGAGGTCAGTGATTCGCCCGCGGCGACCTTGTCGCGCAGCGAGTCGACTTCAGCCTTCAGTTTCTTGTTCTCGGCGTCCACCTTCGCGTGCTCGCTCTTCATGCGATCGACCACACCAAGGAGTTGCTTCAGTTTGTTCTCGAGTCGATCGATCGGTTCGAGCTCTGCGCTCGCTGACGAGGGTTTGGCCATCCTGGGTCACCGTTGAACTGCGGCGTGCTCGCGAACGAGCGCCGCGAGAATTGAATCGAATGCTGTCTGAACTTCGGGATCGGTCAAGGTTCGGTCCGGCGCCTGAAAGGTCAGTCGAAGCGACAGGCTGACCGAGTCTGCGGGCACGCCCTTGCCCTGGTAGCGATCGAAGAAGGTTACGGCCGTGAGCGGTGCGGCTTGCCCGATACCGGCCGCCTGAATGGTGCCACGAATGGTCGAAGCCGGCAAGGAATCGGACACGATCACCGACACGTCTCGCACGACGAACGGATAGCGGGGCAGCGGGCGCACACGCGTCAACTGCGCGGCACGCAGCTGCTCGATCTGATCGACATTGAGCTCGCCGGCAACCACGCGGTCCTGCTTCGGCGCACCTGCGCGATCGACCAGCGCCGGCTGCAGCACGCCGACTTGTCCGACGATCTGGTCCTGCACCTTCACGACCGCACACTGTCCCGGAACGAATGGGACCGACGTCTGCAGTGCCTCGAACGTGGGTGTGACGGCAAGCGCGTCGCACACACGTTCGACGATGGCCTTGGCGTCGAAGAAGTCGACGTCAGGCAGCTTGGTGGACCAGTGCTCGGCAGCCGACGGTCCCGTCCATGCGAAGGCCACGCCGCGCGTCTCTCCCTCGCTCTTGCGGAAGCGCGCGCCGATTTCGAACAGCCCGACATCGCGTCGACCGTGTCGGCGGTTGTGTGCGACAGCGTCCAGCAGACCCGGCAGCAGTGACGGACGCAGCACGTCGAACTTCGCCGACAGGGGATTGGCCACCGCCACGATGTCGTCGGTGCCCGTGGTTGCGACGAACGCCTCAGCGGTCTTCGACTCGATGAAGCCGAACGTGACCGCTTCGCTGAGCCCGGCAGACGTCAGGGCGCGTCGGAGCAGCGCGTCACGCGGCACGCGCGGGTCGGGCGGACTCGCGGCCTGACGCATCACCGGGAACGCGTCATCCAGCTTGTCGAAGCCGTAGTGTCGCCCGACTTCCTCGATGAGATCGATCTCGCGCAGTAGATCGACACGACTGGTTGGTGCCGTGACATTCCAGCCGTCGTCCGTCGCGATTGGGCGCAAGTCGAGCGACTTCAGGATGCGACGCACGTCGGCATCTGGAATGTGCAGACCGAGCAGGCGGGCCAGGCGTGTACGTCGCAGGTGCAGCGTAAGTGGCGCACGCGGCGCTGGGTAGACGTCGATGGCTGCGCCGCGCAACTGGCCGGCGCCAATCTGCTGGAGCAGGGCGACGGCACGGCGCAGCGCGGTGACGGGCGCGTTCACGTCGGCGCCGCGCTCGAAGCGGGACGACGCTTCGGTTTTCAGTCCCAGCCGCTTGCTCGTGCGACGAACGGAGGCCGGCTTGAAGTACGCGCTTTCGAACGCGACGCGCCGTGTCTGAGACGAGACCTCGGAGTGTCCGCCTCCCATGACGCCGGCAACTGCCTGCGCGCGGTCAGCATCAGCAATGACCAGCATGTCCGCATCGAGCGTGCGTGCGACGTTGTCGAGCGTCGTGATGACCTCGCCCTTGGCGGCCCTGCGGACGCGGATCTGGCGTCCACCGAGCGCATCCAGATCGAAGGCATGCATCGGGTGCCCGAGTTCGAGCAGCACGTAGTTCGTGATGTCGACGAGCGGACTGATTGGACGCACGCCCGACGCCTGCAGACGTGAGGTCATCCACACGGGTGACTGCGACGCCGAGACTTCCGCGACCGCCGCCGCGTATCGCGGGCAGAGGTCCTCGTCCTCGATTGACACCGTGAGTTCCGGCGTGCTGCCGATCTCGAGCGACGCCAGCGCACCGACGCGTTCCGATGGCTCATGGAACGGCAGGTCGAATGCGGTGGCGATCTCGCGGGCGAGTCCGACCACGCTCAGACAGTCGGGTCGGTTCGCGGTGATCTCGAAGTCGATCACCGCATCGTCGCCGATGGTCTCGATGGAGGCGACTTCGAAGCCACGAAGCGCCATGGTGTCGGCGATCTGCTTGGGCGTGGCCGACACGTCCACGAACTCACGCGCCCAGGAAAGAAGAAGTTTCATCGCAGCACGAACTCAGAACGGGAACTGTTCGAGGAACCGCAGATCGTTCTCGAAGAACATGCGGATGTCCTGCACCTGGTGGCGCAGAATCGCCACGCGCTCGATGCCGACACCAAAGGCAAAGCCGGTGAAGCGTTCGGCGTCGATGCCGACGGCTTCGAAGACCGACGGATGCACCATGCCGCAGCCACCAATTTCGACCCAGCCAGTCTGCTTGCACATCTGGCAGCCCTTGCCGTCGCACTGCCAGCACGAGATGTCGACCTCGGCGCTCGGCTCGGTGTAGGGGAAGAAGCTCGGGCGGAAGCGCACCCGTGCGGTCTCCGAGAACATGTCGCGCGCGAAGGCGAGCAGCGTGCCCTTCAGGTCGGCCAGCGACACGTCTTCGCCGACGACGAGGCCTTCCATCTGCGTGAACATCGGCGTGTGCGTGAGGTCCAGGTCGTCGCGACGGTAGACGCGTCCAGGCGCAACGATGCGGATGGGCGGCTGGTGCGCCTGCATGTAGCGAATCTGAATCGACGAGGTGTGCGTCCGCAGCATCGTGCGCAGGTCGCCCGGCTGGCCCGACTCACCGCGCACGGGTGTCGCGAGATACAGCGTGTCCTGCATGTCCCGCGCGGGATGCTCACCCGGCATGTTCAGCGCGTCGAAGCAGTGCCACTCGTCCTCGATCTCGGGACCCTCGACGATGGCGAATCCCATGCGCGTGAAGGTGGCTTCCATCTGATCGCGCACGATGGTGAGTGGATGGCGATGGCCGAGCCGAGGCGTGCGCCCGGGCAAGGTCACATCCACAGCCCCGGCGGGCCTGGCGTTGGCGGCGAGTGCCTCTTCGTGCGCCGTCCAGCGTGCCTCGATGTGCTGCTTCAGCTCGTTGGCGTAGCGGCCAATCAGCTTCTTCTGCTCGGGAGTGGCCGACGCGAGCTGCTGCATCCAGGTTGCGACCACGCTGTTCTTGCGACCGAGGAAGCGGTCGCGCACGGCCTGCGCGTCGCGCGGTGAGGAGGCCGCGGCCAGCTCGCGTTCGAATGTCGCCAGCTGCTCGGCGACCGACGTACTGTCGGGGAGTGACATGGGAGAGGTCAGCGTATCAGGGCCAATATCAGAACATGAAACGCAAAAAGGCAGGAGGGCACGAGGCCGCTTCTGCCTTTTTGCGAGTGTCGAACCGGACGCGATTTACGCGGCGGTGGGCTTCAGCGCGGCCTTGGCCTGTGCGGCCACCGCGGCGAACGCGGCGGGACTGGTTGCTGCCAGTTCCGCGAGACTCTTGCGGTCAAGGGTGTTGCCCGCGGTCTTGAGACCGTGAATGAGCTGACCGTAGGTGAGACCATTCAGGCGGGCGGCAGCATTGATGCGCACAACCCAGAGCTTACGGAAGTCGCGCTTCTTGTTGCGACGGCCGACAAACGCATATTTCAGCGCGGTGTCGACGGATTCCTTCGCAGCCTGATAGAGCTTGCTCTTGGTCTGGTAGTAGCCCTTCGCAAGTCCAAGCAGTTTCTTGCGCTTGGCGCGACGGACGGTTCCTCGTTTAACGCGTGGCATGTCTAACCCTCACTGGCTTTGAGCGGTGGGCGAGGCCCTCTGCTCTAAAAAGACTTTGGCTGGCGCCAGCGTGGCCGAGCCGAAAGCCGAGTAACGACTGCGAACGCCGATCAGGCGTACGGCAGCATGCGCGCGATCTTGGCGGAGTCCTGCTCCGAGACCGCGGTCGTGCCGCGCAGCGCGCGCTTCCGCTTCGTGGTCTTGCTGCTCAGGATGTGGCGCTTGAAGGCGCTGCCCCGGAGAAACTTTCCGTTCTTGGTCTTCTTGAAGCGCTTGGCGGCGCCTCGATGTGTCTTCAACTTCGGCATGATGTCCTCTGTCCGTTCTACTGCTGCGGCGGCGGCGGTGCAGGCGTCGGTGCCTTTGGAGCCGCCGGTCGTCCCTTGCCGCCACCCGAAGGTTTGCGGCTCAGAATGGTGTGCATCTGATTGCCTTCGAGCCGTGGCATCGACTCGGCGATGGCCACTTCTTCCAGTTCCCCAACCAGCCGTTCGAGAATGCGGCGGCCGATCTCGGGATGCGCCATCTCGCGACCTCTGAAGAAGATGGTGGCTTTCACCTTGTCGCCATCTTCGAGGAAGCGCTCGATGTGCTTCTTCTTGAACTGGTAATCATGTTCGTCCACCTTGGGACGGAACTTGATTTCCTTGACCTCGATGACCTTCTGGTGCTTTCGGGCTTCCCGCGCACGCTTCTGTTCCGCGTACTGGTACTTGCCGAAGTCCATGATGCGGCAAACAGGTGGTACCGCGGTCGGAGAGATCTCGACCAGGTCGAGGCCTTTCTGTTTCGCGATAGCCAGCGCCTGCGGCGGCGGCATGATGCCCAACTGCTGACCCGTGTCGTCGATGACGCGAATCTCACGAACGCGAATGCGCTCGTTCACGCGCACACGGTCGTCACGACGGGGTGATCTGTCGAAAGCGATAAGGCCTCCTACACGTTACGCTGATGCGCCTGATGGGCCGGCGCCGGCCACGGGCGTTGTGCGGCTGACTACTTCCGCGCGGGCCGACTCGATGAACGATGCGATCGTCGCGGCGCCCTGATCTCCACCGGTGCGGGTTCGCACCGATACCGTTCCTTCCGCTGCTTCCCGATCGCCGACGACGAGCATGTAAGGGATCTTCTGCAGTTGGGCTTCTCGGATCTTATATCCAATCTTCTCTTGCCGATCGTCGAGATCGACGCGCAGACCCGCAGCGCTCAGCTCGCTGCGCACGCGCACGGCAAAGTCGAGGTGGCGATCAGCGATGGGCAGCACGGTCGCCTGCACAGGCGCGAGCCACAGGGGAAACGCGCCGGCAAAATGCTCGACGAGAATGCCGATGAAGCGTTCGAAGCTGCCGAAGATCGCGCGGTGGATGACCACCGGCATGTGCTCGGCGTTGTCCGCGCCGACGTACTTCAAGCCGAAACGCGCCGGCAGCTGGTAGTCGAGCTGAATCGTCGCGCACTGCCACTTGCGACCAATCGCATCGGTCACATCAAAATCGAGCTTCGGGCCGTAGAAGGCACCGTCGCCTTCGTTCACCGTGTAGGCCTGCTTCGCCGCTTCGAGTGCCTGACGCAGCGAGGCTTCGGCGTGATCCCACGTCTCCACTGCGCCGAGGAACTTCTCGGGACGCGTCGACAGCTTCACGCTGTACTCGAGACCGAAGTCGCCGTAGACGCGCTGCACGAGGCGAAGCAGTTGCTCGACCTCGGAGGCGATCTGCGACTCCATCACGAAGCAGTGCGCATCGTCCTGTGCGAACTGACGGACGCGCGTGAGACCCGACAACACGCCTGACGCTTCGTTGCGATGCAGCGGCGTCTGCTCGTGCAGGCGCAGCGGCATGTCCTTGTAGCTGCGCGTCTGACTGCCGAACACCAGCATGTGGCCGGGGCAGTTCATCGCCTTCAGCCCCATCTCCTCGTCGTCGGAGGACTTCACGAGAAACATGTTCTCGCGGTAGTGCGACCAGTGGCCCGAGGTCTCCCACAACGACTTGTTGAAGATGATCGGCGTCTTCACTTCGACGTAGCCAGCCGGGAACAGCACCTCGCGCATGTAGTTCGCGAGCGTGTTGTAGAGCGTCGTGCCCTTGTCCAGCCAGAAGGTCGCGCCAGGCGCCCACTGGTGGAACATGAAGAGACCGAGTTCCTTCCCGAGCTTGCGGTGGTCGCGCTTCTTGGCTTCCTCAATCTGCGTGAGGTACGCCTTGAGGTCCTTGTCGGAGAAGAAGGCCGTGCCGTAGACGCGCTGCATCGGCTGATTGCGCGCGTCGCCCTTCCAGTAGGCGTTCGACGTGCTGAGCAGCTTGAACGCCTTCAGCCGACCCGTCGTCGGCACGTGAGGGCCGACGCAGAAGTCGACGAACGTCTCCTTGTCCTTGATGGTGTAGCAGGAGACGACCGCTTGACCTTCCGTCTTCTCGTCAATCAGCTGCACCTTCAACGGCTCGCCGCGCCCGGCGAAGAACGCCTTGGCTTCTTCGCGCGGCCACATCTGGCGCTCGTAGATCAGGTCCTGCGAGGCCAGCTCGCGCATCTTGTTCTCGATGGCCTCGAGATCTTCGGGCACGAACGGACGCGGCACGACGAAGTCGTAGAAGAACCCTTCCTCGATGGCGGGACCGATGCCGCACTGCACATCAGGAAACAGGTTCGTGACCGCAGCCGCGAGCAGGTGCGCCGTGCTGTGCCGGTAGATGTGGAGCGCTTCCGGGCTGTCCTGCGTGACGATGCGGACTGAGGCATCCACGTTGAGCGGGAAGTTCAGATCGACGGGGTTGCCGTCGACGATGCCGGCGAGCGCAGCCTTGGCCAGGCGAGGCGAGATCGACTCGGCGATGTCGCGCACACTCGTGCCCGGGGGCACAGCGCGATTCGATCCGTCTGGCAGCGTGACGTTGACCTGGCTCATGGTGTTCGGACGTCTGACTTCGCAGCCAGGCCCCTTTGGGCCGGAACAGCCGTTCGCGTGCGGCTGGTGCGGAGACTCGCTCGATGAAAAAGCCGATTGGGTGTTCGAGCCAGTTACGCTCGCCGACGTGCTCACGGAGCGAGAACTGGTAGGCACGGGTGGATTCGAACCACCGACCTCCTGCGTGTCAAGCAGGCGCTCTAACCCCTGAGCTACGCGCCTACGGCTTTGGAATCAAGACGTTAGACGAAAGCACAGTATACCAGTGAGGAAGTGACTTCGTCAACGGATCGTTGAGCAAAAACGCAAGGCGGGAAGAACGGGGCGTCGGTCGACGCGGTCGTGTGGGGGCAGGAGCGGGGGAGGATCTCGGAGCGAACGGTCAGGACGGGACCGTGAAGAGCGTCCCGTCTGCCGTCACACCCGCGAGCGGACTACTTCACTGCGGCTTTGAGCCCCTTGCCTGGCGTGAACCGCGGCACACGTCGCTTCGGCAGCTTGATGGCCGCACCCGTCTGCGGGTTTCTCGCCGTCCGTGCCTTCCGCGTCGCGACTTTGAAGGTGCCAAAGCCGACGAACGACACGGGGTTACCTTTCTTGAGCGTGCGCGTGATGCCGTCGAGCACGGAGTCGACCGCGCGTCCGGCAGCCGCCTTGGTCAGACCGGTATCCTGTGCAACCTTCTCGATGATCTCGGCTTTGTTCATCTGTGGTGCCTTTCGGCTGGCGCAGGTCTCCCCGCGCGTGCGTCTACGTGAAGAATCCGAGTGACCGTCAAACTGAGCGGGAATTGACCCAAAGGTATATAGGAGCGTTAGCTCAGCTGTCAAGAATGAAGCAGCGAACTGGCTCTGCGTTGTTGCGAAACCGTGCACGAAAAACGGAGAGACGCAGACCACAGCTGCGGGCGTTTGCGGAAGGGGGAGTCGTGAGGCCGGCGATCAGTGCGACCGCCGGCGGAGGATGGTGTGGAAAGGCGCGAACCGAAAGGACGCGCCCGACCAGGGAGAAGCCTAGGCGGCCTTCTTCTCGTTCAGGCGTTCGAGCGCCTTGTCGAGAATCGCGTCGGTCGTCGGCTCAGGCTGCCCGAACTCGACGTCTGGCACCTCGACGGCGACCGTCGGCTCGATGCCTTTCTCGTGAAGCGGATCGCCAGTGGGCGTGAGGTACTTGCTGACCGTCAGCCACAGCCCGGTGCCGTCCGGCAGCTTCACCAGCTTCTGGTCGCCGGCGCGGCCGATGGTGTGCTCGCCAATGACGTCGGCGCGCTTGTTCCCGAGGAGCGCGGACGTGAAGATCTCGGCGGCACCCGATGTTCCGTTGTCCGCCAGGATGGTGACGGGCAACGACACGGTGCCGTCGCCTGTGGCCGCCGTGATGGTCTTCGGTTCGCCTTCGCGGCTTTCGACGCGAGCGAGCGTGCCAGCGCCGATGAACAGTCGCGCTACGGCGAGGCCCGCCTCGTTGGACCCGCCGGAGGTGCGGCGCACATCGACAATGAGCTTGCTGGCGCCGGTCTTCGCGAGATCCGCGAGGGCCGTTCTTGCCTGGGCAGCCGTGCGACCCGAGAAGCCGGCCACGCGGAGATAGCCGATGCCGGTGCCGGCCATGCGGCTCGTGACGTCAGTTGTCGGCATGGCCTCACGCGTCAACTCCACGACGTGCGGATCGTTGGTGTTGCCGCGGATGATCGTCAGCGTCACCTTCGAGCCGGGCGCGCCACGCAGGCGTCGCATGCCTTCGTACACCGACATCTCGCGAGTCGCCGTGTCGCCAATGACGCGCACGAAATCACCGGTGTGCAGTCCGGCTTTTGCGGCAGGGGAGCCGTCGCGCGTCGCGATGATGCGCAGCCAGTACTGACGCGTCAGGTCGATGCCCAGGTCGCCCTCCGGCAGCGGCGCATTGGCTTCCACCTGCTTGACCTGATCGGCCGTCAGAAACGCACTATCGGGATCAAGTCCGTCGGACAGGCCTCGCATGGCCCCAGCCATGACCTTGTCCATATCGGCCTTCTCGACATACCGGTCGGAAATCAGCCGGACGACGTCGTTGAAGACCGTCAGATGGGGGTAGGTCTCCTCGCGCGCAGCCACGCGGCCGAGCAACCCGCCGAGGATGACGAACGTCACGACCGGAGCCGAAACCCACAGCACGACACGGCGGAATGATGGGGACATATCTACCTTTTCGCCAGCCATTGTACGGGATCGACGGCGCGACCGTCGACGCGCAACTCGAAATAGAGCACGGGTGTGGCCTCGGTGCCAACTCCGACCGTCCCGACGATGGTGCCCTCGCTGACGCGGGCTCCCTTCGCGATGCTGATTTCAGCCAGATTGCCGTACAGCGAGAAGGTTTGGGAGCCGTGGTCCACGATGACCAGGCGGCCGTAGCCGGTGAACGTGTCGGCGTACGCGACGACACCGTCGTGGACAGCCTGCACGGCCGCGCCTTCCGCAGTGGCCAGTTCGACACCGCGGAGCGGCGGTCGTCCGGCGTTCGACTCCCCAAACACATGGCGGATGCTGCCCGCGACCGGCCACTGAAGGGCGCCCTTGAAAGGCGTCAGCGGGAGGGCCGTGACGCTGGCTCCGGCCAGGTCGTTGAGCGATGTCTGCAGGCGCTGCTGCGCCGCCATGAGCTCGCTGGCAAATTGCGAGTTGAGGTCGCGTCTCGAGTCGATGTCGCTGACCATCGCGGTATGCGCGGCAACCGCCGTGTCGGCGTTCGCCTGGGCGCGGGCGGCCGCCTCTTCGAGTCGCTGCACTTCTGCCTGGCGCTGGCGGGCCTGTTCCTGCACCTGTCGAAGTTCGCTCAGCCGCGTCTGATGCTGATGGACACGTTGCCGGTCCTGTTCAGCCAGTGCCGAGACCAGCCGCACAGCCTGTCCGAACTGCCGCAGGTCGGACGCTGACAGCAGCATGCGGGCGTACTGGCCGCGACCGAGTTTGTAGAGGGTGACGAGTCGTGCCTGCAGGTCCGGAAGGGCGGCGTTTGCCTGTGCCGTGATCGTCTGCGCCTGCAGGTCCAGGGCGGCAACCTGCGCGGTGGCTGCCTGCGCGATTTCGCGAGCGTGGTCGAGCTCGCTGGTGCGAATCTGACGCTCGATTTCGAGCTTGCGAAGGTCGCCCAGGACCGTCCGCTCTTCGACGGCAAGACGATCGGCCTCTTGCTGGAGCGAGTCGAGCCGTTCCGCGGCACGTCTGTTCAGCGTCGCCCGCGGGTCGACGTCCGCCTGCTGGGCCAGCGGCAGTGCCGTGAACAGCAGCAGCCCGGCCAGCCCGACGCGAAGAGATCGCAAATGCATGCCCGTGCGGCAGAATACAACAATGCGTGTGCTGGCGCTCGACGTCGGGCGGAAACGAGTCGGGCTTGCCCTGAGCGATACCTCGGGCACCCTGGCGCGCCCCTACAAGACGTTGCAGGTGGCTGGTGGCAACGCCGCGGCCCTGGTCAGCGCCGAAATCGCGGGTCTCGCTGCCGATGAGGATGGGCTGACCACGGTCGTGGTGGGGCTGCCCCGCCATCTCGACGGGACGCCGAATCAGCAGACGGAGTACGTCGAGGCGTTCATCGCACACTTGCGCCGTCGGATTGCGATTCCCATCGCGACCGAGGACGAACGGCTGAGCAGCGTGGAAGCCGAAAGCCGTCTGGCACTGCGCGAACGCGACTGGAAGAAACGCAAGGCTCAGCTCGACGCCGCGGCGGCGGCCGTGATACTGCAGGACTATCTTGATCGCGGTTCCGCCACCCGCGAGCTGGTTCCCCTGGATTGATGGCTGACCGCCTGGGATGGCGCTGGCAGACGCGTTGCGGTTCGGGTGGGAGTCTTGGATGCAGGACAGAGACATGAACGCTGCGAGCGTCAAAAGGCCACGATGTCTGTGAACGCCCGTGCGTGCGCAGCAAGGAGGAGCAGATGAAGAAGGCGGTACTGACGATCGCGCTTCTCCTGGCGCTGGCCGGCATCGGCGGTTTTGTGCTCGTGTCGAGGGTCGACGAGGCCTATCGCGGCTATCCCGGCGAGTTCCAGGACGTTTCCATCCCGGCAGGTATCAGCCCTCGCGCCATCGGTCAGCAACTGGTTGATGCGGGCGTGATTCGCGATGAGCTGACCTATCGCCTCACGCTGTTCATGACCGATCAGGCGCGCCACCTGAAAGCAGGGGAGTTCAGGTTCGACCATCCGATGACGCCGCGGGAGGTCGTCGACAAGGTCGCGCGCGGCGAGTTCGATCTGGTGAACATCACGTTCCGGGAAGGTCTCACGATCGGTGAGATGGCGACGGTCTTCGAAGCGCAGGGACTTGGCACCGCCGACGCCTTCAAGGCCGCCGCGAAGAACCCCGCGCTCATCGCTGACATCGATCCAGCGGCACAGGACCTCGAGGGCTATCTCTTTCCCGACACCTACCCGGTGTCTCGCCACATCGATGCGCCGGGCCTGATCAAGAAGATGGTGGAGCGCTTCGGAAAGGCGCTTGGTCCAGACCTGCAGGAGGCCGCGCGCGCCAGGGGATATAGCGTGCGCCAGTTGGTGACGCTCGCGTCCATCGTGGAGAAGGAGACCGGCGCGTCGGCTGAGCGTCCGCTGGTGTCAGCCGTCTACAC
>Ga0209023_10006553_pt1 | contig 12226 bp, 11 predicted proteins | sample LakOneMetagenome_FD_187468 | JGI IMG/M metagenome (GOLD analysis project Ga0209023, IMG submission 187468) | Freshwater and sediment microbial communities from Lake Erie, Canada (SPAdes) (version 2) | ecosystem: Environmental > Aquatic > Freshwater > Lentic | place: Lake Erie, Canada... | reverse complement strand
TCCCCCGGCCCGACCACCCATAGGGTACCCTGGTTGCGGGTGGTCGGGCCGGGGGAGTGGGCCGGTGGTGCATCTCGCGCTAGCGAGACAATTCAACGCCCTCAGCCATCCTTGTAGTAATAGCTGTACCCGTTGATCGCCGGCGCACCGCCGAGGTGGGCGTAGAGAACCCGGCTGCCTTCCGGGAAGAAGCCCTTGTGGGTCAGGTCGATCATCCCCTGGAGCGACTTGCCCTCGTAGACCGGGTCGGTGATCATCGCCTCGGTCCGCGCGGCAAGGCGGATTGCTTCATTGGTTTCCTCGGACGGCACGCCATAGGCCGGGTAAGCGTAGTCCGGATTGATCACGATCTCGTCTTCACGGATTGTGCGGCCCAGGCCGACCAGCTCGGCGGTGTTGTCGACGATTGAGCGGACCTGCGCGCGGGTCTGTTCGAGCGTGCCCGAGGCGTCGATTCCGATGACGCGGTCGGCGCGGTTCTGCGCGGCAAAGCCGACGATCATCCCGCCCTGGGTCGATCCGGTGACCACGCAGACCACCACGTAGTCGAACCTGAAGCCCAATTGAGCTTCCTGATCGGCCACTTCCTCGGCGAACCCGACATAGCCCAAAGCGCCGTATTTGTGGACCGAGGCCCCGGCGGGAATTGCATAGGGCTTGCCACCTGCGTCCTTGACCGACTGGATCGCGTCTTCCCAGCTCTGGCGGATGCCGATGTCGAACCCGTCGTCGACCAGCCGGCTGTCCGCCCCCATCAGCCGGGTGAGCAGGATGTTGCCGACCCGGTCATAGACCGCGTCGTAATGCGGCACCCACTTTTCCTGCACCACCACGCATTTCATACCCAGCTTGGCAGCGGTGGCGGCGACCATCCGGGTGTGGTTCGATTGCACCCCGCCGATCGAAACCAGCGTGTCGGCGCCAGAGGCAATCGCATCGGGGACGATGTATTCCAGCTTGCGCAGCTTGTTGCCGCCGAACGCCAGGCCCGAATTGCAATCGTCGCGCTTGGCCCAGATCTCGACCTTGCCGCCCAGCGCATCGGACAGGCGCGGCAGGCGCTCGATCGGCGTCGGACCATAGGTCAGCGGGTAGCGTTCGAACTGGGCGAGGAGAGACATGCAAAGGCTCCGGATGGCGGGTTGATTCGGCGCGAAGCTAGCCAAATCACCCCGAAAAGTGCTTGCAAAGTTGCCACCTCAAATTGGCTATTTTGCGTCAAAGCCGCGCTTGATCTACTAATTTTCTCATATAGGACGTCGAATATGGAAGAAACGTCCACTACTCTCGACAAGATCGACCGCAACCTGCTGCGCCTGCTTCAGGCCGACGGGCGGCGCTCCAACCAGGAACTGGCGGAGGCCGCCAACATCAGCCCTGCCACTTGCCACCGCCGGATCCAACGGCTGATCCAGTGCGGCGCGATCACCGGTTTTCGCGCGGCGATCGAACCGGCCGTGGTCGCGCTGGGGACGCTGGTGATGGTCGGTGTGGTGCTCGACCGTTCGACGCCCGAAAGCTTCGCCGCGTTCGAAAGCGCGGTGCTGCGGCTGAAAGAAGTGCTCGACTGCAATCTGGTCGCGGGTGACTTCGATTACCTGCTCAAGATCCGGGTGCGCGACATCGCCGATTTCAACGCGCTTCACGGCCAGCGCCTGCTGACCCTGCCCGGGGTTCGCCAGACGCGGACATTCTTCGTGATGAAGGAAGTGAAGGAAAACGCCCCGCTGGATTTCTAGGCCGCCAAGTGGCACAGCGGCGCCTATGAAAGCGCTTCCAACCGTCACCAGCGTGACCGCCCGAGAGTTCGAGGAAGAGATCCGCCCGGCCGGGCAGCCGGTGGTGATGAAGGGCCATGTTGCGCAGTGGCCGATCGTTCAGGCCGCGCGGATTGGCGACGAGGCGCTGGCTGCGGCGATCACAGCCAATGCCTCGAGCGAGCCGGTGATGTTCTCCTCGCTGCCGCCCGAGGAGCGGGGGCTGTTCCACTACACCAGCGAGGGCCAACTCAACTTCGCCCGGCACGAGGCGCCGCTGGCCGCGTTTCTGCAATACCTGCTGGCTGAAAACCAGCAGCCGCTGCCGCGCACCATGGCCGCTCAGGGTGTCAACGTGACGCGCTTCGTGCCGGGGTTCGATCAGGCCCATCGGCTTGACCTGGTCCCGCCCGGCACCACTGCGCGAATGTGGATCGGCAACCGCGCCTGCGTCGCCACCCACGGCGACGATCTGGAGAATATCGCCTGCGTAGTCGCCGGAAAACGGCGCTTCACGCTGTTCCCGCCCGAGCAGATCGCCAACCTCTACCTCGGACCCTTCGAGCTGACCCCCGGCGGCACACCGATCTCCATGGTCCATCTGACCGAGCCCGACCTTGACCGCTATCCGCGCTTCGCCGAGGCGCTGGAGGCTGCGGTCTATGCCGACCTTGAGCCGGGCGACGCTATCTACGTACCCTACCAGTGGTACCACCACGTCCAGGCCTTCGCGCCGGTCAACGTGCTGGTCAACTACTGGTGGAGCCCGGCGCGCGAAGACCTCGCCTCGCCGTGGGATGCCATGCTGCTGGGCATGCTGGCGCTGCGCGAGCTGCCTGAAGACCAACGTGCAGCCTGGCGCGCGCTGCTCGATCATTATGTGTTCAAGACCAATGGCGATCCGGGCGAGCATTTGCCCGAAGATCAGCGGGGCGTGCTGGGCGCGCTTTCGACCACGCGGATCAGGGAGCTGCTGGCTGATCTGCGAGCCAACCTCGATCCAGCCAGCACCGAAAAGCGCGGACCGCTGCGCTAGGTCAGCCCCACAGCTCCGGCTGCGGGGGATAGACCAGCCCTTGCTCAAACCGCATCGGCGCATCCCGGTCGGTGCTGAACAGCAAGGGCCCGTCGAGATCGACCCAGCGCGCGTGCTGCGCCACCAGGAAGGCCGGGGCCATGCCCAGCGAGGTGCCGCACATGTTGCCGACCATCAGGTCCAGCCCCTCCGCCCGCGCCGCTTCGGCCAAAGCCAGCGCTTCGGTCAGCCCGCCGGTCTTGTCGAGCTTGATGTTGACCGCCTGATAGCGGCCCAGCAACGCCGGCAGGCTGGCGCGGGTGGTGCAGCTTTCATCGGCGCAGAGCGGGATCGGGCTGGCAAAGCCCGCCAGCGCCTGATCGCTCCCGCGTGGCAAAGGCTGCTCAACCATTTCGACGCCGAGCTCGGCCAGCTCGGGCAGGATTCGCTCCAGCAGTGGCAGGTCCCAGCCCTCGTTGGCATCGACGATCAGCGCCGCATCGCCGCGCACCTCGCGCACCCAGCGCACCGCATCCAGGTGCCGGGTAGCGTCGAGCTTGATCTTGACCAACCGGTGCGGGCGCGAGAGTTCTGCCCCAGCCTCCATCTCCTCGCGGGTGCCGAGCCCCACGGTGTAGCAGGTCGGCAGCGGCGCCAGCCCGGCGCAGAGCGCGCGGCCCTCACGCTTGGCCATCAGATCCCACCAGGCACAGTCGAGCGCATTGCGCGCCCCGCCGTGGGGCATGGCATCGATCGCGCCACGGGTGATTTCCGCCCCCAACGCGGCGATCTGCGCGCTCATGCTCTCGGGTGTTTCGCCGTCATAGTCGATCCCGGCGGCCTCTGCCTGCCCGGCATGACCCGCTTCATCGACCAGCCGCACGTGGATCATCGGCACGTCGTAATAGACATCGCGCGCCACTTCGAACGGGCGGGTGAAAGGCCAGCGCTCGGAGCGAACCTCAGCGCGGATCACAGCGCGTCGACCACCCGCTCGACACCAAAACGCATCGCGTCCATGGCGGGAACCCCATGCTCGTCTTCCAGCGCAGCCAGCACGCGGCGGGCCTCGGCTTCATCGAGGTGCGCCGTCGCGACCGAAATTCCCGCGATCCGCGCCGCCGGATTGGTCAGCCGGGCGGCCTCCACCGTGCGCGCGAAGCCTTCGGCATACGAGGGCATGGGAAAGCCCGGCATGTCGTCCAGCTCGCTGCGGGTCAGCGAATGGCACCAGACGATCGCATCGGGCTGCGCGCCGTGGATCAGCCCCAGCGTTACCCCGGCGTAGGAGGGATGGAACAAGGATCCCTGCCCCTCGATCACATCCCAGTGATCCGGCGCGGCGGCGGGCGTCAGCGCCTCGATTGCTCCGGCCAGGAAATCGGCGACCACGGCATCAAGCGGCACCCCGCCCCCGGCAATCATGATCCCGGTCTGCCCGGTGGCGCGAAAGGTGGCGGCCATGCCGCGCCGCTGCATTTCGCGGGTCAGCGCCAGCGCGGTATATTTCTTGCCCAGCGCGCAATCCGCTCCCACGGTCAGCAGCCGCTTGCCAGAGCGCTTCTGCCCGGTGCCGACCGGCAGACCCGGCGGCGGCGTGCGGACATCAACCAGCCGCGCCCCGCCCTCTTCGGCGGCGGCCAGCAGCTTGGGCCGATTGGACAGTTTCGAGTGCAACCCGCTGACCACGTCGATCCCCAACCGTGCCGCTTCAGCGAGCGCCGCTGCCCAATGCGGCGGCAAGCGTCCCCCCGCAGGCGCCGCGCCGACAATCACCGATCGCACCCCCGCAGCCGCCGCGCTGGCCGCATCCATGTCGGGCAATCCCAGATCGACCGCTTGCGCCGAAGTGCGCCACTGCCCCGCCACTTTGTCCCCGGCCCAATCGCGCAAACCGCAAGCGGTCTTGGCGGTGAGCATGTCGGCGACATCGCCCAGGAACAGCAGATACGGAGTCTTGAGTTCGATCATGCGCCCTTGTCCCAGTATTCGGCCATCAGTTCGCCCACCCAGGCGGGCTGGCGGATATCCCCGCGCGGCAGAAATTCGCGCATCACCGGCTTGATATCGATCACCGGCGTGCCGTCGATCGCGTCGAGTCCTTCGACGGTCAGTTCGGTCCCGTCCACCGCCACGATCCGGCAGACCGTGCTGCCCAGCCGGTTGGGCCGGTTCTTGCCGCGCTGGGCGAAGATCCCGGTCAAGGGCCAGTCGGCCCGCCCGCGCGGATGGCGCGCGCCGGTCTCGATCTTTTCAGGCGGTACCCGGTCAAACAGGAAGATCACTTCGGCGTGGCTGAACTGGTCGAGCCCGGCCAGCGCATCGCCGGTGAATCGCGCCGGATCGAGCGCGATCACCGCCCGGCTCGCCCCCCAGTCATCGTCGATCGCCTCGGCCCGCCCGCCGCGCACCTGGCCGATCGGGGTGATGGTAAAGTCCATGAAAAGCTCCCTTGCCGCCCGGTCAGCGCGCCGCTAGCCTGAGGCCAACTATCGGGCCGCACCTGACACTGCAAGCACGGGACACATTCGATGGCCATCCGCAAAGCTCTGTTCGTCCTCGCCATTGCCAGCGTGGCGCTCTCCGCCCCCGCCCCGATTGCGGCGCAATGCACCGCGCCGGCCAGCCTTACCGGCAAATGGAAAGGCGACGACGGCGGCACCTACCGCATCCGCGCGGTCGGTAATGAGGTATGGTGGATCGGCACCAGCGCCGATGGCGGCAAAAGCTGGACCAACGTCTACAAAGGCAACCGCGTGGGCCAGCAGATCTCGGGCCGCTGGGCCGATATCGTCCCGGCAAACGGCGGCAATGGCGTGATGACGCTGACGGTGGTGAACAATGGCCTGATCAAGAAGGCCTCGGAATCAGGCAGCCCCTTTGGCGGGACCAAATGGGGGCGGGTTGTGGGGTGCGACGATATGGGGTTGAACCCGGTTTGAGGGGAATCAAAGCTCTACCCCCGCCACCACACTGCACTGTCACCCCGGGCTTGACCCGGGGTCCCGCTTTTCTTGCAACGCGGCGCAAGACCCAAGCGGGACCCCGGATCAAGTCATCCCGAGCCACTGGTCTCAAAATGCGGATGACGGGAACGGTAGGTTTGGTGGTGGGAGAGAAGTCTTTCCTACACGCCCCTACCCTGCCAAACTCCCCCGCATGCCCCACCACCAAGCCGCGCCATGACCGGCGCACAGCCCCTCTCCCACCCCCAAAGCCGCGCCCAGTGCGCGGCTTTTGTGCGTCTGGGGATAGCCCTATGGAGTCACTACAAGGCGCTCCGAGGATGTGTTTCCTCAACTTGCGTTTTGTGCAAGTGGGCTGAAATCGCAGAAATGCTGGCTTTCGGAGCCAGGCCGGGCCTAGCTCTTGAGCTTCCACCCGCTCTTGAGCAGCCAGTACAGCGCGCCAACCAACACCACATTGAGCGCGCCGACGTAAATCGCCCCGTTGAGCACCGCCATGTTGCTGTCACCGATGTCGCTCTGCCCCAGGAAGCCGAAGCGGAAGCCGCTGATGACGTAGAAGAACGGGTTGACCCGGCTGACCGCCTGGAACGCCGGCGCAAGGTTGTGGATCACGTAGAACGTGCCCGACAGCATGGTCAGCGGAGTGATCACGAAGTTGGTGATCATCGCGGCGTGGTCGAACTTTTCGGCCCAGATCGAGGTGATCAGGCCGATCACGGCGAGCATGACCGATCCCATCAGCCCGAACCACAGCACCGCCCAGGGGTGCGCGATCGACAGGTGGACGCCCGGCCACAGCAGCATCGCCGCGGTGATCGCCAGGCCGACCAGCACCGCGCGGGTCACCGCCGCGCCGATCAGGCCGAGGATCAGTTCGAGGTTGGAAAGCGGCGGCATCAGGTAATCAACGATGGTGCCCTGGATCTTGCCGGCGAGGAAATTGAAGCTGGTGTTGGCGAAGGCATTATTGACCATTCCCATCACGATCAGCCCGGGCGCGATGAAGCTGGCGAAGGACACGCCAAGCACTTCACGCCCGCCCCGCCCCATCGCGACGGTGAAGATCATCAGGTAGAGCAGCGTGGTCATCGCCGGGGCCCAGATCGTCTGGGTCTGGACCTTGAAAAATCGGCGGACTTCCTTCATATAGAGGGTCCACAGCCCGAGCCGGTTGAAACTGGTGAAAATGGGCACTCCCCGCGTCGGAAATCCGGGAGCCAGCGCGCCTGCGGCGGCACTGGTATTTTCGGGTGCGGGAACGGGTTGATCGGCCATGCCTTGGCGACTATCGCCGGGCGAGCCACCTTGCAAGCATCCGGCGCGATTAGCCGGTAAGAAAGAGAAGATACGGGCATGAGCTGGACCGACGAACGGATCGAAAAGCTGACCAAGATGTGGGAAGGCGGCGCCACCGCCAGCCAGATCGCCGACGAACTGGGCGGAGTCAGCCGCAATGCCGTGATCGGCAAGGCGCACCGCCTGGGGCTGAAAGCGCGCCCCAGCCCGGTCAAGCCCAACGAGAAAGAGGCCGCCGCGCCTGCGCCCAAGGCCCCCAAGGCCGATGCGCCGCCACGCCCGGCCCCTGCACCGCGCGCCGTGCCGCCGCGCCCCAGCGCTCCGGCCGCAGCAGCAACCCCGGCCGCCGATGGCAGCACGACCACGCCCGCACCGATGCCGCGGATCGTCTCGGTCGGCCCCGGCGGGTTCCTGCGGCAGGGTCCCGGTGACCAGCAGGCGCCGATCCCGCCCGCACCGCCGCGCCGGCTGGTTCCGGCCAAGCCCAGTGCCGAGATTGCCGACAAGACCAGCCTGCTCGACCTCAACGACCGGATCTGCCGCTGGCCGATGGGCCACCCGGGCGAGCCGGACTTTCACTTTTGCGGCGAAAAGGTGAACCCCGGTTTCCCCTATTGCGTCGAGCATTGCGGGCGCGCCTATCAGGCGCAGTTGCCGCGCGGGCATCGCCGCCCGCCCCCGCCGCTGCCGTTTGGCGGCCCGCGGGTCCGGTGATCGTGCGGCGCTGGCTGGCCGGGCTGGCGGCGCTGGCTGCTGCACTCAGCAGCAGTACGGCGCTCGCCTGGTCGGAGGCCAGCCATCAGGTGACCGGGGCGATTGCCTGGCAGGACCTGAAGGCCCGCCATCCGGCTGAGCTGGCCGAATTGCTGGGCCTGATCCGCCAGCACCAGGACTATCGCAAGTTCCAGCCGTTCCTGGCCGGGTTCTCGCCCGAGCTGCAAGAGCGCGGCGCGTTCGAAGTGCTGGGCCGCTGGCCTGACGATATCCGCGGCGGGCCCGAGGATCACCCTGACTGGCATTACCAGCTGCGGGTGGTTTACGGGCGGACCTGGCTCTGGCCGTTCGAGAACGGCAATGCCGCGTTCGGGTTTGGCTATAACTACACCAAGCTCGCCAACCCTTGCGCCCCGGCGGCCGAGCGGGCCAAGGCGATCGGCTGGCTGATCCATATCGTCGGCGATGTCCAGCAACCGCTCCACGCCGGGCACCAGATGACCGATACCTTCTCGGCCACCGACCGCGCGGGCGAACTGGCTTTCGTCAAGCGGCCCAACGGGGTGGTCAAGGACCTGCACCATTTCTGGGATGAGACGCTGGACGACAGCGGCGTGACCCTGCCCGCCGGGCAGGACAACTGGGCCGATGCCCTGATCGCGATCTGGCCGCGTGAACGCCTGGCACGGGAGCTGTCGCGTGAGGGTGAACCGCGAATGCTGTTTGCCAGCTACCTTGACGAAAGCGCCGAGCTAGCCCGGCTGGTCGGCTATCACGGTACCTTCCTGCGTGCGACCGCCGATCCCGCCGCTGCCCCGATGGTGACGCCTGCCGAACAGGCCGAGGGCATCGCGCTGGCCCAGCGCCGGATCGCAACCGGGGGCTACCGCATCGCTGATCTGCTGGCCCGCGCGATCCGCGACGCCAAGGCCGCCACCTGGACTTGCCCGGTCTGACCGGCTCTTAAGTTCTGCATGGGATTGCCGTTAACCATGGCATGACCGCGCATGATCCTTCACTCGGCCGCACAACTGGCGGCCTGCTTGGCTGGCTGGGCTTTGGCCGAGGCCAGGCTGAACCCGCCATCGAACCCGAAGGCGAACAGATCGACCGCCGCGCCACGCTGCGCCTGCGCCAGCTCGACGAGGTTGCCCGGTTCCTCACGGCCCACCAGCTCGAGGTCAGCGCAGCGACGCTGACAATTGCCTGGAACTACCTGACCGGCGCCGACAGCCAGCTGGTCCGGGCGATTGACCGCCAGGTCCAGGCCCGCAAGGTGGTGACGCTGGAGTGGCTCGACGAGGAACTCGGCCGCCAGGGCCGCGCCGACGAGATGGCCGCGCTGGCAGACCTGATGCAGCGGCTTGAGAACTCGATCGATGAATTCGGCAAGACCAGCCGCGATGCGCATACGGCGACCAGCGAATATCACACCGCGCTTGAGGGCCACGTCAACGAGCTTGAGCAGGTCACCCGGGCCGGTGAAGTCATTTCCGATCTGGCCAACATCGCCAAGGTCATGCTGCGCCGCACCCGCGACATCGAAAAGCAGATGCTGCGCAGCGAAGCCCAGACCCGCGCACTGCGCCGCCGTCTCGACGAGGCCCGCCGCACCGCCGAGGAAGACCATCTCACCGGCCTGCCCAATCGCCGCGCTTTCGAAGCGGTGTTCGAGGAACAGTTCCGTCAGGCTCGTGCCGCCACCGAGCCGCTCTGCCTGGCCTTTTGCGACATCGATCACTTCAAGAAGATCAACGACGAGCACGGCCACGAAGCCGGGGACCGGGTGCTCAAGCTGGTCGCCGATGCCTTCGCCAGAATCTCAGGCGACCACTGCCACGTTGCGCGCCATGGGGGTGAGGAATTCGTGCTGTTGCTGCGCGGCGAGACGCTTAAGCAGGCCCGCGTCCAGCTCGATCACTTGCGCGAACAGCTCGCCTCGCGCCGACTGGTCAACCGCGCCAACGACAAGCCGTTTGGGCAGGTCACCTTCTCGGCCGGGATTGCCGACGTGTTTGCCTGCGGCGATCCGCGCACCGCACTGCGTGCCGCCGACATGGCGCTCTACCGGGCCAAGCAGGAAGGCCGCAACCGCGTGACCGAGGCCACCGACGAAGATTGCCGGCCGCCCCAACTCGACGCGGCAGCGTGACACAAAAAGGGCCGCGATTGCTCGCGGCCCCATCCGTTTGGTCTGAAGCCGAAGCTTAGTCGTCGTTCTTGAGGAACGCCGGCAGGTGATCGGGTGCAGCGCCTTCTTCACGGTCACGGCCCCGGTCTTGGCGAGGCCCGCGATCGCCGCCTTCACGGCGCGGGCCGCGGTCACCACCGCCGTCACGACGCGGGCCACGATCACGGTCACCGCCACCCGAGCGCGGACCACGACGATCGCCGCGGTCGCCGCCAGGACGGTCACCGCGCGGTTCGCGCGGCGGGCGGGTGTCGGGCAGCTCTTCGCCGGTTTCCTGATCGACAACGCGCATCGACAGGCGAACCTTGCCGCGCGGATCGATCTCGAGCACCTTGACCTTCACGGCCTGGCCTTCGCTGACCACATCAGTCGGCTTTTCAACGCGCTCGTTCTTCATTTCGCTGACGTGGACGAGGCCGTCCTTGCCGCCCATGAAGTTCACGAAAGCGCCGAAATCGACGATCGTGACGACCTTGCCGTCATAGATCTTGCCGACTTCCGGTTCCTCGACGATGCCCAGGATCCAGTTCTTGGCGGCTTCGATCTGCGACAGGTCCGAAGACGAGATCTTGATCAGGCCTTCGTCGTCTATGTCCACCTTCGCGCCGGTTTCGGCGACGATCTCGCGGATCACCTTGCCGCCGGTGCCGATCACTTCGCGGATCTTCGACTTGTCGATCTGCAGCGTTTCGATGCGCGGCGCGTGGGCCGACAGTTCGGTGCGGGCAGTGCCAAGCGCCTTGGTCATTTCACCCAGGATGTGGGCGCGGCCGTCCTTGGCCTGATGCAGCGCGGCTTCGAAGATTTCGCGGGTGATCCCGGCGACCTTGATGTCCATCTGCATCGTGGTGATGCCTTCGCTGGTGCCGGCGACCTTGAAGTCCATGTCGCCCAGGTGATCTTCGTCACCCAGGATGTCGGACAGCACGGTGAACTTGTCGCCTTCGAGTATCAGCCCCATCGCAATACCCGAAACCGGGCGCTTGATCGGCACGCCTGCGTCCATCATCGACAGCGCGCCGCCGCAGACGGTAGCCATCGAAGAGGAGCCGTTGGACTCGGTAATGTCCGAGACTACGCGGATCGTGTAGGGGAACTCTTCCTTGCTGGGCAGCACGGCCTGCAGCGCGCGCCAGGCGAGCTTGCCGTGGCCGGTGTCGCGGCGGCTGGGGGCGCCGAAGCGGCCCACTTCGCCGACCGAATAGGGCGGGAAGTTGTAGTGCAGCATGAAGTTCGAATAGCTCAGGCCTTCCAGCCCATCGATCATCTGCTCGCTGTCCTTGGTCCCGAGCGTGGTGGTGCAGATCGACTGCGTTTCACCGCGGGTGAACAGCGCCGAACCGTGGGTCCGCGGCAGGAAGCCGACCATGGCTTCGATCGGGCGGACCTGGGTGGTCGAACGACCGTCGATGCGCTTTTCGCCAGCGATGATCGCACCGCGAACGATATCGGCTTCGACCTTCTTGACAGTCTTGATTGCAACCATCTGGGTCTGAGCGTCTTCGCCAGCGAAGGCTTCCTTGGCCTTGTCGCGCGCGGCATTCAGCGCGTTCGAACGAGCCGACTTGTCGGTCAACTTGTAAGCAGCGGCGATGTCCTTGCCGATCAGCTTCTTGAGCTGGTCCTTGATTGCCGAATTGTCGCTGACCGCGATATCCCAGGGATCCTTGGCAGCCTTTTCAGCAAGATCGATGATCAGGTTGCAGACCTTCTTGCACTCGTCGTGCGCGAACAGGACAGCGCCGAGCATGATTTCTTCCGAAAGCTCGCGAGCTTGCGACTCAACCATCATCACCGCGTTGCCGGTGGCGGCAACGACCAGGTCGAGATCGCCAGCGGCGGCCGCGTCCTGACGCGGGTTGAGGGTGTATTCACCATCAACGTAACCAACGCGCGCGGCGCCGATCGGACCCATGAAAGGCACGCCCGAGATGGTCAACGCGGCCGAAGCAGCGATCATCGCCAGCACGTCGGGCTCAACCTCACCGTCATAGCTCATCACGTGGCAAATGACGTTGATTTCGTTGTAGAAGCCTTCGGGGAACAGCGGACGAACCGGACGGTCGATCAGGCGGGAAACCAGGGTTTCCTTTTCGGTCGCGCCGCGTTCACGCTTGAAGAAGCCGCCCGGGATGCGCCCGGCGGCGAAGAACTTTTCCTGATAGTGGACGGTCAGCGGGAAGAAATCCTGACCTTCCTTGACGCTCTTGGCGGCCGTGACGGCGCAGAGCACGACAGTTTCGCCATATGTGGCGAGGACCGCGCCGTCAGCCTGACGGGCAAT
>Ga0209023_10006551_pt1 | contig 12231 bp, 8 predicted proteins | sample LakOneMetagenome_FD_187468 | JGI IMG/M metagenome (GOLD analysis project Ga0209023, IMG submission 187468) | Freshwater and sediment microbial communities from Lake Erie, Canada (SPAdes) (version 2) | ecosystem: Environmental > Aquatic > Freshwater > Lentic | place: Lake Erie, Canada | collected... | reverse complement strand
CGCTGGCCGCGCTGCGCCACGCGCAGTCCCTGGGCATGCAGCACACGCTGACCATCTGCAACGTGGCCACCAGCGCCATGGTGCGCGAATGCAAGCTGGCCTACATCACCCGTGCGGGTGTGGAGATTGGCGTGGCCAGCACCAAGGCCTTCACCACGCAGCTGGCGGGCCTCTTCCTGCTGACTCTCGCGCTGGCCCAGTCCAAGGGCCGCCTGACCGACGCGCAGGAGGCCGAGCACCTCAAGGCCATGCGTCACCTGCCCGTGGCCCTGCAGGCCGTGCTGGCGCTGGAGCCCCAACTCATCAGCTGGGCCGAAGACTTCGCCCGCATGGAAAACGCCCTGTTCCTGGGCCGCGGCCTGCACTACCCCATCGCGCTGGAAGGCGCCTTGAAGCTCAAGGAGATCAGCTACATCCACGCCGAGGCGTATCCCGCCGGCGAACTCAAGCACGGCCCCCTGGCGCTGGTCACCAGCGCCATGCCCGTGGTCACGGTGGCGCCCAACGACGCACTGCTGGAAAAGCTCAAGAGCAACATGCAGGAAGTGCGCGCCCGCGCCGGCGTGCTGTACGTGCTGGCCGATGGCGACACCCGCATCGAAAGCGGCGAAGGCCTGCACGTGATCCGCATGCCCGAACACTACGGCCCCCTGAGCCCGCTGCTGCACGTGGTGCCGCTGCAGCTGCTGGCTTACCACACGGCGTGTGCGCGGGGGACGGATGTGGACAAGCCGAGGAATTTGGCGAAGAGTGTGACGGTGGAGTGAGAGGGAGGTGGTCGCGCTGCGTGCTATTCCGGGTAATTAAAGTCGTAAACTCGCAAATAAAGTCGTAAACAGGCCTCTAGCATTCATGCGGGTTTGCGGGGCGGTCACTTGTAACTGTAAAGTTGTAAACTCCAATTCGACGGGTAAAGAAGACCTATACACGTGAACGTGGACTTGGCCTAGATTGGACGTATTGCTATACAAAAAAGAGCGCTCATGATGAGCGCTCTTTTTTTGGGGTTTTGCGAGAAGTCTTGCGGTCTAAGCAGGCGTAGATGTCCAAAGACCGCAAGAGGCTGGGAGCGAACGCTTAAACAATGTCGCTGAAGGTCCGTGGCGATCTAAAGCAGACATAGATGGACTGCCCTTGTAGAACCAAGGTTCACGGTGAAGCAACTCGATCGAATTGCCGCTTGGCGCTCAGACTGCCAGTGGCAGCGCCATTTTGTGGTGTTTGACAGTTTGTTGAAGGTGCGTGTTTCAGTGCTTGCGGACGGCTATCAATTGAGTCGCTAACCACAAGGCGCTGGCCACAGGTGTGTCACCAGGGCATTGCACAAGGTAGTGTTTGCCGGTCATGCCGTTCTTGAACGCTGCCATCTCGATGAAAGCCTCGGTCGTCGGTACTTTTGCTCTCTCCTGCACTTGCTCCAACTTGCGCTGAAGGTGGTCACGGGCATCCTGCCCGCTGTACCAGGTCCCATTTCGGTTGAATTTGCAGCAGGATGACTCCAGGCGAGTCAATAGCGCACGTACCTCTGCTTTAACTGCAGGTGTAAGTGGCTCTGCGTAGCACGTCGAAAGGGCTAGGAAAAACAGGGCTAGGACGATTGAGCATGCGCGCATGGGAGCCCCTTCGCGTGTGGCAACGACCATGCTTAGCCGATGAACAGGTGGAACATGAATCGATGCAAGGTTCACCCAATCAGCTCTTTTTCGGTGACTGGGAGTCAGACAACTTATCAACCACGGCATTGAAAAGCAGCTCACTGATCACTTCGATGTCTTTCCGTGAGTTGCCTTGGAGCACCAGCGAAAGCAAGCCTTGGGACGCAGCCCAAACGGCGAGTGCTGCTGTGTCAACTGTCACCTTGAATCGCCCGGTGTCCACCAGGCGCTGTACCCGGGCATGCATCAAGGCATGTGCATCGGCCACCAAGGACGGTTGACTCCGTGCGTGATGCCAGAGCAATGAAAAGAGCGCTGGACGCTTGAGCGCAAACTCCAGCGCGACATCCCATCCCGAACGGAGTTGGACCAGCAGCTCCGATGAACTCGGTGGCTGCTGCTTGCGCCGCATGAAGTCTGCCAGCCCGCGGCGAATCATGGCCTGCTCCAACCCGTCCTTGTCACCAAAGTGGTGATAGAGCGTTGGCGCCTTGATGCCAGCCGCCTCGCAAACCGCACGGGTGGTCAATGCACTCGGCCCTTGCGACTCCAGGATGCCAAAGGCCGCATTAAGAATTGCCGTTTCCGTGTCCATCTATGCCCTCACATAGCTCTATCCATTGACAGAACTATATCATCATTATATTATCCATGTATCAATGTTACATGGGGATTTTCATGCTCAAAACTTGCTTGATCACTGGCGGCTCCGGTTTTGTCGGGGGGCGACTCATCGAAAGGCTCGTGACACAAGGGTGGCATGTTCGTGCGCTTGCACGCAGCGAAGAAGCCATGCGAATTGTAGAGAGTCGAGGTGCGCAAGCGGTGCGCGGCTCGCTGGATGATGTGAATTCGCTCGTCCGTGCAGCACAGGGTTGCAGCACCGTGATCCACGTGGCCGCGCACTTCAAGTTGTGGGGCGATGCCTCGGCGTTCGAGCAGTCCAATGTGAAGGGCACATCCAACATGCTGACGGCTGCAGCTTCCGTGACATCGGTCAAGCGCTTCATCCAGTTGGGGGCCGCTGCGGTCGTGATGGGCGACATGGCACCGATGTGCCGCGTCAACGAGTCACTGCCTCGCAATGAGCGCGCATGGGCCCCCTACAGCGCATCCAAAGCCCGCAGCGAAGCACTGGTTCTGAGTGCCAACAGAAATGGGGACTTTGAAACCGTGGTGCTTCGTCCGCCGATGATCTGGGGTGCGGGCATGCCAACGCTGGATCACATGATCGACAACGTCAAGGCGGGTCAATTCCGATGGGTGGGTGGTGGCTCGCAAGCCATGTCGACAGCGCATGTCGACAATGTTTGTCATGCGTTGGAGTTGGCGATCGAGAAGGGCCAGGGCGGTCAAGCGTACTTCATCAGCGATGGCGAGGACAGCACGCTCAAAGAGGTGATCTCCGCCCTGTTGAAGTCGCGTGCTGTCGAGCCGCCCCGTGCGTCCGTGCCCTTGCCTGTGGCGTGGGTCATGGCCAGTGCGATGGAGTGGATCTGGCGCACGTTTTCAAGGCGAGGTGAGCCGCCCATCACGCGCCAGATGTTGCGCCTGATCGGTGCGCCTTTCACCTTGGACATTGGCAAGGCAGAGCGCGATTTGGGGTATCGCCCCGTGGTCACGCGGGAGCAGGGCCTCAAGGCCATGCATGCGCCCATGCATGCATGACACCCGCAGAGGAACACCAGAAATGCCTGCCCGAAAAACCCTGATTGGCACGGCCATGGCCGCCTTGGCAACATTGGCCAGCCTGACAGGATGTGCAACCCGTCATGACGGACCACCCAGCGACCACTTCGACGGACGTGTGTTCCGCAATGACGAGCCGGCGCCGCCTGGCGCACTTTGGAAATTTCTGCGTTGGCAGATTTTTGAGCCAGGGGTTTCATGGCCCGATCATCTTCCCATCGAACGAGATCGACCTCCGCCACGTGTGCATGGCGATGACATTCGGGTGTCCTATGTGGGGCATGCGACCGTGCTGGTTCAGGTCGCAGGCATCAACATCCTGACTGATCCTGTCTGGTCTGAACGCGCCTCGCCATTGACCTTCGCGGGCCCAAAGCGCGTGCGTGAGCCGGGCGTGGCCTTTGAAGACCTGCCGCGCATCGACATCGTGCTGGTCTCTCACAATCATTACGACCATCTGGACAAAGACACGCTGGCAAAGCTGTGGGAGCGAGATCACCCGCTCATCGTGTCGCCGCTGGGCAATCTTGCGGCGATGCGGGGCAAGGCCTTGCAAGCCGTTGAGCTCGATTGGGGGCAATCGGTTGACAAGGGGGCCATCCGCATCACGGCTGAGCCCATGCAGCATTGGTCAGCTCGGGGCCCGATTGACCAAAACCTGTCGTTGTGGGCCGCATTTGTGCTGAAGACCCCGTCTGGGGCTGTCTACTTTGCGGGTGACACCGGCTACGGGAGCGGCGCGCATTTCAAGGCCACTCGCCAGAAGCATGGCCCGATGCGCTTGGCGATTTTGCCCATCGGCGGCTATGAGCCCAGCTGGTTCGTGGGCTATGCGCACATGAACCCGGAGGAGACCGTTCAGGCGGGAATGGACCTGGGTGCACAACGGGTGCTGGGCCACCATTGGGCGACCTTTCGGGTGACCAATGAAGCGATCGATGAGCCGGGACAACGTTTTGCATCTGCAGTGGATCGCGCCAGAATCCCCTGGGAGCATTTCCGAGCGCTTCTGCCAGGAATGGCTTGGCTGATCGACTGAACCAACCATTTCAGTCGTCCTCTTGTTGGCGCCGACTGAACATCGAAAGCGACGATGTCAGCATTGCCATCGAATCCGGTCATCCCAATGGCTTCAGGCGCGTTGGACCATTGACTGCAAAGTGGCCGAGACCGTGAGTCCAGAGCGTGACAGCAAACGGCGGCAACCGCTGCAAACCCGCCGTCCGGCGTGAGTTGGGCAAAAGCGCAAAGCGCAGTTGCCTAGCCAAGCTGCCACGTCACCCTGTACCTCTTCAGCCGGTTCCGTCGTTGGGTATCGCACCAGGTTGCTCCCCCTGCGGCCTCTAGAAGAGCACCTCCTGCGCACTCGTCAACGCGACAAAGCTGTCGCCCAATGGCTGAAGAATCGCGTCGGCGATGGGCTGCAGTTGCTTGACGAGGTAGTGTTCGTAGTCAATGCGCGAATGCCGGGCCTCCAGGGGTTCGGGACCACTCTGCGTCATCACGTACTGGATCCAGCCACCACGCTGGTACTGCAGGGGACGGTTCAACTTCGCGTTGTGTGCATCAGCAATGCGCGCCGCGCGCACCTGGGGCGGTACATTGACCTCATAGGCATCGAGCCGGTGACGCAGCCGTTTTCGGTAGACGAGCAGCGCATCCATCTGACCATCCAGCATCGACCGTGCGTAGTCGGCCACGAACGCTCGGTAGGGCTCACCGTGGAAAATGCGTGACAGCAAGCCCTCCTGAAATTGGCGTGCCAACAGGGTCCAGTCGCTGCGGGCCATCTCCAGGCCGCGATAGACCATGTCCTCCCGACCCTCTTCATCGACGCTCAGGCCGGCGTAGCGCTTCTTGCTTCCGACCTCCGAACCTCGGATGGTGGGCATGAAGAACTTGGCGTAGTGGGTGTCGAACTCGATTTCGAGGAAGTTCTCCAACTGCTGCTCGTCCCACAGCTTGCGTGTCCACCAGGCATTGATCTCCTGCACCAAGCCGGCTGCAATGGCGTGTGTCTCCGCGTTGGCATAGGTGCGTTTGAGCCAGATGAAGATGGAGTCGGTGTCTCCGTAGATGAACTGGTATCCACGCTCCTCCACGAACGTCCGGGTGAGCTTCATCACCTCGTGGCCGCGCAGTGTCACAGCGGACACCAGCTTCGGATTGAAGAAGCGGCACTCGGACGCACCCAGCACACCAGCAAAGGAGTTCATGAGCAGCTTCAGGGCCTGCGACAGCGGCTGGTTCCGCACCCGCTTGGCTTCGTCCCGAGCAGTCGATAGCGTGGTCACGATGTCAGGCAGGCAGTGCTTCTCGCGCGAGAACAGCGTGCCTTGCGGCCCCGCTATGGGCCTACTCTGGGCGTCGGCGTTCGCTCCCTCGGCCAGGCCCACCGGGTCCACCAGGAAGGTCCGGATGATGGAGGGATACAGGCTTTTGTAATCCAGGACCACGACGGAGTCATAGAAGCCCGGCGTGGAGTCCATTACATAGCCGCCAGGAAACGCCTTGGCCGCGATGTCACCCACGTTGGGGGCCACGTAGCCCAGGCGGTGCATCCGCGGCAGGTAATGGTGGCTGAATGCTGCGATGGAACCGCCAAAGTGATCTATCTGCAAGCCCGTCGTTTGAGCTCGTTCCAGCACGAACGGCAGCAGCTCCAGTTTGTCGAAGATGCGCAGGACAAGCGCGCAGTCGCGGATGTTGTAGCTGGCCAGCGCCGGCTTGTCTTCCTGGTAGCGTCGCTCGATCTCGGCCATCTTGTCGTAGGCATCGCCGATCTCCTTGCCCTCGCCGAGCAGTTTCTGTGAGACCGCTTCGAGGCTGAACGACGGGAAGCTCCACATGCCCGCCCTCAGCGCTTCGATGCCATCGACCACCACGCGTCCGGGCATGGGGGCGAACAGGTAGCCCTGGCGGCCCGGGTGCGTACGCCACGCGATGGGACGGCGTTCGCGCCCGAGCAGCAGCTGCACGGAGTTCGCATCGGCCGCCTTCTGCAGCACCCGCAGATCGAACTGGATCACGCTCCAACCGACGATGACGTCCGGGTCATGGGCCTCAAACCAGCCATTGAGCTGCTCGATCATCTCCCGGCGGGTCGGGCAATAGACAAGTCTGAAGTCCATCGGCGGCACAGCAGGTGCCGACACCGACACCGACGCTGGCGCTGGCGCCTCACCGAGCATGAAGACTACCCGGTCGCCCGCACCATCCAAGGCAATCGAATACAGCTCCTCGGTCGCGCTCGTCTCGATGTCCAGCGACACCACCTTCAACACCGGGCGCCAACCGGATGCGGGCTTCAACCTGCCGTCGAGGATGGTCGCCCCCTCGCGCAGGCCTCCCTCGACCAAGACACCGGCCGTGATGAACCGCTCCATCAGGTAGCGATCATGCGGGCGGACATCTGCTTCGTAGAGCGGTATCCCGAGAGGCTGAAGCGCGCGTGCCAGCTTCCCGAGATCGCGGAACCTGCGGGCATAGACACCGAGGACAGGCTCCTGATCGAAGGTCTTCAGACCCAGCTCCTTCACCTCCAGGCCCTGCAAGCTCGCCAGTGGGGCTTGTGCAGCAGCCCGGTGGCGAACAGGCAGGAAGGCGACTGAGGTCTGCTGGGTCAGAAGCACCTTCTTAGGCCCCTCGTCGGTGGCCAGCCAGTATTCGATCTCGGTGCCGTTTGGGAGGTCACGCCAATGGCGTGTGAGGAGGAAGCCCCGAAGTTCAGTGAGTGCGAGGGCTGAGGACATCAGGAGGAGCAGAGGACGCTAGCGCGGCAATTCTGATGCCTTGGGCGAGAGGCAAGATGGTCGGGAGGTGCGGTAGCCCTTGCGCATGATACTGATGTTTTGTACAGTATTGCAAAAACCGACATCGAGAAAGCCATGCACAAACCATCCCGTTATGTATTCCGTCCTGCCCGACCGGCGCCTGCATTGCTGCGCCGTATCTGGGCATGGTTCTGAGGCGGTAGCAGCGTTACATAGGGCACCTTCGCCGTCCCCAATGATGATCGCTGCGTCCTAAAATCTTGCGCACATGGGACTGTGCGCATCGCTAGGAGCTCCAAATTCGGTAATCGAACTACCGCGACGTTGGGGCCGAGATGTAGTAGGTCCAAGCGTGCAGCCTGGCGAAGCCAGAGCCGTCTGGAAGCAAGAGTTCACAGATGCCATGCGGAAACACTGGTTCAAACCCCTGTGTTCGCGTGGCTCGCGGGCCCATTGCAGCGCACACTTTTTCCATGAGTTGCTCTGAAGCTCTTGGGTCTCGAAAGAGTTTGTATCTCGGAGATTTCACATGCTCGTTATGAAGTTGTGCCTCCCCTGAAACGTGGTCTCCGACGAAAACAAGTTCTGCCACGGCATACACCGCAATACCGTCCTGCCCAGAGTGAGCGGTCGGTGTAGCTTGCCAGATTGCTTGCTCGCTACGGTCGTCTATGTCGTCAACCTGACAGGCGAAGTTCGTCTTGAACTCGCACCTCGTGCTCGCTGCCTGCTCCGGCCTCACGTTCCGCAAAATCAAATCGCCTCGTTCATCCGCCTCGGTGAACGCCATCCGGCCAGTGGCTTCCTCGATGTATGGGAGGCACACATTGCGAAGTGTCTGCTCAAAGCCTCCATTGCGAACGGCGCTCATAAACGGCGGCCGCCACAGTGCGTGCAGTCCCGCTTTCAAGCCAGCCCGAAACTTTTTGTAGTTGCTCATATCCCCGATCACCTTTGTGACGCCATGCTATCGCGCTTGCTAGGGAAGATCACGAAAAGACTGTGCGTCGATCGCCCCGTCTGATTGGCCTCACCCAGCCACGACGTTACTATCACGCCTAAAAAGGAGTGAGGGATGGCATTGAGAACACGCGCAGCACGCGGCAAGGGAGCCGGCGGCATGGCAGTGCCAACTTACAGAAATTCGGTCATTGCTGTGTCTGTACTGTTGGCTTGCATGGCATGTCACGCAGTTGGCACAGGAGATGAGCAACAGAGCCAAGCCAAAGCTGAAAGCAGTTTTGCCAGGAATTTTGCACTCTATACGTCCCTAACGAAGAAGGATGGGCCGCTTATTGATGCCGAGCCGAGTGACTTTAAAGGTGTATTGGAAGGGGCTTCCGATCACTCCACCGCGAATGCAGTCAACACGACAGTTGATACAGCGATTGCATTGAAGGCGCTGCTTGCCCAGAGCAAGCTGTTTGGATACTCACCTGTTCTCTTCCTTTTTTCGGCAAAACAGTTACCTCATCCAGCTCTTCAGAACCAGATCGTTGCTTGGATGCCTGAGTCCCTTGCGGCCGATAACAAACAGGCCATTTCGCTAGTCAAGGAGAAGCTGTTCGCGGCGCTTAAGGAATCTCTACCTGCCGACTATGCCGTCGCTGAGTACACGGTCGTTAGGAAGCCATTGTTCGGCGCTGCTTACGCCACCACTTACAGGCAGCTTATCGGGCCTGGTTGCCCCTTGCCCGAAAACCTTGAGTGCCGCGTTGAGTTCAACGTGCAGCAGCCAGTGAAGACGAAGGAGACTCCCCCGTGGATCAACAATGGTGGAGATCGTTATCTTTGGAAAAACTGGAGAGATGGTGCAGCATCCTCCGATCCCTCAATCACCTTTGGCGTCTACGCTGCTAAGCCTGAAAGCACCTTCAGCGAGAAGCAGTTGAACTGGCTGAACGTTTATCAGGACGAAATACTGCAAAAGATGTCTCATCGTCTGGAGGACTGGATTTACATTTACGCCGCACCGTCGCTAAGGAAGCCCTATCCGGCTGTCTACAACCAAGGTAAGACGCACCTTTTCTTAAAGGCTGATGTTGCCACCCCTGTATCAGTCAACTCGCAGTGAAAGATTCATGCGCGGTTTCAGGGCCTATCTAATTCCGTACAGGGCGAGCGTGGTGAATCGCCCCGGGTTCTGTTGAGGCTGGTGGGTTTAGTTCAGGCGCCCGGTGGCTTGGATGGCGAGTAGCCGGTAGTAGTTTGCCTCAGCTTCTGCCGGTAGTGTTTGTCTAATGGGTTCGAGCAGCCGATGGTGGTTGAGCAACGATACCCACGGACTGCCAGATGAGACGATATCCAGATACGCATAGTCAAGCGCATGTCTTCATGTCGCCATAGGAACATCCGCGAGCTTGACCGCATCGGCAAGAAGAGTGAACAGCAGCGGCTCTCCCGCTCGATCGATGAACACAGACCACACCATGGCAATTGAACTGGAACCTGAAGGGATTGGTCACATTGGCGAAACGCAGTTTGCGGCGCTCTGCGCACGTGCTGGTCTCCATTGCAACAAGAGCTCTGTCGATGTCATGGGGTGGGATTTCATCGTCGAGTTCCCAGTGTCTTGGGTAGTTCAGACAGTACCTCTAGATCAACGGCAGACCACTTCCTTCAAGGTTCAGTTGAAGTCCACGCTTGGGCTAGCCAACAGTCGTATCAAGCTCACTCTATCCGCCATCGATCGCCTGGCCAAGAATCCTCTGCCAGCACTCATCGTTGTGTTGCGGCTGAACGCCGACGGCGTTCTCCTGGGTGGCTATCTCGTCCACCTAATTGGGGAGAAACTTGCCCGCGTCCTCAGACGATTGAGACAAGCTGAGGCGGACCAGGCTCGTGAAATCAACCACACTACGATCAGTTTCGACTATACGAAAGACGGTGTGTTTTTTGAACCCACTGCCCACGCCTTGTTGAACGCATTGGAGGCAGCACTCGGGAAGAACCCTGGGGCCTACACGATTGAGAAACAACGACAGCTTGCCGAGCTTGGCTATGAGGGTGGCCAGTTTGAGGGCGAAGCGCTTATCAAATTCGAGGGGCCGGAGCATTTCAGCCGAGTAATGCTCGGCCTCGAGCCTTTGAAACCATACCGCATTCAAGTGTTCGACAGCCGGTTCGGCATACGGCTACCCTTAAACGGCACTTTGTTTGATGACATTGAAGAGTTGTACCTTTCGCCGCCGACAATCGGCAACTGCGAGATCTCCATCCGCGGAGCCGCCTTTGGGCAGGCGGCGCGGTTTGACGGTGAAATTTTCATCGCCCCGGCGATGGTCGAGCCGCGTGAACCAGAGTTTCTCATCCGTGCTGCGGATTTCATCATCCGGCTGACACCAACGGCACTCAAGTTTGAGAGCGTTGTTTCAATCGATGAAATGGAGCGCTCGCTCGACGAATGGGCAGAACTGCTTCGCGCGCTCACGCTATTGGCGAGTGGAAAATCGACCCTCACCATCGCCAGAAATGATCGAATCGGGTCGATTACCCTCCCGGTCAACCAGCCCGTCAGCGGACCGTACCTCAAGGAGTTACCGTACTTTTCTGAATTCTTGGACGGGTGGCTTCAACTCCTCAAGAAGGCTGGCCTTCGCTCTACGGCTAAATTCAAACTCGATGCACTCTGGGAGACCAACGAAGCATGCCTCGCGGTGGATGTCCTGGTCAATCCGAAGCCTGTGGCTCGCTTCGAATTTCAGGCACTCGGGATCGATCCGTGGCGGCCCCTAGAAGGGCTGTACTACAACAACGCGTCGTTGGCTGACGCTAGCATCACCTTCAGCGTGAAGGTTTACTTCGAGCTGTCAGATGATTTGGTATGGCGGTATCGCTCAAGCCACTTTGAAGCTCTTGATCTTCGACCGAAGGTCGACGATCTTGAACAGTACGGGGTAGACCAGGCCACCGCCTGCGGTCTGAGGCTCCTCATCGACCCAAAAAAATTAGCAGTGGTGCCGCCGAGGGACGCCCCAGAGACGAGCAGCACGCCCCGGCATTGATTAATCGGGTACCGGCCGCGATCACCGGTCGGTTAGATCACGCGAAGTGATTTAGTCTGACACAGCGCGCGAAGGAAATGAGCTTTGACCCGCCGACGCTCCAGCGCGACTCACTGCGCTAACATGCCGAACTCCCGGGGTCAAATCCTGCGGAGGTGCGTCGAACCTCAATCTACAGCGGCTGTGGTTCAGCCGGTTCATTGACCAGCGAGTTGCTCAAATGTTCAATTTCCTTGTATCCGGAGCGCCTGACGCTTGGGAAGGCATTGGGTACACATATTCCCGTAGCAGATTTCTCGAGTACACGGATACTGACGTTGCCGAGAGCTTTCGCCAACTGGAGACGCTCCAGTTAGAAGCTTTGAAGGAGATGCCCTGCCTCTTCGCGTACGAGGGCGCAGACAGTCCAGTGCGTATTGGCCGGCTGACGAGCATCAAGCCTCGTAATCGCAATCAAGACCTCTACATTGAGTTCGAGTTCGATGCCGAAATCGGGCAGATTCCTTATGAATTGATCCGGCCACATCACGGAGCTCTCGACATCCGTGATTGGGAAATGAACCGAACACACTGGGCCATCAAAGGCGAAGACCTCTTTGACGTGCTGACCAGGGCGAGAGTCATTCCGGCTCGGGGGGACGCACCGAAAGTTGAACGCTCTGATCTGCCTCAGCCCACCCTCCCCCAGGATCAGGCAGGTAGTGTCAGCGACTTTGTTGAGACAGTCCTGCGGCTGAGCGACAGGAACAAGGAGGTCTTCTATCGGGGACACTCCAAGCGAAAAGGCTATCTGCTCGAACCTTCTCTTCTCCGAAAGGACAAGAAGGGCAACGTCATGTATCTGACAAACGAAGACGTCATGTATCGCGAGTTGTTGGTGTCCAACTCCACGGATTTTCGCGACGACGTTTACACCCTAGATCGGCTGGTACGGGCGCAGCACTACTCCTTACCAACGCGTTTGCTCGATATCACGTCAAACCCGCTGATAGGACTCTATTTCGCTTGCATAGCGAACCATGCAGAAGACGGCGAAGTGATCATGTTCTCCATGGATTCGAGCCGAATCAAATACTTCGACTCAGACACCGCCAGTTGCATCGCAAATCT
>Ga0209023_10006550_pt1 | contig 12232 bp, 13 predicted proteins | sample LakOneMetagenome_FD_187468 | JGI IMG/M metagenome (GOLD analysis project Ga0209023, IMG submission 187468) | Freshwater and sediment microbial communities from Lake Erie, Canada (SPAdes) (version 2) | ecosystem: Environmental > Aquatic > Freshwater > Lentic | place: Lake Erie, Canada... | reverse complement strand
CAGCTAGGGGAAACGCCCCGCCTTGCCCTCCCCCGAGCCTTCCGCTAGAAGCCCCGCTTCCATTTTTCCGACACTTGCGGATTTTGAGGGCCCGAGGCCATGGCCGGCATTGTATTGAACGTCGAAAAGCGTGAGCGCACCGGCACGGGCGGCGCCCGCGCCACCCGCAATTCCGGCCGCATCCCGGGTGTCCTTTACGGCGGCGCGCGCGGCGCGATCCCGATCGACATCAACGCCAAGGACGTCGAGATGGCGATGCGTTCGGGCAAGTTCCTCTCGCACATGGTGGAATTGAACCACCAAGGCGAGATGCAACCGGTTATTCCGCGCGCCATACAGTTTCACCCGGTCACGGATAAGCCGGTGCACATCGATCTCTACCGCGTTGAAGAAAACGCCGAGATCGCCATCGACGTCGTCGTCCACTTCAAGAACCACGATGCGGCGCCAGGCCTGAAGCGCGGCGGCGTGCTGAACGTCGTGCGCCACACGATCAAGCTGAAGTGCAAAGCCAACAAGATTCCTGAAGAAGTCGTCGTCGACCTCACAGGCCTCGAAATCGGCGACAGCATTCACGTCTCGTCGATCAAGCTGCCGGAAGGCTCGCGTCCGGTGATCCGCGATCGCGATTTCACCATCGCCGCCGTCGCCGGCCGCAAGGCTGAAGCCGAACCGACTGCGACAGCCGCCGCGGCCACGACCGAAGGCGCGGAAGGCGCCGCTGCTGCTCCGGCTGCCGACGCCAAGAAGGCCGACGCCAAGAAAGACGACAAGAAGTAAGGCGCTTTCGCTTCCGCGCGAGCGGAAGCATAAGCAAAGCCCATGCTGCTTCTGGTCGGCCTCGGCAATCCGGGCGCGAAATACGCGGGCAACCGGCACAATATCGGCTTCATGGCCGTGGATGCGATTGCGCGCGCGCACGCGTTTGGCCCTTGGAAAAAGAAATTTCGCAGTGAAGTCGCCGAAGGCTCGATCGGCGGCGTGCGCGCGCTCGCGATGAAGCCACAGACGTTTTACAACGACAGCGGCCACGCGGTGGCTGAGGCTTCTCGGTTCTACAAGATCGCCGCGCACGACATCGTGGTGTTTTACGACGAGATCGATCTGGCGCCTGGGCGTTTCCGGATGAAGACCGGCGGCGGCGCTGCAGGCAATAACGGCGTGCGCTCAGTTGCGGCGTGGCTTGACGAAGATGGCTTTCGCCGCGCGCGTTTAGGCACCGGACATCCGGGCGCCGCCGATCTTGTGCATGGCCACGTGCTTAGCGACTTTCACAAGGTCGAGCGCGTGTGGGTCGATAAATTGTTGGACGCTGTCGCCAAGAGCGCGCCGATCATGGCGGCTGGCGATGACGACAAGTTCGCCGCGGAAGTCATGCGCCTGGCGCCGGCGGAGAAATCAGGCGGCCGTGGGCCGCGTCAGCAACAAGGCGACTAGCGCCCGCGTCCGCTCTTCACGCGCTTGCGTTGCGAGCCACAGAGATTGCTGACCGCGCCGGTGACGCCGGCTTTGCGCATCGCGACTTCAGCCCGCGCCATATCCCATTGCGGCACGAACAGAACCCGATCGACCGCCTTTACATGCTTCAAGCGCTTGGCGGCGCGTTCGAGATGGCGGTCGGAGCCGGTGCGGTCCCATTCCAGCGCCTTCTTGCCGTCCTTGGCGTCCCGCGCTAGCCGTCTGCGGCGCGCTAAGCCGGGCTCAAAATAGTAGACGTTGTCGGGAGCCTCCTCCGCATCGTCAGCGAAACGATTCCAGTAGCGTTGTCCCATGTCGGTCCCCGACGTGTGGATAAGTTAGATTCGCGGTACATGCGTTCGCGGAATTCGCCAAGCGCGTGCGCTGCCCTACTTCGCAACCGAAACGAACCTCCGTAAGAAACGCCCGGATTTCCATGCTGTATTTGATACTCACCTACCTGCCTTCGGTGCTGTGCGGCGTGCACGCCGTGCGCACCGGCCAGCAGATGTATTGGCTGTGGATCCTGGTAATCGCGCCGCTGCTGGGGCCGCTAATCTATTTCATCGCAGTGATCGTCCCGGAGTTCACGGGCGGACGCACGGCACGCGCCGTGGGGCGCGTCACGCAAAACGCGCTCGATCCCGAACGCGACTATCGCAACGCCCTGCGTGCACTCGATGATACGCCGACGCTTGGCAACCGGATGCGCTTGGCGACAGCGAGCGAAGCGCTCGGGCGCTGGAGCGAAGCGCAGGCCATGTGGGCGCAAGCCGCCGACGGCATCGGCGCAGAGGATCCGGCCGTGCTGATGGGACACGCGCGATCGTTGCTGGAGCTTGGCCGATACGACGAAGCGCTGGCGCGGCTTGAGCAATTGAAGAAGCTCGGTCGCGAAGGTCAGACACCGCAAGTGACGCTGGCTTTCGCGCGCGCCTACGAAGGGCTCGGGCGTAACGATGAAGCGGACGCGGCGTATCGCAACGCAGCCGACCGCGTGCCAGGCCTAGAGGCCGGCGGGCGCTATGTGGCGTTCATGGCCAAAGTCGGCCGGCGCGCCGACGCCGAGACGGGCATGGCGGAAATCGAGCGCCGTTTGCAGAAAATTGCCCCGCCGCTGCGGGCCGAAGCGCGCGTCTGGCGCGACATGGCCGCGCGCGCGTTGGGACGCTAAATAGGATCACATCATGGGTTTTAAATGCGGCATCGTTGGACTGCCGAATGTCGGCAAGTCCACCCTCTTCAATGCCCTCACCAAAACGGCGTCGGCGCAGGCGGCGAACTATCCGTTCTGCACGATTGAACCCAACGTGGGTGAAGTGGCGATGCCCGAGCCGCGGCTGACCAGGCTGGCGGCCATCGCCAAGTCGAAGGAGATCATTCCGACACGAATGAACTTCGTCGATATCGCCGGACTGGTGCGCGGCGCGTCGAAGGGCGAAGGCCTGGGCAACCAGTTTCTGGCGACCATTCGTGAATGCGACGCCATCGCTTACGTGCTGCGTTGCTTCGAGAATGACGACATCACCCACGTTGAAGGCAGCGTTGATCCGATCCGGGATCTGGAGACCGTTGAGACGGAGCTGATGCTCGCCGATCTCGAAAGCCTCGAGAAGCGCGTCTCCAATCTCGAGAAGAAGGCCAAGGGCGGCGACAAAGAGTCGAAGCTTGCGCTCGATCTGGTGCTGCGCGCGAAGAAGCTACTGGAGGACGGCAAGCCTGCCCGGCACACACAGCGCTCCCCGGAAGAGCAGAAGGCGTTCGAGATGCTGCAGCTCTTGACCGCATTGCCCGTGCTCTACGTGTGCAACGTCTCGGAGCATGACGCTGCGGGTGGCAACGAATACTCCAAGCGCGTCGAGGAACGCGCCAAGATCGAGCGCGCGGCATGCGTAATCATCTGCGCGCAGATTGAGTCCGAGATCGCGGCGCTCTCGGACGAAGAGCAAGTCGAGTTTCTAGCGACGGTCGGCCTGCAAGAGCCTGGTCTCACAAAGCTCATTCATGCCGGTTACGATCTGCTTGGCTTGCAGACCTACTTCACCGTGGGGCCCAAAGAAGCGCGCGCTTGGACGATTCAAAAAGGCTGGACCGCTCCGCAAGCAGCCGGCGTCATCCATGGCGATTTCGAGAAGGGTTTCATTCGCGCCGAAACCATCGCCTACGACGACTTCGTCACCTTTAATGGCGAGCAAGGCGCCAAGGAAGCCGGCAAGATGCGGCTGGAAGGCAAGGAATACGTCGTCCGCGAAGGCGACGTGATGCACTTCCGCTTCAATGCGTAGACGCCGGCATTGGCCGCTGCTGGCAATTGGCTCTCTCGGCGATCAGTAGCCGTCCGTGGCTTGATGCGCGGTGCGTCCGTTGAAAGACGTAATCGGCCCATTGGTGACGCCGCGGATCATTGAACCGGTGCGCAGGTCTTGGTCGATGCGAAAATAAACTGAGCCGTTGCTGTAATCGATGGCGATCGCTCTGGCTTTTGAGAGCACGTCCATGCCGATCAGCAACGTCGGTTGATCGCGCAGACCCCAAAGATCGAAGATGTGGAAGTCGCCAATATACGCGGTGACATTGTCGGCGGAAATATCGCCGAGGCGAAGCGACGGCATAATAATTCTGGAATCGAGGATGATCGGCGAGCCTGCGGTGAACGCACGCATCAGATCCGCGCCATCGACCGGCTGCGTCATAGCAACGTTGGCCAGCTCGGTGCGCAAAGCGTTGTTTGCCAGCGACGAACCCGAGCCGGTATCGATCAGCACGTTAATGCGTCGTCCCCTGACTTCACCTGGGATCAACACGAGGTGACCGAAGCGCAACTGACCGCGCACGCGTGTCCATCCGGCAGCCGCGTGTGCACGGCCAGCGCCGGAAATCTCGAAGCAACGATGCTGGAAATCGAGGGTGAGGCGGCGACCGCGCATGCCATCAACGCCCAAAAGGCCATCTTCTCCGGCGAGGACGGGCCCGTGAATCATCGGCGCTTGAGTCGCGCCGAAGGAAATGCCGGCATATTCGATTGACGCGACATCAACCAACGGCGCCACGGCGACATCATCAATCGTGTGCACCGGGCCAGTGCCGGTGGAAGTCAATCCGAGCGTGCCCGCGAGCTCAGTTGAAATTGCCGAGCGATTGGCGCCGGTATCAATGATGAATCTGTACGGCCCCTGGCCGTTGACCATGACAGGCGCGACCAAACGGCCCGAACGATCGGAAACTGCGTCGCCGCTTGCTTGTTGTCCATCTGCGGGCGGAACTGCTTCCACTTCGCTCCCAGATATCAACGTTAGCGGCGACCCGCGACACTCCGCGTGCGCTACTGGCGCAATCGCCAACGCAAAAACACAAGTCGCAATTGCCCACGCCCGCTTCATGGTTGGTCAGCTTGACGACGCCCCGCTGCGCCCGCCAGTAACAATAAAGTCAGCGTCGCTTCGAGGTGAGGACGAAATGCAGTGCGAACGCACAACGATCACGAGCCGTATCGACGGCTACGCGCTCAACGCACTTACCAAACAACCGAAAAGCGCGACGACCGGCAGCGTTGTGGTGCTGCAGGAAGTCTTCGGGCTGACTGAACACATCGATGAGATGTGCGCCCTGTTCGCAGGTGCGGGATACGCGGCGATGGCGCCGGGGCTATTCGATCGCATCGAAAACGATTTCCAAGCGAGCATGGACACGCCTGGTTTGGAGAAGGCGCGCGACGCGGTGGTCGCGACGCCATGGCCGCAAGTGATCTCCGATATCCAAGCGGCCATCGATACGCTGCCGAAGCCGGTTTACGTGACCGGCTTTTGCTACGGCGGCACGGCGGCTTGGATGGCGGCCGCGCAGTGCGAGGGCGTGTCGGCCGCTACGTGCTTCTATGGCCGCCTGATTGCTGATCTCACCGACAACACGCCCAAAGCGCCAGTGATGCTGCACTATGGCGCGGCCGATGCATCGATCCCCGTGGAGAATGTCGAAAAGGTGCGGCTGGCGGCGCCGCAATCGCCTCTCTATCTTTACGACGCCGGGCACGGCTTCTGCCGCGCCGGGAGCCATGATTTCAACGCCGCCGCGCGCGACCTCGCTTTAACCCGCACGTTGGATTGGTTTGCGCGCTGGCGCTGAGGGAGAATTTCCGATGAGCATCGATCACGTGTCGATTGGCGTCACCAACATGCGACGCTCGAAGGCGTTCTACGATGCGGCGTTGGCGCCGCTCGGCATGGACCCGGTTTATCCCGTCGAGATCGGCGGCCAGCTTGTTGGCGTCGGCTACGGACAACCCAACAAACCGAGCTTTTGGATCCAGCTCCCGATCAACGGCCAACCGGCAAGTATGGGCAACGGCGTCCACGTGGCGTTCAACGCCAGCTCGCGCGAAGCGGTTGACTCTTTCTTTCTCGCGGCGCTTGAGCAAGGCGGTGTCGAGGACGGGCGCCCTGGCCTGCGTACCGAGTATCACCCCGATTATTACGGCGCGTTCGTTCGCGATCCGGACGGCAACAAGATCGAAGCGTGCAGCCATAAGCATGAATGATCACGCGCCGGTCGCGGTGATCGGCGCGGGGCCGGCAGGCTTGATCGCGGCGGATGTTCTGGGCGCCGCTGGCGTGCGCGTGGTCGTGTATGAGCGCATGCCGAGCGTGGGCCGCAAGCTGCTGATGGCGGGGCGCGGTGGTCTGAACCTCACACACTCCGAACCTTTCGAGGCGTTGGTTGGGCGCTACCGCGAAGCGAGTGCGCGATTGCGGCCGATCCTCGAAGCTTTCAAGCCGGACGATCTCATCAAGTGGGTCAACGGTTTGGAGCAAGAGACGTTCGTCGGGTCCAGCGGACGGGTGTTCCCGAGGGCGATGAAAGCTTCGCCTTTATTGCGTGCGTTGCTGGCGCGGCTCGCGTTGCGTGGTGTCGAGATCCGCACAAACACGCGCTGGGCCGGCTGGACCGGCGACGGTGCGCTCGCGTTTGTGCGCGCCGATGGCGCGGCAGAGATTGCCCGACCCAGTGCGACGATTTTTGCGCTGGGCGGCGTCAGTTGGCCACGACTTGGATCTGACGGCGGGTGGTCGACGCCGTTTGCGCGGGCGGGCGTCACGCTTGCGCCATTCAAACCCTCGAATGTCGGCTTTGAGGTTGGCTGGAGCGAGCATTTCCGTTCGCGCTTTGCCGGTGAGCCGCTGAAGACCATCGTGTTGCGGTTCGGCGAGCACGAAGCACGCGGCGACGTGATGCTGACCTCGTATGGAGTGGAGGGGGGCGCCATCTATGCGATCTCCGCGCCGCTGCGCGACGCGCTGGCGCGCGGTGAGCCTGTGCTTCTGCATATTGATTTACGGCCTGCGCTCAACGAAGCGGAGATCACGTTAAAACTCGCGCGCGCGAAAAGCGGCGACAGCGTTTCATCGACATTACGCAAGGCGCTTGGCCTCACGCCGGCCGCTGCCAATCTGTTGCGCGAAGCGGGCACGCTTCCAGCCGATCCGGCCACTCTAGCGGCGCGCATTAAGGCGATGCCGATCAAGCTTGTCGCGCCACGCGGGCTGGATCGCGCCATCTCAAGCGCCGGCGGCGTGGCGTGGGAAGCGGTCGACGAAAATCTCGGACTGCGCGCAGTTCCCGACACGTACGTCGCCGGCGAGATGCTGGACTGGGAAGCACCTACGGGCGGCTATTTGCTGCAAGCCTGCTTCGCCAGCGGCGTCCATGCGGCGCGGGCCATTCTCCGCCGGAGCTAGCCGCGCCGTTGCGCGGCCTTGCCCGAGCCGACGCCCCCTGTTAGCACCCCGCCTCCGATGGCGCAGACCTCCCCCACCATGAACATCATGATCGCCGCCGTGCGCAAAGCGGCGCGGGCGCTGTCACGCGATTTCGGCGAAGTGGAGAATCTGCAGGTCTCGCGCAAAGGCCCAAGCGATTTCGTCTCCAATGCTGACATCAAAGCTGAAGCGACGCTCTACGAGGAGCTCGCAAAGGCGCGCCCGGGCTATGGCTTCCTGATGGAAGAGCGCGGCGCTGTTGAAGGCACCGACAAGTCGCACCGCTGGATCGTCGATCCGCTCGACGGCACTTCGAACTTTCTGCATGGCATTCCGCACTTTGCGATCTCGGTCGCGCTTGAGCGCGAAGGCGTGCTGGTCGCGGGCGTCGTCTACAACATGGTGCGCGACGAGTTGTTCTGGGCCGAAAAAGGCGCGGGCGCTTATTTGAACGACAAGCGCTTGCGCGTGGCGCAACGCAGCGATCTGCGCGATGCGCTGATCGCGACAGGTTCGCCCTATCACGGCAAACCCGGCATCGATGTGTGGCTCGCAGAGACGGGGCGTGTGCTCAATCAGACTGCGGGCATTCGCCGCTTCGGCGCAGCGTCGCTTGATTTGGCTTACGTCGCGAGCGGGCGTTTCGATGCGTTCTGGGAGCGCAATCTGAGCGCTTGGGACATTGCCGCCGGCGCTGTGTTGGTGCGCGAGGCCGGCGGCTTTGTGAAAGAGATCGACGGCGGCGACTTCATGAAGACCGGATCGGTCATCGCCGGCAACGACAAGTTGCTGACGCAACTCTCGAAGGTGTTGCACGCTTGATCGGCTGAAGCGCACGGGAGCGATAATGTCGACAAGCGAGCGCAAGATCACCTGGTGGCAATTAGCGGCGTTCGCGCTGCCCTCCGCGCCGCTCAACGCCATGACGCTGCCAAGCGTCATCTTCCTGCCGCCGCACTTCGCGACCTACCTGGGCATTCCGTTGAGCGTGGTGTCGGCGATGTTCATCGGCGTGCGCATGCTCGACATCATCATCGATCCCGGCATCGGCAATTTTCAGGATCGCACGCCTGTGCCTTTTGGGCGGCGCAAATTCTGGCTGCTTGTCGGCTGCCCGTTCATCATGGCGGCGATTTGGTTTTGCTACATCTGGCTTTCGCCCGGCGCAGGCGTGCCGCTGGTGGCTGCAGGCGTGGTCTCGATTTTCATCACGTACGCGGTGATGGCGATCGCGCATGTTGCGTGGGCGGGCGAGCTTGTGCCGACCTACCACGGGCGCACGCACGTGTTGGGCGCGGTGCAATTCGCCAGCTTGTTCGGCAGTAGTTTGATGCTCGTTGTGGCGGGCTACGTCGCGCAGACTCAGCACTCCAATCCGCAAGCTGTGTTTGCGATGGGTTGGACGATTATCGGCTTGATGCCGATCGCGGTGCTGGCAGCGGTATTCTTTGTGCGCGAGCAACCACGGCCGCCGCAGCCGCACCTCACGATATTGCAGGCTATTGCGACACTCGCGAAGAACAAGCTCGCGCGCCGCGTGTTGTTTCCGGATCTGCTGTTGGGGCTCGCGCAAGGTGTGTCGGGCGGGCTCTTCTTGTTCTATTTCCAGTTCGTGCTGGGCTTTACGCACAGCGCGCAGATCCTACTCGCCGTCTATTTCATCTCCGGGCTGCTGGGCGTGCCGCTGTGGTGGTTCATGGCGCGGAAGCTTGGCAAGCACCGGACGCTGCAGGTGAACTTTCTCTACGCCGCCGCGACCACTGCGGGTCTTCTCATTCTGCCGCCCCATGCGATGGCGCTCGCCATTCCGTTCATGGTTCTTGCCGGCGTCACACAAGGCGGCGCGGCGTTGTTGACGCGCACGCTGATGGCTGACGTTGTGGACGACGACGAAGTGCGCACCGGCGCGCGGCGCTCCGGGATCTATTTCGGCATCCTACTCACGACGTCAAAAGTTGGCGTAGCGCTCGGTCCGCTAACTTACGTGGCGCTACAGTTCGCCGGCTTTCAGCCGCACGAAGGCGCGGTGAATACGCCGCTCGCACTGAATACGCTGACCGCCCTCTTCATCGGCGGACCGGTGTTGCTGTCGATTTTGGGCGCGCTATCTCTGCGCAAGTATCCGCTGGATGAAGCGCGTCAGGCCGAGCTTCAGGCAGCCATCGCCGCGCGCCACGCCGAGAACAACGAGAACACTGCTGGGCCGTCTACAAGGTAGCGACGCCACAGGCGCTTCGGCTCAGACGCCAAGCGGTGCAACCATTCGAGGCCGACTTTGCGCATCCAATTCGGCGCGCGCGGGGTGCGACCCGAGATGAAATCGAGCGCCGCACCACAGCAGAGGCCAACGCCGGTTGCATCGCCGCGTTGCGCGATGGCGTAGGCGATCAGCTCTTGTTGTGGTGCGCCCACGCAAATGAAGGTGAAACGTGAATTCTGCGCGGCGGCGAAGGCGGCGGCTTCGACGATGGCTAGCGGCTTGTGCATTAGGCCCATCGGCGGATTGTGCCAGCGCACATTAGTGAGGCCGTAGCGGCGCTTCAGCTCGACGATGCTGTCTGCGTCGCCACCGATGATGGTGATGGCTTCATGGCGATCAATCACGGTGTCGAACAAGCGCTCGGTGAGATCAGCGCCAGTGGCGGTCGGCAAGTCCACGCTAGCGCGGCGCGCGAGGCCGCGCAGTACTTTGGAGTCGTTCAGCGTGAGCCACGCGCGATCATAGAGCGAACGGCGGGTCTTATCTTTGGACAACGACACCACATGATCGACGTTTGGCGTCACGACGTAGGCGAACGGCAGCGCCAAGCTAGCACGCGCGGCGACGGCGTCGGTGGCCAGATCAAGATCCAAAGGATTGAAATTGAAGCCGAGAAACTCGACTGCGTTTGCAATTCCGAGTGCGCCGTCGAACGCCATGCTGTTAACCCAAACGCTAAATTAATTTACGTTTGAGGGCCCTATGCAGGAAGCGCGCCGGATGCAGGGCATCGAGCGCATCGCATTGTAAAAGCTGGGGTTCGCCGCAGATTTCCGAAGCGAGACGTTCGCCCAGAAGAGGCGCGAAGGTTAAGCCCCGCGCGCCCAAACCGCCGATAACGTAAACGCCGCGATGCGCCGGCGGCGGTGCGGCGACGCTGGGTTCGCGACCGTTGGCGATGGCTGCGTATTGCTCCAACCAAGCCTCGGCGATGGGCAACAGACCCGCGACCGGCGCGCGATCGGGTGTGGTGGCGCGCCAGGACGCACGCGAGTGCAGGCTGTTTGCGTCGATGCGTGCGGCAATGTCGGGCGCGAGTTCGGCGAGTACGGCGAGATTGCGAGCGCGCGCATCAGCCTCGGGTGTTTCGTCACGATCGAAGGTCGCCCCGAACAACACGCCGCCGTCAAACGGCGCCGCGTAGCTGCCGCGGGTGATGGCGCGTTCGATGTGAGCGCCTTGCGCCCACTCGATCTGCCCGCGCGAGCGTTCGATGGGAATGAAGCGGGATGGTTCGAAGTGCGCGAGTGCCGCGCCGGAAGCGATGATCGTTGCATCCGCTTCGATGTCACCGGCCGAGCTGCGAAGAATCACGCCGGTGGCCGTCGTCTCGATAGCGCGAACCTTCACGCCGCAGCGGACGTCGGCGCTGCGCAAGAACGCTTCGATTGCCGCGCGTGGACGCACAAGGCCTGCGCGCGCGTGGAGCGCCGCGCCGCTGGGCATCTCCGCGAACCAATCTTCGGGCAATGGCGGATCTGAGAGGAGATCGGCAAGCGCGTCCGTCTCGCGGGGCAGCTCTTCGACACCGCAGGGTGTGAAGATGCCCTCGCCCAACGCTTCGTAAGTCCGGATCGCGTCGATGTAGGCGGCAAGGAAGAATGCACGCAGCGGACCATCGCGATCGAGCCGCGGCATCACCAGACCAGCCGGATTGCCGCTGGCGCCGGCAGCGATGTCGCTCGCTTGCTCAAGCACGATGACTTCAACGCCGCGCCGCGTCAGCGCGAGTGCGGTTGAGGCGCCAGCAATGCCAGCGCCGATAATGGCGACGCGCTTGGAGTTCGCTGCGGCATAGGGATAGATCGTCTCGCCCTTTCTCCCTTGCGGAGAAGGGTTCGCGAGGTTGAGCCGCGCTTCCAGCCGCTCGCGCTTGGCGCCGAAGCCGGGTCGCTTGGAGACTTCAAAACCTACGCGTTGCAGACGCCGCCGCACGTCGCCGGCGACTGTAAACGTCGCAAGCCGCGCATTCGGCGCCGAGAGGCGCGCGATCTCAGCGACAATTGTTTCAGTCCACATCGCCGGATTTCGCGCCGGTGCGAAGCCATCGAGGAACCACGCGTCGAACGCGCCAGTCATGCCGGGAAGAATCGTTTCGGCTTCGCCGATGTGCAGAGTCAGCGACGCGTTGAGGGCGTCGAACCAAATTCGCTGCGATGCGTACGCACGTACCGGCCAATGTTGGAGCAGAAGCGAAACAATGTCGCTGATGTCGGGAAACTGCGCGAGTGCGCGCGCCGCGTCGGTCTCTGCGAGAGGGAATGCCTCAAGGCTTGAGATATGCAATTGCGCATGGGGTAATCGCGTCTTTTTCCAGGCGTTTAATGTGGCGAGAATGTTGAGGCCCGAGCCAAAGCCCAGCTCGCAGATGGCAAAACGATCGCGTGCACGCCACGCCTCCGGCAATCCGCAGCCGGCGAGGAAGACAGCTTCCGATTCAGATAGACCGCCGCCGCGTGAGAAATAGACGTCGTCAAAGGTTGCAGCGTGCGGAACGTCAGCGTCCCACAATAGGTCCGGTAGGGGCGGCAAACGCGGCATGGCGGCCCTCATAGCAAACAAGCCGCCCTTGCGGGGCGGCTTGCTCGAATAGCAAACGGGCTACCCTCGCGGGCAGCCCGTCGCAAAACAACGTCCGTAAATAGCTTACGGGGTCGTGGTGGTGGTCGTGGTCGTGGTCGTCGACGACGTGCTGTCGGTGGCCGGAGCCATCGTGCTGTCGGTCGCGCTGTCGGTGGCCGGAGCCATCGAGCTGTCGGTC
>Ga0209023_10006549_pt1 | contig 12233 bp, 11 predicted proteins | sample LakOneMetagenome_FD_187468 | JGI IMG/M metagenome (GOLD analysis project Ga0209023, IMG submission 187468) | Freshwater and sediment microbial communities from Lake Erie, Canada (SPAdes) (version 2) | ecosystem: Environmental > Aquatic > Freshwater > Lentic | place: Lake Erie, Canada... | reverse complement strand
GGTCATCTTTTTTATTACCATGCATTGTTGAAAATCTTTCTGCCCAAGGTATAAATGATCGGCCGGTATGATGGTCAGCAGGCGATGAACCACCTGGCAAACTCCCTGGAAATGCCCGGGCCGGTATTTGCCTTCCAGTACGGTTTCAAGATAGCCAAGTTCGTAAGGCTCATCATTTAGTAAGCCACCGGGGTACATTTCTTTTACGGTGGGAAGGAACAAAATATCACAGCCGGCTTTTTCCAGCTGGTCAATGTCTTTCTCAATAGTGGATGGGTAGTTTTGAAAATCCTTAGCATCATTGAACTGGGTTGGGTTCACAAAAATGCTGCATATCACCAATTCCCCGGATCTTTTTGCCATTTCTATCAGTGAGATATGCCCCTGGTGCAGGGCACCCATGGTTGGTACAAAACCTGTTCTGCTGTCTTTTTTTTCTGCCTGGCCAAGGAATTGCCTGATATCGGCGGCTTTCTTAAAAACGATCATTGTGCTGGTAATTAGGCTTCAAATGCTTGTTCAATCTAAATTTCCCAAAAAAATACAGTACTTTTGCACTCCATTTAAACTAAAAACTGCAACAAACTAAGCACAAATGTCAACAAAGAAAAGAATTTTATTTATTGCCAATGAGATGTCGCCCTACCTGGAGTTAACCGACTTTGCGGAAACGGTGAACAAACTGGCAATAAAAGCGAACGAAAATGGCATGGAGGTTCGTTGTATAATGCCCCGGTTTGGAGTAATCAATGAAAGAAGGCACCGCCTGCACGAAGTAGTACGCCTTTCGGGTATTAATGTAACGATCGATAATGATGACTACCCGCTGGTTATAAAAGTGGCTTCATTGCCCAATGCCAGGTTGCAGATATACTTTTTAGACAACGAAGATTTCTTTAAGCGTAAATCCATCTTTCACGACGAAAAGGAAAACTGGTTCGATGATAACGGGCTGCGTACGGTTTTGTTCTGCAAGGGAGCGCTGGAAACCGTAAAGAAATTCGGCTGGCCACCCGACATCATTCATTGCAGCGGCTGGATGACCGGGCTTATTCCCATGTTCATCAAGAATGCATATAAGAAGGAGCCTGTTTTCAGCAACAGCAAAATTGTTTACACCATCGGTCAGACAACGTTCAAGGAAAAACTGGGCAATGACTTTTTAAAGATAGCCACCCTCAATGACCATGTAACCAAAAAGGAACTGGAGCCTTTTAAGGAATGCACCAACCTGGCCATGTTCCGTGGGGGAGCAACCTATGCAGATGCAATTACATTTGGGGCTGATAAAGTTGATAAAAAACTGGTTGACCAGTTCTCAAAAGTGAAAGGAAAGAGAGTGATCAAGTATGATGCAGAGAGTGATTTAACAGACTATTTGCAATTGTATTCCGACCTTGCCGGGTAGAAAAACTAACAAGATCTCATTAAAATAAGTATGGTGCAAAAACGTATTCTATTCATTGCTTTTACAGCCGTTGCTCTTTTCTCATTTTTTAACTGGAACTGTACAAAACTTGATACAACCACGATCGGCAGCGACCTGTTGCCGGCGGTTGACAACGTTCATACGTTTGCGGATACGCTGTTTGTAAATGCCCAGCAACGTGATTTCAATGATACATCCATCATTACGTACTTAGATAACCAGGTTTTGGGAAACATTAATAATGACCCGTTATTTGGAAAAACAACAGCTAACATGTTCCTGCAATTAAAGCCATCCAGTTTTCCGTTCAGCTTTGGGAATCCCGATTCTTTGGCGGGTTATGGTCTTGATTCAGTGGTATTATGCCTCAGCTACAAATATTTCTGGGGAGACAGTACGATGCCGCAAAAATTGCAGGTCTTTGAAGTTACAGACACCCGGTTCCGTGATTCTGCAAATAAAAACTGGGATGTGAATACCCAGCCAAATACCGGCGCTTCCATTTCTCCAGTAAAAAATATTGATATTAGAAGATTGGGTGATTATATGAAATATGCCTGGCGGAGTGATTCGGTAAATAACCAGATACGCATAAAACTGAATGCTTCTTATGCATCCACACTTTTCAACAGCGACAGTGCATCTTCCGGTCCGGGCAACCATGCTTTTTATAATGATTCCCTGTATCGAAATTCCTTTCTGGGTATAGCCATTAAAGGAGTGGGAACGGGGCCAGAGAACGCATTGCTTTATATCAATGTTGCCGACACCAATACAAAACTTGAAGTTCATTACCGTATCCGGAATGCAGGGCATATTGACACTACTTACCGGTCCTTCAAATTCTCAACTGCATTCCCCTATCCATCCTCCAGTGCCAATTATGTGATGCATGACCGGGCAGGTAGCCCATCTGCATTCCCCCCATCAACAGAGATATACCTGCAGGCGCAACCCGGTACCTATGCAAGTCTTGTCTTTCCGGAACTCACAGGGTACAGCAACCGGATTATTCACCGGGCTGAATTACTTATGGAAGAGATTCCCGATAATCCCTATTACGATACTGCTTTTTCGGCGCCTAATTTCCTTTACATGGACCTAAAGGTACCCGGATCGGCTACACCGGCTTTATACAAACCGCTTTACATCGACCTGAATACGAATGCTGCTTATGATCCTGATTTCATTAAGGCAGGTTACTCATTTTATCCAACCGGCGGGGTTGACTTTGTTTATTTTGGCGGATATTTAAGAAGAAAATCAACATCCGGCGGGGATGTGAACTACTACAATCTTAATATCACCCGGTATGTTCAGCAAATGGTTACCAACCAAAATACCAATTATGAAATGAGGTTGATGGCGCCGTTCAGTTTTCATTATCCGCAATATTCACTGGAATATATCAACTACAACAACAGCCCGGCATACGGCCGTATAAAGCTGGGAAGCGGTACACACCCGCTTCACCGGATGCGTTTGCGGATCATCTATTCAAAACTCTAAGGAATACACAATATGTGAATTAATAAAGTCTGCAGAAACCTCTGCAGACTTTGTTGTTTAACCTCCACAACCTTATCTTTGCAATCTTAAAAAAATAACATGCCATATCTATTTACATCAGAATCAGTAAGTGAAGGACATCCTGATAAAGTAGCCGACCAGATCAGTGATGCTTTAATTGATAACTTTTTGGCTTTTGATCCCAACAGTAAAGTTGCCTGCGAAACATTGGTAACCACCGGCCAGGTTATATTAGCCGGCGAAGTGAAAAGCAAGGCTTACCTGGATGTGCAGGAAATTGCCCGTAATGTAATACGTAAGATCGGCTACACCGTAAGCGATTATATGTTTGAAGCAAATTCATGCGGCATCTTATCTGCTATTCATGAGCAGTCTTCCGATATCAACCAGGGTGTTGACCGTAAGAAAAAAGAAGAACAAGGCGCCGGCGACCAGGGAATGATGTTTGGATATGCCACCAATGAAACGGATAATTACATGCCGCTTGCGTTAGACCTTGCCCATTTCATTCTGATCGAAATGGCTGCCATCCGCAGAGAGAACAAACAGATAAAATACCTGCGCCCCGATGCAAAAAGCCAGGTTACATTGGAATACGATGATAATAACAGGCCGGTACGGATCGATGCCATCGTTATCTCAACCCAGCATGATGATTTTGATGCAGATGAAAAAATGCTCGCTAAAATTAAAAAAGACATCATCAATATTGTGATACCAAGGGTAAAGGCCAAGTATCCCAAATACAATCATCTTTTCAACAACAAAATAAAATACCATATTAACCCAACCGGTAAGTTTGTTATCGGAGGACCACATGGCGATACCGGCTTAACCGGCCGCAAGATCATTGTGGATACGTATGGAGGGAAAGGAGCCCACGGTGGTGGTGCTTTCAGCGGAAAAGATCCCAGCAAGGTTGACCGCAGTGCTGCGTATGCAACACGCCATATTGCAAAAAATTTAGTGGCTGCCGGATTGTGTGATGAAGTATTGGTTCAGGTTTCCTATGCCATTGGTGTGGCACAGCCTACCAGTATCAATGTGGTTACTTATGGTACTTCAAAAGTGAAAATGTCTGACGGGGATATTGCTAAGAAAGTAATGGGAATGCCCTGCTTTGATATGCGCCCTTACTTCATTGAACAACGTTTAAAACTGCGTAACCCTATGTACAGCGAAACCGCCGCTTACGGGCACATGGGACGAACCAACAAGATCGTTGAAAAAACATTTACATCACCCGATGGTAAAACCATTAAAAAGAAAGTGGAATTGTTTACCTGGGAAAAACTGGATGCAGTAAAAGATGTAAAGAAAGTTTTTGGACTGAAATAACCCAACTGCTTACATACAAACCCTCTCGATACTGAGAGGGTTTTTTATTTGGTTTAAACCTTGGTAAAACCTATAAGGATTTTCATAAAGTCTCTGGCAAGAAGAATTATCTTTGATAAACCTTATAGGTTTTATAAATGAAAAATTTCAGGCAACAACATCACCGGCCAAAAAAAAGCACACTCGTCATAGGCCGTAAGGCAATCATTGAAGCCATGCAGACAGGCAAACACCTGGAGCGGATCTACCTGCAAAGCACCGTGCATGGCGATGTGATCGATGAGATAAAAAAACTGGCAGAACAGACACAGACCCCCATCAACAAAGTGCCTGTTGAAAAACTGAACAATTTTAATGTAAGCAATCACGAAGGTTGTGTGGCATTGATCGCAAAGGTGCAGTACCAGGACCTGCAGGATGTGATCTCCTTTGTGGTTGATAAAGGAGAAGCGCCTTTGCTGCTGATCCTTGATGGGATCACCGACATCCGCAACATCGGCGGCATTGCCCGGAGTGCTTTTTGTTTCGGCGTTCATGCCATCATCATACCCGATAAAGGAGTGGGGGCAATTAATGAAGACGCCGTGCTTACATCGGCCGGGGCATTGGAGCAGATTGCCGTATGCCGGGTAAACAGTTTGATGAAGGCTGTTGATGACCTGCACATGAATGGCATTAAGGTTTTTGCCAGCGAGATGAAGGCAACAAAAAAGGTTTTTGAACTGGACATGAAAGAACCCTGTGCCATTGTAATGGGCGGAGAAGAGAAAGGGATTTACCCGGCACTGCTGAAGATCTGTGACGAGCAGTTCCAGGTGCCGATGACAGGAGATTTTGATTCGCTGAACGTATCTGTTGCTACTGGTATCATTTTATACGAAGCGGCCAAGCAAAGGATGTAATGTAATCATATCCTGCTGAAACGGACCTGGTATGCCAGTACCCGTTTCCATTTCCGTAAGAATTGCTTTCTTCCCTCTATTAATTTTTTGTGTACGGCAACGGTAAACTATTTGCCGATGGGAATACTCATGGTAAGGCCGGTAATGTTTTTGTGTACGTTAGCCGGAACACCAAAACCCGTTGGCTGGTTTTTCATCGCAAGCCTTGCCTTACTCTTATTTACATGTGCCAGCACCATAAAAGGAATACTGGCTATTCCGGTAGCCGCACTTAATACGAATAAAGTAGTGATGGTTCTGTCCCTGCTGTCTGAATAAGTACTGTAATCATTGCCGGAAACAAGTAAAGCCGACACGCCCAGGACCAGTCCGCCACCCAATAAGGAAAGGCCGGCGATCCGCATGTTCCTGCTTCTGCGGTTGTAGAAATTATAATCTTTATCGTACCCATTGGAAGCGGATGTTAATTTATTTTCCAGCACTGTGGTAGTTGGAACCAGCAGGAAAGTTCTTGCAGCGGTGTAATTACCGATGGTTTTTGATGGCTCGGTTTGCTGGGCTTTAGTAGTCATGCCTATTGCAGCTACACATGTCAGAGCCAGGATAATTTTTTTCATGATCGTTATTTTAGGTTGAATATTTACTTGTTGACATTGATTCAAGGCAGGGTTAAAAGCGGGCTATCACTCATTTCTATTTACCAATGGGCATGGTCAGGGTTATACCGGTTATGGTCTTTCCCACTTTTGAAGGAACCCCAAAACCGGTTTTCTGGTTAGTGAGTTCCACTTTGGCTTTATGGCCATACACAAATGACATGACCATAAGCGGAATACTGGCAATGCCAGAGGCGGCGCCTGCAACGAATAATATACCAGCCGTTGCATCATCATCAAAACTGCTGCTATTCGTTGCTACGATTAAACCAATACCAGATAATAACAGGCCGGCACCAAGTGTAATTGATCCTGCAGTAAGATTGTTCCTCTTTTTGTGCATATAATAATCATAATCCTTACCGGGCCCATTGTGGCCTGCTGTATTGGTAAGCAGAATGGATACTTTATGCTGTGGAAAAGTAATTTTTTTTTGCATGGCGTAACTGGCAGAACCAATTTCCTGTATTTTTTGCTGGGCTTTTGTTTGCAATAACGTAAACAGCAATACCGCTGTACTAAGCATGATTTTTTTCATGATTGTTAGTTTAATTGAATAATAATTTTTACGATCCAAAACTATCCCGGCCTGAAGCCTGTTCCTAATTGATAAATGCCCGGGTTAAAACCAAATCCGTAATAGCTGCATTTTGTTACCCCCCTGGAAAAATCCCGGCCTTTTTTTTGCAAAAAATGCAAAAGGAATATTGTAGTTTGGGAGCAGATGAGATAAATTAGTAGGTCAATTTGCAGTTTTTACCAAACGTTCAGCATGGAATCAAACAATTCCCAACTCCAGTTTTTTCAGCACATTAAGTCGATCCTGCCCGATCATATTTCCTTTGTGGATGAGATAGCCGGGCTGCTGAACATAAGCAACGACAGCGCTTACCGCCGGATCCGGGCCGAAAAACACATCAGCCTGGATGAAATGCAGAAACTGGCCAGCCATTTTAAAATTTCCATCGACCAGTTCCTTCACCTGCAATCCGACTCCTATATTTTTTCCGGCGAACTTTCCGGTCCGGGGCAACGGGGTTTCGAGAAATGGCTGGAGAATGTGTTGAAACAACTTACCCTAATCAGCAGTTTTTCACACAGGCACCTGTACTACCTGGCAAAAGATATTCCCATCATGGACCAGTTCATGATACCCGAACTGCTGGCTTTTAAATCATTTTTATGGCGCCGGTCGATCCTGCAATACGATGACATGAAAGGAATGAAGTTCTCCTTAAAAGAGGCAGACCCCGGCCACCAGGAAATGGCCAGGAAAATAGTGGATGCCTACCTGAAGATACCCACCACAGAAATATGGAACCTGGAAAGTATCAACAGCACCATCCGGCAAATTGAATTTTACCGGGAAGCAAATATGTTTCTAAATGAAGAAGACGTAAAGAAGATATACCTGGGTTTGCTCAGGCTTCTCGATCACCTGGAGCAACAGGCCGAGACGGGTTTAAAATTCCGTCCGGGCGATTCCTCATCCACCGCCACTTCTGAGTACCATCTTTTCTGGAACGACCTGGTAACAGCAGATAATACCTTGCTTGCAGAAATGGACCTGAAAAAAATAACTTTTTTAAATCACAGCGTGATAAATTATATCTACACCACCGATATCAGGTTCAACACGTTTATGCATGATAACATGCAGAACCTGGTGAAACGCTCTACACAACTCAGTAAAGTGGGCGAAAAGGAACGCTACCAGTTTTTTAACCGCCTGCGTGACAAAATGAAATTGGCTGCCCGGCTTTAGTTATTTTTGCAGGATGAATCAGCAAACCATCAAGTTGATCGAATGCCCCCGGGATGCCATGCAGGGCTGGCCTCATTTTATACCAACCGAAAAGAAGATAGCATACATCAATGCCTTACTGAAGGTAGGGTTTGATACCATCGACTTCGGTAGTTTTGTTTCTCCCAAGGCAATACCACAGATGGCAGACACAAAAGAAGTTGTTGGTCATTTGCAATTGGCAGACAGCAAATCAAAATTATTGGCCATTGTTGCCAATGAAAGAGGGGCGCAGGATGCCGTGGTGTATGATGAGATCACTTACCTGGGTTTTCCTTTTTCCGTTTCAGAAACTTTCCAGAAAAGAAATACGAATTCAGGCATTCAAGAATCGCTGGGCAGGGTGGAGGAGATACAAAATCTTTGCATCAGGAATAAGAAACAACTGGTGGTTTATATTTCCATGGGTTTTGGCAATCCCTATGGCGATGTGTACAATGAAGAAATTGTTTTTGATTGGGTGAATAAACTGCAGTTGATGGACATTAAAATAATTTCGCTTGCCGATACGGTTGGACTGGCAACCGCCGCCCAGGTGAATAGCGTTACAAAATACCTCGTTGATTCATTGCCCGGAACAGAGATCGGGGTTCACCTTCATTCAACAGCAGTTAACTGGAAAGAAAAAGTGGATGCTGCCCTGGCAGCCGGGTGCAAACGTTTCGACGGTGCACTTAAAGGCATTGGTGGCTGCCCCATGGCCGATGATGAACTGGTGGGCAATATGGATACCGAACTGATGATCCCGTATTTTAATGAAAAGCATTTACTGAACAACCTGGATATGGATGCGTTAGCGGCCTGCAGCAAAATGGCTTCAGGTATTTTTATTTAGCCACGAATGCCCACTAATGAAAAAACATTCGTGTAAATTCGGGGCAAACATTTTATAACAAAACACAATAATTCCCCTTTAGGGGATAGGGGCATGGATTTTCATTTAGAATTTACTCCCAAACCATTTGATTCAAAGATCAATCACCGGCATAAGCTATTGCTGACAGGCTCCTGCTTTACCGAACAGATCGGGGCTAAACTGGCGAGTCATAAATTTTCAGTGCTGGATAATCCCAATGGCATCCTGTTCAACCCCGTCAGCATTGCAAAGTCTGTAACCTCTTACATTGAAAACAAAAACTACAGCAAGGAAGACCTGTTTTATCAAAATGAATGCTGGAACAGCTGGGAACACCACAGCCGCTTTTCAAACCCCGATGCGGATGAATGTTTGCGCCTGATCAATGAATCGCAAACCAGGGCAAATACTTTTTTAAAAACAGCCAACTGGCTGCTGATCACACTGGGTTCAGCTTTTGTGTATGAGCTCGAAAACAAGAACGTTGTTGCCAATTGCCATAAAGTACCAACCGATAAATTCAATAAGCGGCTGTTATCAATAGATGAAGTAGTGAATGACCTGCAGGCAATGATCGGAAAAGCGATCGCTTTCACCCCGGGGCTTAAGATCATTTTCACCATCAGCCCGGTGCGCCATTTGCGGGATGGCTTTGTAGAGAATAACCGGAGCAAGGCAACCCTGATACATGCCGTTCACCGGCTTGTTGAAAAAAATGAGGCCTGTTTTTATTTTCCTGCTTACGAACTGGTCATCGACGACCTGCGTGACCATCGCTTCTATGCAGAAGACATGGTGCATCCCAATTATGCCGCTACCAATTATGTGTGGGAAAAATTCATTGCCGCCTGCGTGGACGAACCATCGCAGCAGCTGATGAAGGAGATCGCCATCATTGTTGCTGCAAAGAACCACAAACCTTTTAATCCCAAATCTGAACTGCACAAAAGATTCCGGCAAACCAATTTAGAAAAAATTAAGAAACTGCAGAAGCAATTTCATTATTTAGATCTTGAAGAAGAAGCGGCGTATTTCAACTCAAATGAAACCTGAATTCCTAATTCCTTAATGTATCCGGTCGCCCCTGATCTCCATTTCTTTCATTACTTCTTTTTCATACTTCAGCCATTCCATCCATCTTTTCCGCACGGTCTTTTTATCTAAGTAATGTTCGGCCAGATTTATGAAGAGGGTGTAATGCCCGGCCTCGCTTTCCATGAAGCGGCGGTAAAAATTACGCAGGTACTTATCGTCCAGTCCTTCGCTCAGCCGTTTAAATCGTTCACAGCTCCTGGCTTCAATCAATGCCATGGTAAGCATCTGGTCTAGGAACCGGTCATCCGGGTGGCCGCCTTTGCGTTGAAACTCCAGCAGCTTGTTTACATAAACATCTTTACGTTGTTTGCCCAATTGCAGCTTTCTTTTATGAAGTTCGGCCAGTACCTGCCTGAAATGTCCCCATTCTTCGGTAACGATGGGGCTTAATTCCTTTATTAGTTTTTCTTTGTCGGAATACCGCTGGATAAGGCTGATACAGGTGGTGGCTGCCTTTTGTTCGCAGTAGGCATGATCGGTTAAGATCTCTTCAAGCTGTAATTCGGTGAGGTTAACCCAACGGGGATCGGTAGGCAGTTTAAGGCCCAGTATGTTTTTGGTGTCAATGCTTAGTTCTTCCATTCTGCAAAAATAAAAGTTGCCTTAGCAACTAAGGCAACTTTTTTACTTAAAACCTCGAAACCACTAAAAATATGGATCGCTGCAAAGATGAGGATTGAACAAGATACCTGCAATACTACTTTATGGGTATATGCCCTGGTTACTGCTTTGTAACAGAAAACAAACCCACACCTGCAGTTGCTGTTCCCAGGCCAATGGTACCAACCATCAGGTTTGACGTGGAAGAGTACTTGCCGGATAAGGTGTACGTTGCACTGGCAGCAGCATAGGTATAAGTAGCTCTCACGCTGTCCTGCACCATTACCCAGGTTCCGGTTGCATTATCAATGGCAGCATTATTATTGCCCGTGATATCTACCGTACCGTTTGCTTTAAAAGTTATAGTGAAAACGTAGGTCGTTCCTCCAGCTGAAGTACCATACTGACCTGTTCCTGTCCAGGTACCCTGCGGACCACTGGCCGTTGAATTTGTGTTATCATCTTTCTTGCAGGATGTTCCAAACAATACTATGGTTAAACCAAGCATCGCAACAATTAAATTCTTTTTCATAGTTACTGTTTTTAAGTTTAAAAATAAATTTCAAATACCTGTCAGGCATTGAACAAACATTATACCACGATAAATTGAATCGCAGATCAGTAAGGGATTTCAGCCTTTGCATCTTTTTATTTTAACAGGAAGGAGCGCCTTTATAAGCAGCAATTACATCAGTTTGTGGCGAGGTTATATAATTCACACAAATGCTGTTAATGTTATGCAGTGGTCATGATGATCTCAAAATATTGACTTCATTGCACAGTATTCTATTAGTTTTTAGTATTTTACAGCAAATAACATTCTTCCATGAGAATAGTTCCTTTTTTAGTGAGTGCAGCCGTAACCACCGGGTTGGTTTATGCATTAAATGTCAGTTGGAAACTGGGTGGAAAAGATGCTCCGCCTTTTGGGACATTTTTAAGTCCGCAACATGGCTTCTGGCAAAATGCTGAACCGGCGGATGAAAATTTTTCCAGCGATCTTAAATTTCCGCAACTGTCGGGTAAAGTGGATGTGTACCTGGATGATCGCCTGGTGCCACACATTTTTGCAGAGCAGGAGAACGATGCCTATTTTGTACAGGGATACCTGCACGCAAAATTCCGGCTTTGGCAAATGGAACTGCAAACCTTTGCTGCCGGTGGAAGGGCGAGTGAGATCATTGGGTCGAAAGCACTCGACCACGACCGGGAATTCAGGAGGCTGGGAATGGTTTACGCAGCCGAGATCGCTTTGAAGGAAATGGAAAAAGATCCGGTCATCAAAGCAGAATGCGATGCCTATACCGGCGGCGTGAATGCCTATATTGAAAATCTTACAGAAAGCACGTTGCCCCTGGAATATAAACTGATCGGGTACAAGCCGGAAAAATGGAACAACCTGAAAACATGTTTGTTCTTAAAATACATGAGCTACGACCTGGCAGCCCGTGACGATGATTTTGAAATGACCAATGCAAAAAGTTATTTCAATGTGGATGATTTTGCAAAACTGTTCCCGCTGATACAGGATTCCCTGGATCCCATCATACCGAAAGGTACGGTGTTTGAAAAACAAAAAGTATTTCCGGTTGCACCGGCAAATGTTGATTCCATCTACTTTAAAAATAAAGACCTGGCCTTTGCCGAAACCACAAAACCCGACCGGGATAACGGCAGCAATAACTGGGCAGTAAGCGGGCGCAAAACAAAAAGCGGCGCCCCCATCTTATGCAACGATCCGCATTTGGGATTAAATCTCCCATCGCTCTGGTACGAGGTGCAGATATCCACCCCCACATTCAATGCCTATGGCGTTAGCTTCCCCGGCGCTCCCGGCGTGATCATCGGGTATAACGACAGTTGCGCCTTTGGATTTACAAATGGTGGCCGTGATGTACGTGATTATTACGAGATAAAATTCAAAGACGATTCCCGGCAGGAATATTCCTTCAATGGGCAATGGATGAAAACGAAATTCAGGATCGATACCATAAAAATAAAAGGCGGAAAAGATTTTATTGAT
>Ga0209023_10006548_pt1 | contig 12234 bp, 10 predicted proteins | sample LakOneMetagenome_FD_187468 | JGI IMG/M metagenome (GOLD analysis project Ga0209023, IMG submission 187468) | Freshwater and sediment microbial communities from Lake Erie, Canada (SPAdes) (version 2) | ecosystem: Environmental > Aquatic > Freshwater > Lentic | place: Lake Erie, Canada... | reverse complement strand
AATACCTGGCAATGCGCCGCCGCGTGATCGAATTTAACGAAACCCATCGCAAGCGGCTCTCCAACGACCTAGGCGCAGTCGCAGGCTTGCTGTTCGATATCGGGACGGGGCGCTACGCGCTCGAAGCCGGCAGCTCTCTCTCGGTAGACTGGAAAGCAGACCTGGCAAAGGTGCACCAGGAAAGTACCGCTGCGGCAAAGGCAAGGCAGGCCGCGTCGGAAAACGACCAGAGTCATACCCAAGTCCAAGGATGGCTGCGAGATCTTGGCTTGTCTCTTGGGTACCGGGTCTGGATTGCGAATAACGACAAGGGGCGGGAATACGCCGGTGGCAGGCTGGGCGACCATTGCCTCACTGAGCTTCCGCAGTTCATTCGCTCGAGCCCGGCATGCGACACGATCGCACTCATTGACGTTCTCTGGTTGGACCCGGGAAGCCGAAAGATCGCAATGGCCTTTGAAGTCGAGCACAGCACAAGCATTTACTCCGGCATCGTCCGGATGCTCGATCTCGCCCTCGGGGTTCCGGAACACGACGGATCGACCTTCTTCCTGGTTGCCCCGGATGCACGCGAGCAGGATGTCCGCAACCAGTTCGCTCGTCCGGCCTTTTCCCGGGTGAGCGAACTCGACGTGCGCTACATCAGTTATGGCGAGCTGGCCAAGCATCGCGACGCGATAGCGCGTTTCGGCCACGGTGCGAAAGGCGTCTTGGCAATTTCGACCCCGCTGACGAGCTGAGTCGATCCGTTGCAGTCAGTCTGGCTTGTTCACGCACACGTCCCGTACCTCCGGGCCTGACTCAGTGTGCGTGCTCAGCTTCGGGCGCTGGCTTGGGCGACGTCGCATGGTCCATGTTTCGCATGCCGCGTGGATGTTCGCCCTCACCTTCGGCATGTCCCATTCCGTCGTGCGCGTCTTGGCCCGACTCGCCTTCGTCATGGCCGGCGCCTGCACCGGCATGGGAATGCCCGGAGCTCTTGGCAACCATAGCGCGGTACCCCTGGGCATCGAGGCTCGGTAGTTGCTGCAGGAACCCGACCATATTCCAGATTTCTTCGTCGTTCATGCTTTTGCCCCAAGCCGGCATGCCCGATGTTTTTATCCCATGTTTGATCGCCCAAAACGCCTGTCCTGGTTCAAAGCGGGTTTTCGAAAGATTGGGGGGCGCCGGATATAGGCCCCTGCTCAGCTCGGTCTCCGCCATACCCGGGGCCAGATGGCATTGCACACACATGGCGTTATAGTTTCCCGCGCCCTTGACTGTCCGGCCAGGGTCCTTGAAGACAGGTACCTTGATGTTTTGCGCGCGTACCTCGATGGAGCGTCCGCGCATATAGTCGAGCATTGAATAGACTGGTGCGGAGTGTTGCGCATCGGCGCCGAAGTCATATACGCCCAAATGCGCGAACAGGCCAAAGGCCAGGGTGCCGCCTGCAAGCAGGATCGCTGTCGTCGCCAGGACGTGTTTGGTGATTGGTTTCATACGCTCTTCCGTTTTCAGTTTGCTGCACCATCCAGGAGCACTCTCCGGGTAGAAGTCTGAACAGGAACGTGCGCCCCCCCAAGTACGGCGCGGTGTCATAGACTGCACGCCGCGGCCACGCGTCGCCTTCGATGCCCCCGCCCGCTCTTTGCGGGCTCTGTTTCGGTCGCTACCGGTCCAACCGCCCGGTGCACGACCGTGTGCGTGGTGTCGGGGCGCGCGACCTTATGTGTATCAGTTCTGATAAAGCGGATTCTGCCCGACAAATACTTGTACTGCGTATGTATTAATCCCTTTCGGAGCGAACAGCGCGAGGTCAAGCCAACCTTGGGGACGTTCGGTGTCGAACTGCCATGCGAAGACTTTTCCTTCCACTTCGAACTTGACGATATCCCCCTGGTTCACATTTATATACCTTGTCTGCGGGGCAATCGTGACCGTGCGTGTTGCAGCGGAAACAGGCGAACTCATTCCGATTTTGCGGATGTCGTCATGCGGGCCATCATGTGCAAAAACTGCCTGTGCAAGCGTTAGAGCGGAGAAAAAAGCTACGCTTCGTTTTGTAGAGTAAAACATTTTTGGTTCCTTAGCATTTCCTAATTAAATACAGCGTGCCCACGACATAATTATAGGTAGCAAAGTGAACGGCTCAATTACTCGTACATTACATTCAAATTACGTCACGACCGGTCTAAGCCAATCCCGTTATTCATTTTCTAAATCTGGTGGCACAGAGCGCGAGGTAACGCCCCTCTGTGCCGACGGACACAGAAAAGAGCGCCAGGCCGGTTCAGTACCCGCAGCCGTGCGCCTCAGATTGATTCGGTAGAAAAACGGCCACGTCGCATGATTGCTAACGTGGTCGGCGACTATTGCAACTGAAGTGATTCGGAGCCTAATCGGCAGGTCAAGCGCCTGTCGCCCCCCAACAATCACATCGCGCTTGGAGGCTGCTGCGAGACGAGGAACGCGGCGGCGGCCAGCGCGCCGAGGACCGCCACGGCTTCCAGACGCAACACGAAGCGTACGGTGCGCTGGCCCTCAGCCGAGTTGGCGGCGGCCGGCAGGCCAAAGAGTTTGTTATAGCCGCCCAGCGCGATAGCCAACACTACCAATATTACTTTCACCAGCAGCGTGATGCCGTAGTCGGTGCCGACCAAGTGCTCGGCAGTCCCGACACGGTGCCAGGCACTGTATAGACCCGTAGCGACGATGGCCGTCACCGCGACCATGGCCGCGTTGGACATCGCATCGAGATAGGCAGATATCTTTGACCTGTCGACCTCTCCACGGTCGAGGACAAACCAGCCCGACACCATCACCATGCCGACCCAAAGCGCGATGGCGAAGAGATGGATGCTTTCAGCCGCAAGCGGCAGGCTCACGAACCCCTGCTCGCCCGCATGGCCCATCGAGGCTCGGGTAACAGTGAACACGGCAAGCAGCAACAAGACTGCTCCATCCGCATTGCGACCGGGACGATGGATGAGCCGAGACAGAAGCAGTAGCGCGATCGCCGCCAGGCCAACAGCCCCGGCGTGCCCGAGCGAGGTCGTGGCAAGCATTGTCCAGAGCATCGGACCTGCTTCAGCCAGCTGGAACCCGCCCATGACTGCGGTAGCAGCCCAGAATGCAGCCGCGCTCGATGCTATTACCAGTCCGGCTGCCGCTAGGTCGAGCTGGCGCATGGCCTCCTGATAGCTCGCCGCGGGTACGTTCGCCGCTTGCAACCAGCGGCGCCCAAACCAGGACCCGACCAGCCAGGCAAAGCCGAAGTCGACCAACCAGGCTGAGGTCACCTGCAGCAGCGCAACGCGATCCAATTACTTCACCGTGAACGAGAACTCGCCGGTGCGACGATGCCCATCGTGGCCCGCTACTGCCCACTTGACGGTGTAAGCGCCGGCAGCCAGCGTCGGGGTCTCAAGACGCAGGACGGCCGGACTATCGACGTCCACGGTGGCCTTGGCGGCAGTCACGGCTTTGCCCGTACTGTCGTTGAGGCGGACAGTGCTGAATGCCTGCTCGATTTTCTCGTTGAAGGTCAGCGAGATCTGTTTCGGTGCGCTCGCGACAGTGCTGCCTGCCAGAGGATCCGATGCCTTCAGGCTGGCATGGGCGGACGCAAACGGGCTCGCAAATACTGACGCCGCGAATGCCGATGCGATCACGATCGATTGGAATGCTTTCATCTTGTTACTCCTTCACTGGTTGTGTACCGGTTGAGGTGCCGATGTGGCGCCCCAGCGCTCCTTCGCTACATGCCTTGCTGCGGGCACATATATTTCATGAGGCTATTATAGGGAGCCATTCATACGGGCAAATGACCCGAAAATTACATTCGCATTACAACGAGGCCATCTGCATGGAATAAGCGAGTGGTCAAAGTCCGGCGCTATTGGCGCCGGCATCGGTAGTGGCCGGCATGCCAGGGTCTGGTGCTCGTCTATAACAAGTTACGATCAGGCCGGCAAGAATCCATACGCGATCCGATATCCGCGACGTATGGCAGGATCGAGATTGAGCGATCGGATCGACGCATGAGCGTGTGCCGGCCAATTCAAGTATCCGTTCGGCGATCAGGGAAAAATAGTTCGAAACGCGTCGAACCTAGCTCGCTGCTTGCACGGACCCGGCCCCGGTGGAGCGTCATGATGGACCGAACGATCGCCAGTCCCAGGCCTGCCGACCTGGCGGCACTGGAGCGCGATCTGTCAGCCCGGTAAAAGCGGTCGAACAGCCGCGGCAGATCTGCGGCGCTGATGCCGACGCCCGGATTAATGACCGTTATGCGCATCCCGCCATCCGCTGCGGAGGCTTCGAGCCAGATTGTGCCGCCGTTGGGCGTGTACCGAACCGCATTAGCGACAAGATTGTTCACCGCGCGCCGCAGCAGATGCAGGTCTGCAAGGACGGTGCCGCTCGCCCGGACTTTGATACCGATCCCCGCTTCCGCTGCAGGGGCCTCGAAATACTCCGCGATCTGCTCGAGCGCCTTGTTCGCATCGAGCTGTTCCGTGCTCAGCAATATTTCTTCGTGGTCCGCCCGCGCCAGGAAGAGCATGCTCTCCACCATGCGCGCCAGACGCTCGAACTCTTCATGATTCGATGACAGGAGGTTCTGGTACTCCTCGTTTGTTCGGGGCTGGGACAGTGCAACCTGCGTTTGCACCATCAGATTGTTGAGCGGCGTGCGCATGTCGTGTGCCAGATCGGCAGAAAACTGCGACAGATGTTCGAAGCTCTTTTGGAGACGGTCCAGAACGGCGTTAAAGGCATCAGCCAGCACGAGTAGCTCATTTGGCGCGGTCGCCGCGTCGAGCCTCACGGCGAGGTTATGCGCCGTCACCTTCCTGGCCTGGTCAGCCAGTTGCCGTACCTGCCGCAGGCCGCGCTTTACCAGCAGAAAACCCATCAACGCGGTGAGAATCGCTCCTCCGATCGTCGCGGCCATCACCTTCAGCCGATATGCTGCAAGCAGCGCGGAACGGTCGTACGGCGTCCTCGCCAAAACGATGCGCACGACACTTCCGTCGGCAGCCTCGCCCAGTGCCGCCAATATCCTCAGCCCTCCGCCTCCGACCTCGTTTTCGCCAATAACATCATTTGCAGCCGGCGCACGTGCTGTAGCGACGGCATTAGCAGGGATGGTAAAGTTCCTCCGACCGACATTGCGCAGCAGAGGCCGTCCATCGGTCGTTTCGATCGCAAGAAGGTAGCCACCGTGGATGTCGACGGCGTCCAGGAACTGGTGGGGATGCTTGCTCACGTCAGTCACTGTCGCAGTCTCGTCGAGCAGGTGGCGTATCAGTGAAATCCTGTCAATCAGGTCGGCATCGTCGCGCTCTTGCAGCTGGCGCGCTAGCGCTTGGTACAAGTAAATACCCACGGCCGCGAATACCACGACAGCAATCGCAGCGAACAGCGCCCCGAGCTGCATCGTAAGGGAACGCTTCCAGGCGCTCACCCCCGGTCTTCCAGTACATAGCCCATGCTGCGCACCGTATGGATGAGTTTCGCGGTGTACGGGTCATCGATCTTCGCGCGAAGCCGTCGGATCGCGACGTCGACGACGTTGGTTTCGCTGTCGAAGTTCATGTCCCAAACTTGAGAAGCGATGGCCGATCGCGACAACACTTGTCCCGCGCGCTGGGCCAGCACGTGGAGCAGGGCGAACTCCTTTGCGGTGAGATCGATTCGGTTTCCCATCCGGGTGACGCGATGTTTCGGTACATCGATCTCGAGGTCGGCAATCTGGAGGACTTCCAGTTCACGGATGGGGCCACGCCGCAGCAGCGTCTTGATCCGGATGAGTAGCTCCGCAAAAGCGAAGGGTTTGACGAGATAGTCATCCGCTCCCAGCTCGAGCCCCTTGATACGATCAGCGAGCGCGTCCCGTGCGGTCAGGAACAAGACCGGCGTATCAAGGCTCTTCCTCAGCGCACTAATGACCTGCCACCCGTCGAGTCCAGGGAGCATGACGTCCAGCACAATCAGATCGTAATGCATGGCGGTGGCCGCAGCGAGCCCTTCTGTTCCGCTCCGGACCAGGTCGACAACGAAACCGGATTCGCTCAATCCCTTCTGGATATAGTCACCCGCTTTGGGCTCATCCTCGACAACTAATAGACGCATGTTGATTCCGTAACACTACTTTGGGGCAGACCTATTCTAGGGGCGACGCGTAAGAGAAACATGGCGGCGGAATGACCCCAACATTACATCTGGATGACAGAATCATTACATTTCGAGCTTTCGCGCCTGGGGGCATCGGAATGCACCGGCCGTTTGCTTGAAGTATAACCGGCACGGCTTCTCGCCCGGTACTGTGCAGCCAACCTCTGAAAAAACGGATCACTCGACGTATGAACCCGACCTTCCTACTCGTGTTAGTTCGCTTGCGTTGGCTGGCTGTCTGCATGGTTGTTCTATCCCATGTTCGATTCATTCTGTTCGCCAATTTTTCTCAACTAAATGAAACGACACCGCTTTTAACGCTGTACTATTTCCTGACGAGCTACGGGCATGAAGGCTACGCGCTATACATGCTGGTGAGCGGAGTGCTGCTAGGGGGGACATCGTATCGAAGATGGCATGCAGACCGTAATGCTTCCGGCCATTTTAAGGCCCGGATGCTCTGGTTCTATGCTTTATTGGCGCCCGCGCTGGCGATCGGAGCAGTGTTCGATATGTTCGGGAGTCGAGCTTTGGGCGCGTCTGGAGCCTACGCGCATTTTCACGAATTCTCCCCCGCCTTCGATCTGGGCGCCTTTACCGCCAATTTCCTGATGTTGCAGCGCTTTCTTGCACCTGGACTTGGGAGCAATGCCACGCTCTTTATTCTCGCGTTCGAATGTTGGGCATACCTGTCGCTGGCAGCTTACGTCCTTCCCAGCCGCCGCCGGCTTGCCACGCTGGCGGCCACTTCCATGGTCGTGGCTGCCATCGCCCTCGAACCGGAGTTCGCGGGATACCCGATGCTATGGCTGCTTGGGCTGGTACTCGCAAAAGCGAGTGATTGGCCGCGACCTTCGCGTGCCACGGCCTGCCTGGTATTTGTCGGCACCCTGCATATTTCGCGATTCGGTGGCGCCGGACTGGCCCAAATGCCCGAGCACTACGTGCCAGTGTTCCGGCTGTTGCTGGATGTGCAGATGGGACTAGGTTGTGGGGCACTCCTGATGGCGTCGAGGGCGTGCGGCCGGCAGCGCTCAGGCCAGGCGAGCCTTACTTGGCGGCTGGCCCGGCACTTTCCCGGTGCGCACGTCGCAATTTTCGCGACGCATTTCCCCTTCATGATGTTCATTGCCGCCGCCGCCAACCTTGGCTTGGGCTTGCCGATCGCCGGCTCCCCCTCGCCGTTGGCTTTCGCCGCATTCGTCTGCCTGGTGATCGCGATCTACGTGTATGGGTTCGCGTTCAGTCGCCTCGCATTTTTTATCTCGCAGCGGCTACGCGGGCGCCCTGCGGGGCGAGTCAGGGTTGCTGCCCGACGGTCCCCCTCCAAAGCGCTGGGGGCTTCGGTTACCAGTAGAGAGCGTTTGTGAAAATCGACTGCGTGGAGCGCCCTCCATTGCCACCCTGCTAACCGACACAGAGCCGCGCTGTACCCTAGCGGAGAGTGCCGCGCGGTCCTGTTGTCTTTTTCATAGTCCTTTGAATCAGGCGCTGGCGCCCATCGAACCCATCCGGCGGCACTCCTCGGCGCAGCGGCGGCAAGCAGCGGCGCAATCCTGGCAGTGCTGCATTGAGTGCTTGGCGCACTCGTCCGCGCACATGTCGCAGATCGCGGCGCAAGCCTGGCAAATCGCGTTTGCGGCCTCGCCTCCGCGGGCCATCACCCCGGCAGCGACGCGACAGATCTGCGCACAGTCGATGTCCAGCGCAATGCAGCGCGCCATCATCTTGACGTCGTCCTCCTGCAGGCAGGCCGACGCGCACATGTCGCAGGCATCGGCACAGTCGTTACAAGCGGCGATACACGATTCGAATTTCTGGTTATGCATGATGTACTCCTTTGTTGGAATGATTAAAGTAACAACTCCCTCTCAGGTCCATCGGCGGCTTCGCCGCAGGCGTGTCTCCAGACGCGCCCGCTGGCCCTGCCGCGCTCGTTCCCTTCAGTCTTTCAATACCAAAGGCGTAATCCGGCGACGGCACGGAAGGTTGTGGCGTCCTCGCCGCGCGCTCTTGCCAGGTCGGCGGTGCTGCCTAGCCTGCGGTTCCATGTAACGCCGGCGTAGGGCGCGAACTGGCGCCTGATCTCGTAACGCAGGCGCAGCCCGAACTCAATGTTAGACAGGCCAGTCCCCGTTCCGCGACCTCGATCGGCGCGGCTGTACAGATTGCCCTCGAGCTGAGGCTCGAGGATAAGCCGTTGCGTGAACAGCACTTCGTAACGGGCATCGAACCGGGCAGCAAATTCGCCTCCGGGACGCGCGTAGGCAGTTGCCTCCACGTCGAACCAGTACGGCGCCAGACCGCGCACGCCGGCAGCAAGCCAGTTGCGGGACCCGCCCCCGCCCGTATCGTGGCGCACGCCGAGCTGGGTACTCCAGAAGGGGGCAAAGGCGCGATCCCAAAGGGCCTCGGTGCGCAAGGACTCGAGCCGGCCGCCCGTACGCTCGCCCTGGGCCTTCAACCACACTTTGTTGTAGTCCCCGCCGTACCAGGCTTCGGCGTCGAGATTCTGGCCGTGCTCGCCGTCGCCGCGCGACAGTTCGGCGCTGTCGATAAGTACGCGTCCGAAGGGCATGTCGTCCATCATCGCGTTGCCAGGCAGCTTGGCGTGACGCGTTCCTTCGCCGTAGGCGTTCGGGTCGCGTGCGTCGGCAGGTGCTTTACCTCCCTGCATCGGCCCCATCTGCATCGAGCCCATCGCTTCCCCCGTGCCATGCGTCATCGCTTGCTGTGGCTTGGCCCCGGACGATGCCTGCGCCGACGGGGGCATCGTCATTTGCGAGTAATCCATGCCCGACTGATCCTTTGCTGGCTGTTCGCCGGCGGGCTTGGTTGAATCGAGCTGCCGCGGCATCGAGTGGTCCATCTGCGAATGGTCCATGCCCTGCATCGGCTGCTGCTGCGACATCGGCGCTGGCACCGCCGGCGCAGGGACCGGCATCGTCATCTGCGAATGGTCCATTCCGGAGTGATCCATGCTCGACTGGTCCTTCACCGGCTGCCCTGCCGCAGGCTTCCTGGCATTGGACTGCCGCGGCTTGGCCTGGCTCATCTTCGAATGGTCCATCTGCGAATGATCCATTCCGGTCATGTCCTGGGCAGGCCCGTCCTGCGAGTTGCCTGGCGGATTTGCGGTCCGAGACGCGGTAGTCTGCGCCTGCGCGCATTGGTTGGCAATGAGCGCGCAAAGCAGCAGCGGAAGCCCTCCCCTTGTCATTATTTGCTTATTCATGATACGACCACCTCCCTGAACATTCCCGCCTCCATGTGGTACAGCAAGTGGCAGTGATAAGCCCAATGGCCTGGGGCGTCGGCGGTCACCCGATAGGTGACGCGTTGCGCCGGCTGGACATTGATCGTGTGCTTGCGAACCTGGAACTGTCCGTCAGGCGACTCCAGCTCGCTCCACATCCCATGAAGGTGGATGGGGTGGGTCATCATCGTGTCGTTCACGAGGACGATGCGCAGGCGTTCTCCCGCGCGGAAATGAATTGGCGTCGCTTCGGAGAACTTCTGCCCGTCGAACGACCACATGAACCGGTTCATATTGCCGGTCAGGTGAAGCTCGATCTCGCGTGTCGGTTCGCGCGGGTCGATCGGGCCGCCGATCGTACGCAGGTCCGCATAGGTGAGGACACGGCGCCCATTGTCTCGAAGGTTAATGCCCGGATCGTCAAGATTGGTACGGGGCATGTCGACATGCATGTCGACGCCGGGACCATACTCCGTCCTGGCATGCGTGACCTTTGGCGCTTGCCCGGAATTCTGCGTGCCACCGCCCATCGGCATTTCCTGCTTCGAACCCGACTGCATGTCCCCCATCTTGCTATGGTCCATGCCCTGCATGTTCATCCCTTCCATCTTGCTATGGTCGATGCCCTGCATGCTGCCCGCTCCTTGAGACTTCCCCTGGTCCATGCCCTTCATGCCGGCCATCCCAGGCATCCCGGCCATCGACATGGCGCCCATCATGTCCGTCATCGTCAGCCATCCGGCCGGATCGACTTCCGGTACCGGCGCCTGCATGCCGGCCCGGGGGGCCAGGGTTGCGCGGACAAAGCCGGAACGACCAATCGACTGCGCAAAGATCGTATAAGCCTTGTCTTCCTGGGGTTCGACGATCACATCGTAGGTTTCAGCAACGGAAATGCGGAACTCATCGACGGGAACCGGTTCAACATCCTGGCCGTCGGCTGAAACCACCGTCATCTTCAGGCCCGGAATCCGAACATCGAATATCGTCGTCGCCGCGCCGTTAATAAACCGCAGACGCACTTTTTCCCCTGGCCGGAACAGCCCTGTCCAGTTCTTCGCCGCCGGCATCCCGTTGATCAGGAAATGCAAGCCTCCGCTGACGTTGCGGCTCGCCGTTACATCGCTGAAGTCGGTCGGCATCATGCGCATGCTGTTCCACATCTTGCGCTTGTCCACGGCCGGGCCTAGTCCCATCGACCGGATATCGCTGAAGAACTCCCCAAACGTCGGCTGGTTGTTGGCGAAGAAGTCACTCATCTTTTTCAAATTCGCGAACACCCGCTCGGGGTCTGAATCGGTCCAGTCGGACAGCATGACGACGTAGTCGCGATCCGTCGGTACCCGCTCGCCCCCCTTGGGCGTGATGACAATCGGGCCGTAGAGCCCGGTCTGTTCCTGGAAGCCCGAGTGGCTGTGGTACCAGTAAGTCCCGCTCTGTTTGACCTCGAAACGATACACGAAGGTCTCCCCCGGACGGATGCCCGAAAAGCTTATTCCAGGAACCCCATCCATCTCTGCCGGCAGCAAGATGCCGTGCCAGTGGATCGAGCTCGTGTCGGGCAGGCGGTTGGTCACCCTGAGGGTGACCGTGTCGCCTTCGCGCCAGTACAAGGTCGGCGCCGGTACTCGGCCATTGACAGCGGTTGCAATCCGCTGAGCTCCCGAAAAATTAACGGGCGTCGCTCCGATCTGGAGATCGAATTCGGTCCCCCTCAGGGCCCCAGGATCGGTCTCGGCGGCAAACAGCCGCGCCGGACTGAGCCCGGCCACGCCGGCGGCAGCTCCCACTCCTTGCAGTATGCGGCGGCGCCAGGTATTGACGCCGCTTCCTGCACTATCATCGCGTTGCATGAATCCTCCCTCTTCGATTAATTAAGCACTTGGTGTTGGTAAGCTGCGTGCCTTGGTGCCGCCGCGCAGACGCAACGCGTTGGTGATGACTGATACGGAGCTCAGGCTCATGGCCAGGGCCGCGATCATTGGCGAAAGAAATTGACCTGTGACTGGGAACAGCAGTCCGGCGGCCAACGGAATGCCAAGTGCGTTGTAGACGAAAGCGAAAGCCAGGTTCTGCCGCATGTTGCGCACGGTCGCGACCGATAACTCGCGTGCTCGCGCGATCGAGCGCAGGTCGCCTTTTACCAGTGTCACATGGGCGCTATGGATCGCGACGTCGGTCCCCGTCCCCATCGCGATGCCGACGTCGGCCCTGGCCAGTGCCGGCGCATCGTTGATGCCGTCGCCCACCATCGCGACGATCTTGCCCTGCCTTTGCAGGCGTTCAACGAGCTCGAGCTTGTCGCGCGGTTTCACTTCGCCATGAAATTCTTGGATACCGAGCTTGCCGGCCACGCTGGCGGCCGTCGCCACGCCGTCGCCGGTTGCCATGATGATGGTCAGGCCGGACTGGCGCAGGCTTGCCAGGGCTTCCGGCGTCGACGCCTTGATCGGGTCCGACACGGCAATTAACCCGGCAAAGCGTTTGTCGACCGCCAAATACATGACGCTGGCTCCCTCCCGGCGCAGACTATCCGCCTCGGCGGCCAGCGGGTCGACGTTAGCACCTTCGGCCTGCATCAGGGCGGTGTTCCCCAGTGCGACGCGGCGGTTGTCGATCGTGCCGGTGACACCGATGCCAGTGGACGACTCGAACTGCGCGGATGCCGACAAGCTCATTTGCCGACGCCGGGCCTCTGTAACGATCGCGTCAGCAAGCGGGTGCTCGCTGCCCTGGTCCAGGCTGGCCGCAATGCGCAGCACCTCGTCCGGGTCGAAATCCGGGGCCGCCAGCACCCGGTCGAAGGCCGGCTTTCC
>Ga0209023_10006547_pt1 | contig 12237 bp, 15 predicted proteins | sample LakOneMetagenome_FD_187468 | JGI IMG/M metagenome (GOLD analysis project Ga0209023, IMG submission 187468) | Freshwater and sediment microbial communities from Lake Erie, Canada (SPAdes) (version 2) | ecosystem: Environmental > Aquatic > Freshwater > Lentic | place: Lake Erie, Canada... | reverse complement strand
TTGTCGTGCTCCTCGATGCCGGTCGCGATCGCGAAGATGTTCGGATCGAAGATGATGTCCTCGGGCGGGAAGCCGACCTGTTCGGTGAGGATCCGGTAGGCGCGCGTGCAGATCTCGACCTTGCGCGCACAGGTGTCGGCCTGGCCCTGTTCGTCGAACGCCATCACCACCGCGGCGGCGCCGTAGCGCAGCACCTTGCGCGCGTGTTCCAGGAATACCGCTTCGCCCTCTTTCAGCGAGATCGAGTTGACCACGCCCTTGCCCTGCAGGCAGCGCAGGCCGGCTTCGATCACGCTCCACTTCGACGAGTCGACCATCACGGGTACGCGAGCGATGTCGGGCTCGGACGCGATCAGGCTCAGGAACCGCACCATCGCGGCTTCCGAATCGATCAGGCCCTCGTCCATGTTGACGTCGATGATCTGCGCGCCGCTCTCGACCTGCTGTCGCGCGACCTCGACCGCCTCGGCAAAGCGGTCTTCCTTGATCAGCTTCTTGAACTGCGCACTGCCGGTGACATTGGTGCGCTCGCCGATGTTGACGAACAACAGCTCCGGCGTGATGACGAGTGGCTCGAGGCCGGAGAGGCGGGTGTGGCGAATGGCGGAGTTCATCAGCTGTGTTGCCCTTTGCTCGTCGTTCCGGCGAAAGCCGGGACCCGGCGACTGTTCCGAATCGTGCATGAGGAACTGGATCCCGGCTTCGCCGGGACGACGGTTGAAGTTCTCAAGCGGCGATCCCGAGCGAGGACGGCAGCGCCCGCGGCGCGACACCAGCGACCGCATCGGCGATTGCCCTGATGTGCGCGGGCGTCGTGCCACAGCAGCCGCCGACGAGGTTGAGCAGGCCACTGCGCGCGAACTCGCCGATCAGGGCGGCCATGTCTTCGGGCGTCTCGTCGTATTCACCGAACGCATTCGGCAGGCCCGCATTCGGATGCGCGCTGACGTGGCAGTCGGCGACCTGCGCGAGCACGTCGACGTACTGGCGCAGTTCCTTCGCGCCGAGCGCGCAGTTGAGGCCAACCGACAGCGGCCGGCTGTGCGCGACCGAGGCGTAGAACGCCTCCGCGGTCTGGCCCGACAGCGTGCGGCCGGACAGGTCGGTGATCGTGCCGGAGATCTGGATCGGCAGGCGCGCGCCGCGGGCGTCGAATTCCTCCTCGATCGCGTACAGCGCGGCTTTCGCGTTGAGCGTGTCGAAGATCGTCTCGACCATCAGCAGGTCGGCGCCCCCGTCGATGAGCCCCGCGGTCGCCTCGCGGTAGGCAAGGCGCAGTTCCTCGAAGTTCGTGTTGCGGAAACCGGGATCGTTCACATCCGGGCTGATCGAGGCGGTGCGGCTGGTCGGACCGAGCACGCCGATCACGAAGCGCGGCTTGTGCGGAGTCGCAGCTTCGGCCGCATCGCAACACGCACGCGCGAGCTTCGCGCCTTCGAGATTGAGCTCGCGGACGATGTGTTCGAGGTGATAGTCGGACTGGCTGATCGAGGTGGCGTTGAACGTGTTCGTCTCGATCAGGTCGGCGCCTGCTTCGAGGTAAGCGGTGTGGATCGCGCCGATGACATCGGGTCGCGTCAGCACGAGCAGGTCGTTGTTGCCCTTGAGGTCGTGCTCGTGCGTCGCGAAACGCGTGCCGCGGTAGTCGCCTTCTTCCAGACGGTAGCCTTGCACCATCGTGCCCATGGCGCCGTCGATGATCAGGATGCGCTGCGACAGCGCGTCGTGCAGCGCGCGCACGCGCTGCGGGTCCAGCCAGGGGAGATGGGCGCTCATGGTTTCCTCGCGAGCAGGCTCATGACTTCGAAATGCGGTGGGCGGCGTTCGCGCGTCAGGCGTTCGCAGGCAATGACTTCGAGCCCGGCGGCACGCGCGAATCCGCCGAGTTCCTCGACGCCGAAGCCGAGGTTGCGATGCTCGAACGGTTCGACAGCGGTGCGGTGCGCGTGGCGACCAAGCGTTGCCGCGAGCAGGCGGCCACCCTTGCGCAGCACGCGCGCACCCTCGGCGACGACCGCCGCGGGCTTCTCGGTGTAGGTCAGCGCGTGCATCAGCAGTACGAGGTCGAAGCGGTCGGCGGGGAAGTCGAGCGCATGCATGTCGCCGGCGCGGACTTCGACATTGGAGCAACCCTTGAGGCGCAGGCGCGCCGCTTCCACGACGCGCGGGCTCGCATCGACGCAGACGATCGAACGCGCGCGCGGCGCGAGCAACTCGGCCAGCACGCCGTCGCCGGAGGCGATGTCGAGCACGTCGCCAGTCTCGACCAGCTGGGTCATGCCGCGCGCGAGCGTTTCCCAGGTGCGCCCCGGCGAGTAGTGGCGCTCCATGTCGCCCGCGACCGAATCGGCCCAGCCTTCGGCGCGCGCGCGCTTGGCGAGCACGCCGGGCAGGCGACGCTCGTCGTCGCGCAGCATCGCATCGTCGACGTTGTCCTTGAGCGCGCGCAGCAGCGCGCCTTCGCGCGCGTCGAGTTCGCCGTTGTAACGGTAGTAGGACGACACACCCGCGCGGCGGTCGCGCACGAGATCGGCTTCCTTGAGCTTGGCCAGATGCGTCGACACGCGCGGTTGCGCGAGGCGCAGCACCGCCGAGAGCTCCGCAACGGTCAGCTCCTCGCGCTCGAGCAGGGCGAGCAGGCGCACGCGGGTCGGGTCCGACAGCAGGCGCAGCAGGGCCGAGGTGGCCGCCAGGTCCACGAGTATCCTTTCATCTTGATTGAAAGATGGATGGCTAGATTAGCGAGGCACGGCGCTCGCGTCAACGCGGTCGCGGCAAGCGGTTGCGTTATGCTCATTGGATGTCATCGAGTTTCCGCGCGGCGCGCGCCGCTTTGCTCGCCGTTTGCGTGGCCTGCCTGGTGCCGGGTTCCCGGGTGCATGCGCTCGAGGATGCCGAGCTGGGCAAGTACTGGACCCCGGACGAACGGCATGTGCCGTATCGCGCGGTCGTGACCGAAGGCCGGCGCGACGGCGAGAGGCTTCCACTCATCGTGTTCCTGCACGGCGACTGGCAGGACGGCACCGACAACGAATCCCAGCTCGCCGGCGACGGCAACGGTTCGTACGAGCTGGTCGACACCGCGCGTGAGGGCCGAGTTCCGCTGGTCTACGTCGCACCGCAGACGACCGGCGCCTACTGGCCGCCCGATCGCGTCGCCGCGGTCGTGCGCGATGCACTTGAACGCTGGCCGATCGATGCGCGCCGGATCTATCTCACCGGGATATCCGACGGCGCGACCGGCGTGTGGGACGCGCTCAAGGCACGGCCAGGCTGCTTCGCGGCCGGGATACCGATGTCCGGCATGACCGAGCTCGCCGGTCTCGGCCCGATCCGCGACGTACCGCAATGGGTGTTCCACGGCAGCGACGACGACGACACCGACGTGGAGAAGGGTTACGACGGCGCGATGGTCGGATCGCGCGCGGTCGTGCGCGCGTTGCGCGCGATGGGCGGGACGCCGCGCTATACCGAATATCCCGGCGAAAAACATGTGATCTGGCCGCAGGCGTACGGCGAACGGGCCTTGCTGCCGTGGATCCTCGACCAGCATCTGGCCGGCAAGCCGTGTGATTTCGCGGCCCCCGCGCGTTGACGCGGCATACCCGCTAAAATCGACCTACAACCCCTTCTGCCGTCATTCCCGCGCGAGCGGGAATCCAGTGGCTTCGCTGCGTGACCGCCATGCGTGCACGCAGCAACCCGGCACGTCTTCCAGGAGCATCCATGGACTTCCGCTATACCGACGACCAGTTGTCGATCCAGACCATCGCGCGCGATTTCGCCCAGAAGCGCATCGCGCCGGTTGCTGCCGAATTCGACGCGAAGGGCGAGTTCCCGCTCGACAACATCCGCGAGATGGGCCAGCTCGGGCTGATGGGCATCGAAGTTCCGCACGAGTACGGCGGCGCCGGCATGGACCCGATCGCCTACGCGCTCGCGATGATCGAGATCGCCGAAGCCGATTGCGCGCATTCGACCATCATGTCGGTCAACAATTCGCTGTACTGCAACGGCATCCTCAAGTACGGCACCGAGGAGCAGAAGCAGAAGTACGTGCGAGCGATCGCGTCCGGCGAAGCGATCGGCGCCTATGCGCTGACCGAGCCGCAATCGGGTTCGGATGCGTCGGCGATGCATACGCGCGCGACGAAGAACGCGAACGGCGACTGGGTCATCAACGGCAAGAAGAGCTGGATCACCTCCGGTCCGGTCGCGAAATACATCGTGCTGTTCGCGATCACCACGCCGGGGATCGGTGCGAAGGGCGTTTCCGCATTCATCATCGACACCGCGCGTGCCGGCTTCCATGCCGGCAAGACCGAACCCAAGCTCGGCATCCGCGCGTCGGCCACCTGCGAGATCGAGTTCAGCGACTACGTTTGTCCCGCTGCCGACCTGCTCGGTCAGGAAGGCAAGGGCTTCGGCATCGCGATGGGCGTGCTCGACGCCGGCCGCATCGGCATCGCCTCGCAGGCGATCGGCCTGTCGCGCGCGGCGTACGAAGCGAGCCTCGCATGGGTGCGCGAACGCAAGGCGTTCGGACAGCCGATCGGCTCGTTCCAGATGATCCAGGCGAAGATCGCCGACATGAAGTGCCGCCTCGACGCCGCGACCCTGCTGGTGCTGCGCGCCGCATTCGCGAAGGGCGAGGCCGAGAAGAACGGTGGACGCTTCAGCACCGAAGCCTCCGTCGCCAAGCTGTTCGCATCGGAAGCGGCGATGTACATCACGCACCAGGCGGTGCAGATCCACGGCGGCATGGGTTACTCGAAGGAAATGCCGCTGGAGCGCTATTTCCGCGACGCCAAGATCACCGAGATCTACGAAGGCACGAGCGAGATCCAGCGCCTCGTGATCGCGCGCAACGAGACCGGCGTGCGTTGATGCCGCGCGCGCCGGAGGCGGCGTGAAGATCGAACGACAACGCCCGCTGCCGCTCGCGGGCGTCGTCATCGCGAAGAACGAGGCCGGGCGCATCGGCCGTTGCGTCGCGTCGCTCGCCGCCGTCTGCAGCGAAGTCTGGGTAATCGACTCGGGCTCCGTCGATGCCACGGCCGCGGAAGCGCAAGCGGCCGGCGCCCAGGTTCGGCAGCAGGAATGGCTTGGCTTCGCCGCGCAGAAGAATGCGGCGATCGCTTTGTCCACCCAGCCATGGGTGATCCTGCTCGACGCCGACGAATGGCTCGCTGATGGCGCGGCCGAGCGCCTTTGCGAACTCTTCGCGGGCGAGGTCGAGCAGGCCGACGTCTGGCAGCTGCTGCGGCGCACGCACTATCTCGGTGCCGTCCTGCGCTTCGGCGGCTGGGGCAACGAGAAGGTCAAGCGCCTGTTCCGCGCCGACCTGCGCTTCAAGCCCGGCCACGTGCACGAAAAGATGGACGTCGGCAGCCGCCGCGTGCGCACGGCCGCCGTGCGCATGGAGCACGACACCGCGCGCAGCGCCGCCGAGTACCGCTCGAAACTCGAACGCTACGCTCGGCTGTTCGCCGAGCAGGCGCATGCGCAAGGGCGCAGTGCGTCGGCGCTCGCACCGGCCCTCCACGCGGCCGCCTATGTCGTCAAGAACATGCTGCTGCGCGGTGGCTTTCTCGATGGTCCCGGCGGATGGCGTTACCACGCCGAACATGTCCGCTACGTGTGGAGCAAATACCAGCGCCTGCGCGCGCTGGGATCCGGTGCGGCCCAATGACCGGACTTGCGGCGATCGATATCCAGGAGGCGTTGTCGGCGCGGAATTGGACCGTTCGGCGCAAGCAGCCGCCGGGTCTCGCGCTGCCCGAGCACATTGCCAGTCGCTATCCGCGACTGCCGGCGGATGTGTCGAATTTCATTTGTGCCGTGGCGGAGTGCCGCAACGCGGCAGGCGACGCCTGGCTGTTCGGCTACGACGACTACGAGGTCGGCGACGCCGAAGCGTTCAAATGGAACGAGGTCGAACTGATGTCACTCGGCGCCGCCGATGGCGATGCCGAGCGCGAGCGCATCGAGGCATTCTGGAACGCCCATTTCCCGTTCGCGCTCGCGGTGCATTCGGACTACGACTACCTGGCCGTGAGCGTTGACGAAGCACACTACGGCGCGGTGGTGCACGGATTCGCGCCGGAGTTCGAGAGCTGCGAGGTCATTGCTCCGTCGTTTTCGTACCTTCTTGCGGAGCTCGCCTCCCAGGCTGCTCGCGCCACGCCGGAGTGGCCCTACAACCTGTTTCTTTGAGGCGACACCGCGCACGCATCAATCGGCGACGTTGTGTTCCGCCAGGTGCGTGTCGATGCCGTACGGCGTCCACACCGCGCGGTTCGCACGCGTTTCGGCACGGATGCGGTCATTCTTCTCGCGCATCTCCGGTTTCATGTATCCGCGCTTGTGCTCGAGGTGCACGCAGATCGCCGAGTAGCGGATCGTCTTGCCACGGATGCCGAGGTTGTTGAGGCGCTCGCCGAGTTCGAGGTCCTGGCCGCCGTACTGCATGCGCTCGTCCCATCCGTTCACGCGCACGACATCGGCCTTCCACGCGGACGCATTGTGGCCGTGCAGGCGAGGCTTGACGGGGGTGATCGCATCGAGCAGGCGACGCTGCCATTCGCGTTTCACGCGCAGCTTGAGCGTGTGGCGCTCGAGCCCGTTGGCGGCGAGCCAGTCGTAATCGGTCGCGCGACCGGCGAGGATGTCCTCGCGCGTGATCCGTTGCGAGAGGCCGAGCGGCAGCTTCGAGTACCCGCCGGTGAGGTAACGACCGCGCTCGCGCAGGTCGAGGTGGCGCGCGACGAAATCCGCGCGCGGGATGCAGTCGCCGTCGGTGAAGACGAGGTAGTCCGACTCGGCGAGCAGGATCGCCCGGTTCATGCCCTTGCACTTCTGGTAACCCTCGTCGGGTTGCCAGAAGTGACGCAGGCGATACGGCATCTGCGGGCGCAGCGCGTCGATGCGCGCGCGTGTGTCGTCGCGCGAACCATCATCGACGACGATCACTTCGAACGCCTTGTGCGTCTGCGTCGCGTAGCCCCACAGCACCCATTCGAGCCACTGCGGCTCGTTGTAGGTCGCAAACAGCACCGAGACATCCGGCTTCGACATCGCACGCGGCTTCCAGATCGGGATGTGCGATTTTAGCCCACGCAGGACCTCGGGGGCTCAGCCGGGCGTTCTGCTCGAATCGAAGAAGGGGATCGCCTTCCGGCGCTCCCACAAGAGCGGATTCTGTGGGAGCGGCGGAAGGCGCGATGCTCTGCATTCCCGCGCTCCCATGCTGGGAGGGCGGAATCGTCGAGGATTACTGCTCGAAGCCGTTCGCGAAGATCGTATCACCGGCGCTGAGTTCGACCACGTAGCCGGTCGTGCCGCCGTGCACGTCGAGGCGCCAGCCCGAATTGAACGTCTCGTTCGCGTCGCTCTGCGTGGTCCAGTCGAGCGCAGTCAAGGTCGCGTTCGCCGGGGAGATCACGCGGATCTTGAGTTGTCCGGCCGTCGCGGTGAGACCGTTGATGACCGGATGCACCGGCGTGTTCACCTGGAACGTCGCCGTGGTGCCGGCGCCGAGTGCGAACGCGTCGCTTACAGTCAGCTTGCGATTCGCAAAATCGAGCGTGCGCTGCCACGAGATGACCGATGCATCGCCGTCGTAGGCCGGCGTGAGGTTCGCCACGGCGTGGACCGAGCCGCCAGCGCCCGGCGTCACCGTCATCGACGACGTCGTGCCTTCGTGCTGGGGAATGGTCGTGCCGTTGTGGTCGAAGCGTACGACGTTGTTGGTATCGGTGCCCTGCTGGATGCCACTGTGCGTCCACATGTTCTCGGTCGCCGCGAGCCAGTCACCCTGGAACAGCGTGAACGCGCCCTGTTCCTGGTGCGCGTGGCTCTGCACGTACGGTCCGGCCGAGAACGCGAGCCACATCGCACCGGTGTCCCAGCCGGTGCGCGCGAACAGCTGGCCGGTGCCGGTCGCGTGGTAGACGAGCTGCGCCGGTGGGGTTCCGGCCGGCCCGGCGGGCAGCAGATTGTGGCGCGCGTTGAACCCACTCTGCATGTCCTGGTCGGAGATGTTGTGCAACCACCAAGACGCGTTCGCCTGCGCGGTCGCATCCGTGGTCACCTTCCGCGCTTCCAGGACGAGGTGGCGGTGGTAATCGTAGATGACCGGCTCGGACACGCGCGCCTGGTCGCCGATCGGCGCGACGCGGTCGAGCGTCGGCACGGTCGAATGGATCCACCACGCGATGCTGTCCTTGACGTGCGCATTCGAATTGCCCACATCGGCCGCCATCGAGTCGTGCCAGATGCGATAGAGCATGAACAGCGTGCCGTGCGACAGGCCATACGCGGTCCCTTCCTGGCTGCCGCCACCCGGGATCGTCGCGGTGTAGGCAAGCTGTTCCGGCCACTTGTCGTTGGTCAGCAGGTTCTTCCAGGTCGCGCTGTTGGACGCAAGGCCCCAGTACATCGTCGCGCGCAGGAAACTGTAGTGGTAGTTGTTCGCCGGATCGTCGACACCCCAGCCCGGCCAAGGATGCGAGTGCCCGCCCCATTGCGCCTGGTTGTTGTTCCAGACGTTCCATACGGCCTGTTCCGCATACGCGGCCCAGCGCGTGTGCTGGCTCGGCGAGACGTGCGTGGCGCACCAGTCGTAGGTGAGCGCGACGTCCTCGATCAGCGGGCCGACGTCGAGGTACTGGTCACCCGCGATCGGCGGGGCATCGCCGTTGGCAATTGCGGCCTCGGCCTCGGTGACCTGTGCATCGACGGTCTGCACGGCCAGCGTCGCGTACTGCGCCTGGCCGGTGATCTTGTACATGTAGGCGGCGTCGGCTGCGGAGAAACTGTAGGGGTTCTGGCCGGCAATCTGCGCATCCACGAACGCCTTGAAGCGCTGGAACTCGGGAGAAGCCTGGCTGACGTAGGACAGGTCGACGACGATCGCCGCGTGCGCCGAGCCTGCGGACAGCAACGTGGCCAACGCGGCGCGGCGCCAGCCATGGATGGTGGATCTCATGTGCAACTCCCCCGATGCGATGCGGGCGCATCCTACGCTGCAGAACGCCGAAGTATTGCGAAATGCGACACGCGCGCCGTATGCGGGGGTGTCCGGCTCCGCGTCAGAGCGCCTTGCCGTCGAAGTGCTTGACCGGCACCTTCGATAGATCCAGATTCTCGATGCAGCGAAGGTTGACCGCGGCCGTGGGCTTGCCTTCACGGTTCTTCGCCTCCGCATAGGGATGGATTCCGCACTCGGGGCAGAAGCGATGCTTGATCGCGTGCTTGTTGAATTCGTAGGTCTTCGCCGCGTCTTCCGGCGTCTTGAGGCGCAGGTTCTCGCGCGGCACGAACCACAGCAGCGACGCCTTGCGCGAGCAGATGGAGCAGTTGCAGGCGAGCCCGCTGTCGATCTCGCCGTCGACTTCGAAGGCGACGTTTCCGCAGTGGCAGCTTCCGGTGTAGGTGGTCATCGTCGTGATCCTTATAGGTATCGGCAGTGGAAGGGCGCGTTGCCGGAGCGGCGACAATCTATCGCGTCATTCGTGAAAGGACGAGTAACAAGGTCGTCGCGAATCGCCCGCGCCGCGATCGCGGCAGGATGGCGCCGCGTATCCGGCCGGGCGTCAGCCGCCCCGCAGGCTGCCGATTTCCGGCGGAACGCTGATGCGCACCCATCGCACCGGCAGCGCCGGATTGGCGTTGATGACGCCGTGGATGGCCGTGGCGATACTCGTGCATTCGCTGCAGATCGGCGACAGGTACTGCACGAACAGCAGGCCGCCCGCGGGCGCGCGAAACGAGAACGGATCGCGCAGCATCGATGCCTGCGAGCAGGCGTCCAGCCATGGAACCCGGTAATAACCGCCACCAGAGACTTCACCCCAGTACGCCTCGCGCTCGACCTTGCGGAACGCAGGGGCCATGAGCATCCGGGCGAGTGGGTGCCCTGCAGTCACGTTCACGCCGTGGTCGTCGTAGACATAGAGCAACGGGATGACCTCGCTGGTCGCGGGACGCGCGATCGCCGTGAGTTCCAACGGCTTTCCCGTCGCCGCGGGGCCGTGCGTCGCGGGCGCGGGGGCATCACCTCCACTCGGCACCCGCTGGTCGCCCGGTACGCCGCTGCACGATTTCGGGAGCACTCCGCGCTCAACGCTCGCGCATGCCCCGAGCAAGGTTGCGATGCAGAAAGCCAGGCATGGTGGCGTGCATGTGCGCATGAATCCGAGCGGCCGGCGACGAAGGTCCGTCATGGATGAACTGGCGCCGCCGTTCGCGTCGTGCCTCCTTTCAACCGCAACCGGATCAGGCTCTCGGTGATCCGCAGCACGTCCTGGATATCGGCGAACGATGTGGTCGGATCGTTGTTGTAGTCCATCAGCCGATGGTCGTAATTCCGGTCGGCCGCGATCTCGTCGATGACGAAGCGGACTTCCTGCAGCGCGGCGCCGCGATGCTCGAATGTCTTTCCGACCTCGGTGGTCGCCGTCTCGAGCGCGCAATACAGGCTCAGCGTCTTCGCGCCGTCGGGACACTTCCGATTATCGGCGCGATTCCACTTCGACGGCGACGCCAGCAGCGCGCAAGCACGCTGCACGATCCGCAGATCCGCCTGGGTCATCGGAGGCCTTGCGTCCGGATTGTCGACGACAGCCGGGGGAGGCGTGGATTGCTGTGCGGTGGCGGCCGATGGCAAGAGCAGGGCGGCGATTGCGATCAGAACGAGAGCATTGGGTGTCGCCGTATTCTTGATCATCGTGCAGCTCCGTATTGTCCAGAATCGGATTGCCATCCCAGCGCGTTCGGCGCAAATCAGGCTGCGCCCCCGTCTTCGAATCCCACCGCGAGCGACTTGCCAACGGGCACGGCTTGCCACTGCGCCGTCAGATCAAGTATCCGCCTCCGCACCGCGCCGATATCGTCTTCGCCGACGTCCAGCGGCTCGCATTGGCGCGCCTTGCAGGTGACCTGGTAGAGATCAAGCATGTCGGCGGGTGCGGTATTCCAGCCCGACCAGCCGTCGGCCTGGAACACTTCGACGAGGCGCTCGACACCGTCACTCTCGGCCTCGGCCTGCATCTGGAACGTGGCCGCTTCTCCGTCAAGCACGCGGCCGACGAAGCCGCGTTTGTGCAGCGTGCTCTCGACCGCGTAATGCACCATGTCGTGCGGGATGATGCCTTGCTTCGGACACTCGATGCTCTCGGAGACGACACCCTCCCGCATTATGTCCATGCGGTCGTGCTTGCCGGAGCCTTTGGTGAAGACGAGGCGCATAGGCTTGTCCTGATCACGAGAGGGTTGCGCGCCGGAATCGTCAGACCGTCGCGATCAAGCACGACCTAATGGCACCACTGCTGCTCGCAGGGAATGCCGTCGTTGTCGCCGTCCATTTGGGTGTTCGGGCAACTGCGAAGGAAAAACGTGGCTTCGGCACAAGACGTCATCTGCGAGCAGCGGGTTCGCCCATCGCATGCGAACTTACCCTGCGAAGCGTCCAGGATTCCAGTTGCTTCGCCGGTCTCGGTCGAAGAGGGATGCGCGCGAAGCCGATACTCCGAATAGGCGTACCAACACAGCAGCAGGATAACCAACAGGACTATGGCATCCTTCATCGAGCGACCCTCACCCGCTTCATTTCCGAGTCCCACACGGTAAACAGGGCGTTCGACATGGAGCCCATCGCCTCGATGACTTCTTCGCTATTGAAGCCAGAAAGTCGAGCATGCATCGCAGGGACCAGCGCCGAATCGCCGGTCGCTCCGCCGGGATAGACGAGCGCCGGTTCGTCCGCGCCGGCATAGTAAGTCCAGAAGACATCGGACTGCCAGGGTCCGCCGTCGGTGGTGCGAATCACGTGAGCGCCTTCCATGCGACGGAATCGGTCTTTCCATCTGGCGTGCGAACGGAGATGTCGTCGTCGGAGGATGTCACGATGTACTTCGCCTCGGGTGAGGCTGCACGCGCACGCGACAGCCAGATCACCGCGCATCCGGCGATGACCACGAAGAGGGCGAAAACCAGCGACTTCATGGCGGACACCTCGCGGTTTGATCCGATGGCGGATGCTATTCCAGCACGTCCACCGGGATCAGTCGACGTACCCGGCAACCATCACGCGCTTGCCGTGCACGAGTTGTTCGTAGCCGTCGGCGGGCGGCGGCACGAGCTCGACGCGCGAGAAGCCGACCTTGCGCATGATCCAGAACAGCGCTTCGAGGCTTGGCACGAGGCAGATGCCGGTCGTGCTCGCTTCAGGCCCGT
>Ga0209023_10006546_pt1 | contig 12237 bp, 10 predicted proteins | sample LakOneMetagenome_FD_187468 | JGI IMG/M metagenome (GOLD analysis project Ga0209023, IMG submission 187468) | Freshwater and sediment microbial communities from Lake Erie, Canada (SPAdes) (version 2) | ecosystem: Environmental > Aquatic > Freshwater > Lentic | place: Lake Erie, Canada... | reverse complement strand
ATAAAGTTGTCACAACGCTTGCACGTTTTTTTCGCAACAAAGGCATTTCTGTCGTTCAGTTTAATTTTCGTGGTGTAGGCGAAAGTACTGGAGCATCTGCAGATGGTGTGGGTGAGATTGATGATTTTTTTAGTGTGTTGAATTGGGCTGCAAATCAAACATCAGCACGTCGGTTATATGTCGCAGGTTTTTCGTTTGGTGGATATATCGCCGCCGCGGGAACAGAGCGCCTGCTTAAAGAAAATACTCATCTATTTGATTTAGAAAAATTATATTTGGTTTCGCCAGCTGTAGAAAATTACCCAATGGCATCGCTGAACTTGCCGGCAGATACGTGTGTGATTGTTGGTGCTGAAGATGAGGTGGTTCCACCACAAAAAATAATTGATTGGGCGAATGAGCGCCAGTTTGATTTAGCGATTATTCCAGAATGTGGCCATTTTTTTCATGGGCATTTACCTGAAATTGGATCGCAGTTGGAGCAACGATTTCCATGAGTATGAATACACCCATTTTAGATCATAGTAATGATGAGCGTACACCTGCACAACGATATGCAGATGCGTTAAGTAGCGGTACCTTTATTCAAGATGATGAGCAAGGTAATGCTGTCTATGCGCTCGATCAACTGTATCAACAGTTAGTAATCCGTCATCAGCAAGCAAAAGGCTTTCATTTACGTCGTGCTGCTGTGCCTAAAGGTGTGTACTTATGGGGCGGTGTGGGGCGTGGAAAAACGTGGTTAATGGATCAGTTTTATGATTCTGTCCCTTTTCGACGCAAGATGCGGATGCATTTTCACCATTTTATGCAACGGGTGCATCGCGAATTAAATCTACTTAAAGGACAAAGTGATCCTTTAGAAAAAGTCGCAGATTTGATTTATAAAGAGGCCGTGATTATTTGTTTTGATGAGTTCTTTGTCAGCAATGTGATTGATGCCATGATTTTGGGTGATTTGTTTGCCATGCTATTTAAGCGTGGAATTACCTTAGTCGCAACATCGAATATTGCGCCAGAGGGTTTGTACAAAAACGGTATCCATCGAGATCGTTTCTTACCCGCAATTGCTGCACTGCAAGCACATTGTACAGTTCTAAATGTTGATTCTGGAGTGGATTATCGCCTTCGCGTTTTAAAACAAGCTAATCTCTATCGTTCACCTTTAACAGATGAGTCGATGAACTGGTTAGCTGTGCGTTTTTCTGCATTGACCAAGCATCATTTGGTATCGCAAGAAGATATTATGATTAATCATCGTACGATTGAGGTTGAAGGTCGGACGGATGACTTGTTGTGGTGCTGTTTTGATGAGTTGTGCATGAAGCCGCGTAGTGCAGCGGATTTTATTGAAATTGCCAAGCTATATAACACCGTTTTGCTGGGTCGTGTTCCTGTTTTGAATGACCAAATCGCAGATGCAACACGCAGATTGATTTATTTGGTCGATGAATTTTATGATCGTCGAGTCAAATTGGTAATGACGGCACAACAATCAATTTTAGAGCTTTATCAAGGTGAGAAACTGGCATTTGAGATTGAGCGTACTCGTTCAAGACTACTTGAAATGCAATCTGATGATTATTTATCTGAGGCGCATCGTCAGTCTGATTGATTTTTATAGTGTTTTCTTAAGTAATATTTACAATAAAAATCAAAAGCGATATAGCTCATTGAGCTTATAGAAATGTGCGGGAATTTGACAGCCACACTTCGACGAGCTCAGTGTTCTTCATAAAAAATATAGAAAGGTTTTAATCACAAGGAGCGTTATTCGTGAAACAAATTTTGATTTTGCAGCCTATTGCTGCGTTAGCATTCTTTACGTTGCTTGTTCTTTTACTAATGCCGTATCAGCGAGTTAGAGCAGTGAGGGCAAAGCAAGTCACTGAAGATGACTTTAAATTTGGGGAATCGGTTCGTGTGCCAACTGTAGTGAGTATCCCTAATCGTAACTATATGAACTTATTAGAGTTGCCTATTCTGTTTTATGTTGCAAATATTATTATATTTGTGATTGGTAAAGCAGACACGATTTTTCTTTATATGGCTTGGATTTACGTTGGATTACGGATTTGCCACAGCATTGTGCACCTCACATATAATCGAGTTTTGCACCGTATGTTTGTTTTTGGTTTGAGTAATGGTGTGCTTGCCATGATATGGATTCGCATTTTGCCATTGCTTGCGTAATAAGACTCGAATCAGGTTTTTACGCTACAGATTCATTTGTTGATGCAACAAATTGGTGAGTGTAAGTGAGGTTGCACTTTGCTGATGCACTGATATTTGTGATGAAATCCTATATTTTTGATCAAATTGTAATAAGTAAATTAACTTAAAAGATTGTAAGTTTATAATAAATATTAATTATTTAATGTTTTAATTTCTGGTTTATCTATCTCAAATATAAGTTTTCTCGGCTTGCATAGAATTGGTGCATCACTCACATAGATTCACTTTCTGTAAACTTCGCAAGCATGTCAAATGCACTATCAAAGCATCATACCAAAAATTTTCCTCTTTAGAATTAGAGCATCGTAAAATATAAAAATTATTATTTAATAATTGGTTATAAGTTAAATCACTACATCACTCATAAAATTTATGTCCCATTTTAGGGCATTTGTCTTAAGTAATTCATAAAAAAGCTCCTGTTCAACCTTATTTGGCATGAATATTGAATGTATTTATATCGCAATATGATATTTTTTTGGTTGACGCGGTTCGGAAATTAGATTTTCCAGCGCAGTTTAAGAATTTTATCCGATTTTGATTTTAATCGGTTTTGAAGCAGTACGGAGCTCAATATGAAAATCGTCGTCGTCGGTCATGGCATGGTTGGACATCGTTTTGTTGAAGTTTTGGCACGCGATGCAGCGACAGCAAATCTGGGTACGCCGATTGATGTCACTGTACTGTGTGAGGAAAACTTGCCTGCGTATGATCGTGTACAGTTAAGTTCTTATTTTTCTGGTAAAACCGCTGAAGATTTATCTTTGGTGAGTCCTAATTTCTTTGAAGATAATGGTTTTAAACTGCATTTAGGCAAAGGTGCTGCTGAAATTGATCGTGCGACCAAAACTGTGACAACAACAAGTGGCGAAACACTGCCTTATGACAAGCTGATTTTGGCAACTGGTTCTTATCCATTTGTTCCACCATTGCCAGGTAAAGATCGTGAAGATTGTTTGGTTTATCGCACGATTGATGATTTAGAAGCAATGAAGTTAAGCGCAACACGTTCAAAAGTCGGTGTGGTCGTTGGTGGTGGTTTGCTCGGTCTTGAAGCAGCGAAAGCATTGCGTGATTTGGGTCTTGAAACTCATGTTGTCGAGTTTGCACCACGGTTGATGGCTGTACAGATCGATGATGGTGCAGGCAAGGTCTTGCGTAAAAAGATCGAAGCATTGGGTGTGGGTATTCATTTAGGTAAAAATACCACTGAAATCGTTGATGGTGAAGGTGCTCGTCATCGCATGAATTTCGCTGATGGCTCACATCTTGAAACCGATATGATTTTGTTCTCCGCGGGGATTCGTCCGCGTGATGATTTAGCGCGTAAATTTGGTTTAGATGTTGGTCCACGTGGCGGTATTGTCATCAACAATGAATGCTTGACTAATGATCCTGATGTCTATGCGATCGGTGAATGTGCGCTTTGGGAAGGTCGCATTTACGGTTTAGTCGCACCGGGTTATCAAATGGCAGAAACTGCTGCACATTCAATTATTCAACATGAAAAGAAAAAAGAGTTCTTGGGTGCAGATATGTCCACCAAACTCAAACTGATGGGTGTGGATGTGGCATCAATTGGTGATGCGCATGCAACAACTGCTGGCGCGCAAAGTTTCGTCTATGTCGATGAACCGAATGAGATTTATAAAAAATTAGTCGTCTCTGCAGATGGCAAAAAATTACACGGTGCGGTGTTAATCGGTGATGTAGAAGCCTACGGTGGTTTGCTGCAACTGATGCTGAATAACATGGATTTGCCTGACAATGCTCAAGCATTGATTCTGCCAAGCTTCGATGGTTCGGCTAAACCTGCGCTTGGTGCAGATGCACTGCCAATGAGCGCGACAATTTGTTCATGTAATAACGTCAGTAAGGGTGAAATCTGTGATGCGGTGGCTCGTGGTTGCATGGACTACGATAGCATCAAAGATGGTACGAAAGCCGCGACATCTTGTGGTGGTTGTTCAGCACTAGTCAAACAAGTGATGAATGCAGAACTTGAAAAGATGGGTGTGGAAGTCAAAAAAGATATCTGCGAACACTTTGCTTATTCACGCCAAGAGCTGTTCCATCTTTGCCAAGTTGAAAAAATCAAAACTTTTGATGAATTGCTCGAAAAACATGGCAATGGTCAACATGACGGCTGTGATATCTGTAAACCAACTGCAGCGAGTATTTTGGCATCACTGTGGAATGAGCATGTTCTGAAAAAACCACTCGCTGGTTTGCAAGATACCAATGATTACTACATGGCGAATTTGCAAAAAGACGGTACTTATTCTGTCGTACCGCGTATGCCAGGTGGTGAAGTCACACCAGAAGGTTTGATTGCTGTTGGTGCGGTAGCCAAGAAATATAAGCTCTACACCAAAATTACTGGCGGTCAACGCGTGGATCTTTTTGGTGCACGTTTAGAGCAATTGCCATTGATCTGGAAAGAATTGATCGATGCAGGTTTTGAATCAGGTCATGCTTATGGTAAATCATTGCGCACTGTAAAATCTTGTGTGGGTTCAACGTGGTGCAGATATGGCATGTTGGATTCAGTTGGATTTGCAATTGAATTGGAAAATCGCTATCGCGGCTTGCGTTCACCGCACAAAATCAAATTTGCCGTTTCTGGCTGTACTCGTGAATGTGCAGAAGCGCAAGGTAAAGATGTTGGCGTGATTGCAACCGAAAAAGGCTGGAATCTGTATGTCTGCGGTAACGGTGGTATGAAACCTCGTCATGCAGAATTGCTTGCTTCGGATTTGGACAGCGAAACCTTAATCAAGTATGTCGATCGTTTCTTGATGTTCTATGTCAAAACAGCAGATCGTCTACAACGCACTAGCGTGTGGCGTGACAATATGGAAGGTGGTCTGGATTATCTTAAAGATGTGATTATTAATGATTCCCTAGGTCTAGCTGCTGAGCTTGAATCACAAATGCAATATGTAGTCGATACCTATCAATGTGAATGGAAAACTGCGATCAATGATCCAGAAATCATGAAACGCTTCCAACCATTTGTGAACTCTAATCAACCAGATGACAACATTGTGTTTGTAGAAGAGCGTGGACAAATTCGCCCAGCGACACCAAGTGAAAAAGCTGGACGGATTAATGTGATCGAAGTGGTTGATATGGCGTAAAGATTGCTCATGATTTAGAGATGGCTTTTAAAAAAGCGTTTATAAAAATCTTGAGGGGTTGGTTTTATGTGTAACTTCCTATTTTGACCAAATAGGAAGTCTTTTTTAAAAATTGTAGAGTATTGGAGATTGTCACCATGTTAGAAAAAATTTGCACTCTCACAGATCTGGTTCCTAATATCGGTGTGCCAGCATTGGTCAATGGTGAACAAGTTGCATTGTTTCGTTTGAAAGATGGTAACGTCTACGCAGTATCAAACTTTGATCCGTTTAGCCAAGCTAATGTGATTGCGCGTGGGATTACAGGTTCTTTGAAAGGTTTTGATGTTGTTGCATCACCGATTTATAAACAGCATTTTGACTTAAGAACAGGGATTTGTTTAGAAGATGACAGTGTTGCTTTGAAAACCTATAAAGTTCAAGTGGATGGTGAACAAGTATCCATTTATTCATAACATCTTATATTTCTGGCACGGTTAATGCTTTATTAAATATGTGAGTTAAGTCAACGGTATCCAAAGGCGGATACAAGGCTTGTTAAGCTTCAGTTTGGTTAAGCATAAATTTAGTTTGAGTGGACAATGGCGTCCATACCAGAAAAAATTGGTATGGGCGCTTTTTATTTGCTTCAAGTTATTTTTATTTAGGCATATTTAAATTATTTGAAGGGGTATTCTCGTGGCTAATCAAATTCCTCTATTTAAATTGAGCGTTCCGCGGATAAAAATTCTTCATCATTCGTGGATTGCCTTTTTTATTACTTTTTTAATCTGGTTTGCGTCAGCACCTTTAATGCCTGCACTCAAAACGTATTTTGGGATGACGGGTGCAGAGGTCAAAGCATTGCTGATGTTGAACGTGGCATTGACTATTCCAGCACGTGTTTTGATCGGCGTGTTGGTTGATAAAATTGGTCCTCGCAAGTCATATACAGGGATTTTGTTTGTGGGAGGCTTGTTATGTTTGGCATTTGCTGCTGCTCAAACCTATCAACAATTAGCCATATTACGTTTCCTTCTTGGTTTTATCGGCGCAGGATTTGTGGTGGGTATTCGTCTCATTGCAGAGTGGTTCCCAGCTAAAGAAGTTGGATTTGCTGAGGGGATTTATGGCGGTTGGGGCAATTTAGGCGCAGCCGTAGTGTCAATGACGATGCCATTTATCGCGTTCAATATTGTGGGCGGTGCCGACGGATGGCGTGCTGCAATTGCAACAACTGGTGTACTTGCAATTGTATATAGTTTCATTTTTTATCGTAGTGTGCGTGATACACCAGAAGGCTCAACATATTTCCGTCCGATGAAGTCGGGTGGTCTGGAAGTGACGACTAAAGGTGATTTTGTATTCTATGTATTCATGACCGCACCGTTATATCTGGTTCTGGTATTCATGGCATGGCGTTTATCACCTGCTGGCTTAAAACTGCTGTCAGAAGGTCAAACATTGCTGGCTTACCTTGCGATTGCTGCACTGACGATTTATCAATATGCAAAAATCTGGCAAGTCAACAAGCATTTGTTTGCTGCAAATGCACCAGTTCCACCACGTTATGAGTTTAAACAAGTTGCGGTATTGAACTTGGCTTATATGGCATGTTTTGGATCTGAACTTGCTGTGATCTCAATGTTGCCACAATTCTTTATTGATCATTTTGGGGCATCACAAACCGTTGCTGGATTTAGTGCTGGATGTTTTGCAGTCATGAATATCTTTGCTCGCCCAGGCGGTGGATATTTATCAGATGCTGCAGGTCGTCGTAAGATTCTGTTGCTTTGCTTACTCGGTCAAACGATTGGTTATGGTTTGATGTCACAAATGGGCAATGCAGGCTGGACTTTGCCAATGGCACTTGGTTTGGTTATCGTGACATCGGTTTTTGTGCAAGGTGCTTGTGGCGCAGTGTATTCCATTATTCCTTTGATTCAACGTCGTATGACAGGTCAAATCGCAGGTATGGCTGGTGCGTATGGTAATGTTGGAGGCGTCTTATTTTTGACCGCATTCTCAATGGTATCATCAACAGGCTTCTTCTATTTAGTCGCTGGGATTGGTGGGTTGGCATTTCTTGGTGCACTGTTCATTACTGAACCTCGTGGTCATATGATCGAAGTTCATCCTGATGGTCGGATTGAGCGTATCGCTGTGGAATGATTTTTTTGGTAATTCGTTTGGAGTCTTCTCCTTAAATAGGGGAAGACTTTTTGTTATAAATGAATAAAGATTTTAGCGATGAATATAAGGTATTGTTTTTATGCCACTTCAAGTTACTGCTGCGCAATCAAGTGATAAAGGCATTAAGGATATCAATGATGATGCGCTGATTATGCATTTGCCCGAAGGTGCTGGGCGAAAGTCGCAAATTATGATTGCAGCAATTGCGGATGGAGTGAGTACGGCTGAAGAAGGTGGGCGAGCCGCTGTGATCTCAACGCGGACTTTTTGTAGTGATTTTCTCGCGACTGATCTGAATTGGTCGATCAAAACAGCAGGATTTAGAGTTGTTTCAGCAATTAATCGTTGGTTACATGGTCAGGGGCAACATTACAATCATCAATATAGTACGCATTTGACCACATTTAGTGCGCTGGTGATTTCTGCCTCGACAGCACATCTTTTTCATGTCGGTGATTCTCGTATCTGGAGGTATCGTAAGCCTCAGAGAGCTGGACAAATCGCCTTAGAATGTTTAACGAAAGATCATACGATTGAGATGGGTAGTTCTTCTCAATTGATTCGGGCTTTGGGCATGGATTGGCGTGTTGACGTGGACTACAGCCAAGTTGATGTGCAAATTGGTGACTGTTTTCTACTGACAACAGATGGTGTTCATGGCGTAATTTCTGATCATCAACTGTCAAGTTTGATTCAAGCTCATTCAGAAAAGAGAGCAGAACAAGATGACAAAAATAATGCAACGCACAATCCTATTGAACTTTGCGTCAATGCCATCATGGAAGCTGCAAAGCAAGCGAATAGTCTAGATAACTTATCGTGCCAACTGATTCAGATTAATCAGCTATCAGTGGCTGAAGATAAGCCCCCTCAGCTTGAAAGTTTTTTACCATTATTGCCTGACATTTTACTTCCGGGTCAACAAGTTGATGGCTACGAGATCGTCTCGGAATTACATGCAAATAGTCGCAGCAAAATCTATCGTGCCACGCAATTAAGTGATCAACGACAAGTCATTCTAAAAACTCCTGCCGCACAATTCATGGATGATGTTGAGGCACTACATGCGTTTATGCAGGAGGAATGGATTGGTCAGCGAATCACACATCCTGATATTGTGGTGACGTTATTGCCTGAGCAGCCACGTCAATTTATGTATTTGGTGCAGGAGTACTTAGCTGGACAGACGCTTCGTCAGTGGCGTAAACAGCACCCAGATGCACCTGTGGAAACAGTGATTCAGTTTGTCCGTCCCGCAGTGCGCGCTTTGCGTGCGTTACATCGTAGAGAAACTCTTCATCAAGATGTCAAACCTGATAATTTCATCGTTTTGCATGATTCGCTTGAGGAATTACCAAATCATATTCCGAGTCATGCTCGCTTAAAGCTGATTGACTTCGGTAGTGCGCAGGTCGGAAGTGTGACGGATAATCGTACTCGTCCGGGCGCAATGGAGTACGCTGCACCTGAATACGCACTCGGTCTACAAACTTCTGCGAAATCAGATCAGTTTGCTTTGGCTATGACTTTCTATGAGCTTCTCACGGGAAAGATGCCGTATGGTGAAGAGTATGTCTACGCCAAGAAACCTGCTGATTTCGCTAAACTATCGTATATTCCTGCAACGAATTATAACCCGCATGTACCGATCTGGATGGATGCCGCGTTAATGCGTGCATGTAGTCTAGATGCCGATAAGCGTTATGAGGATTTAGGAGAGTGGCAAGCGGATTTAGAGCGCCCAAACTATGAATTGACACGTCCGAAGATGCCGCTGATTGAGAAACATCCAGTGCGGTTTTGGCAGGTTGTGGCTGCGATATTATTGATTGGGAATATTGCTTGGTTGGTGGCTTGGTTTAGGTGATGAGAATTAAGATATTTTTTCTACACTACGAGCAAGAAAAGTAATAGCGCCCCATGAGCTTTCAAAGTCTGCGACTTCGATTGTGATGTTTTCTAATTGATCTGCGGATCGATCATAGAACACCATACCGCGTGTTGCTTGTGGAAACCCTTCTTCAATTTTCAAGTTAACTGGTTGCCAGAAACGCAAAGTAACAGTCTCAGTATCCTTTTGTAGAGTCATTTCGATGAACGATTGACTACGTTCCGCGTGGTCGATATGGAAGCGGAAATCACAAATTTCAAACTCATGTGGATTGGGTAGAATGCTATGTAGTTTGTGGTTATGCATCTAGTATCTCTGACAATTTTAGCCTTAATGGATTGGTTGTATTTAGAGCGTATTCCTTTTGAGATTCTTTATTTTTAACTTTTTGTATTATCAATTTTAGGTCTTCGTTTGCTTGGTTCATCAGTTCACAAACGTGGCTTTTTGGTAATGCTTGTGAGGTTGCAAACAACAATGCCTGAAGATCAACAATATTTGATTTTCCATCGAATAACCTGTCTAAGGCATCCATTACATTTTCAAGAAGAGCTTTATCACTTTCTATCTGATTTTCCATAAAAGTTCTATTTTAAATTATAAGTTTAATAAGTGAGCGGTTGGGGAACTCCACGCTTATATGGTGTCATACTAGATTCTATAAGATTCAAAATTTGCTGGACAGAATGCTCCAGTTCATCTTGATTACACAAATATTCCTCAATTCTACCGAAACTTTTGTACGTTGAAATGTTAAAACCATCTTCAATATCGTTGAACCAAAGTACCGAGCTGCCAACTATAGCAACAACCCAAAATCCTTTTCCCATATTGCCCCAAGGCTCTTGAAGCCATTTATGGGGCATAATTTTAATAACTTCCCAAAGCCTCATCTGTGCGAAAGTCATTCTGCTTTCTGCGGCAATGATACGATCCCAAATTTCTTCTTCAGTGATTGGGCTCCAATCCATAGTTGCACCACTTATTTTGGTAATAACCCATAAAATTTCTAAATCTGTGTTTTAAGATACTTGTTTCTTGGTAAATAAACAATTAATTCTTATGGTTATCTTGTTTTAAATTCAAATAAAAAAACGAGCCTGAATCGACTCGTTTTTTAAATTTAATCAATCTTAAAGAAATTACTCATCCGTCAAACTACATTCATAATTCGTTGGATCAAACTGACAACGAATTTTCTTGAGGAAAGTCATCATACGCTTATCGTAGAAACCTTCTTTGGTCATTTGAATCCGTGATTCACGCATCAGTTTGACGTACCCTGGTTTATCCGAAGGATTAACATCCATCCAATATTTAGGATCAATCGCCTGCTCAGTTTCATCAATAAACTGATATGCAAGAGGTGTCTGTGTCGCCGCAAACTCACGAACTAATTGACCGACACCATCTGGGAATTTGCCACGATGCATCATCATAACACCTGTAATTTGAACCACAGGGAAACGAATAATCGCACCTTTCACTGTACCATCAGGCGCAGTCATTCCTTTATAAAGCTCAAATGGCTTAAAGATCAGCGCAGGGCCAGCCATGATATCGACTTGACCATTATTGAACTTCCCAGAAACAGTCGTTAAGTCCACTGAAACTGGCTGTGCACCAATTTGTTGCACCATTTTTGCCTGAGACTTGTCATAGTCCAAAACCGCAATTTTCTTACCTGCTGCTTTTGCCAGCGAGTTGATCTTACGATCGTTGACCATAATATACGCAGCACCCATAGGGATCATCGCGACAGTTTCATAATCATCATTGATCATATATTTTGCGGCTTCAGGTTTAGCGAGCAACGAAATTGCTTCACTCAATTGCTTATAAGAAGGAATTGCACCTATTGCATCAAGACTACCTACAAATTTGTTATATTCTTTTGCGCGCAAATTACTCATTGCGACGCCATCACATTGATTGACTTTAAAATCATCGGACGCAATTTTTTCGTTGGTGTAAATGCGGAATTTTACATCTGTGGCAGCTTTACGCTTGACGACACTGGATGCCATTTCGATATGCATATCTAATGGAGAAGTGAGACTAATTTTTAGATCGATTCCCATATTTTTGGCAATCTGAGTGTATTTCGGTAGTTGCTTCATGGTGTTCATGGCGAAGTCGAAGCCTTTACCATGAGCGCCTTCAGGTGAAAATACGCATAAGGTGACTTTAGAAGGAATTTTGTTCCAAGTTTTGGGATCGTCCATTAGTTTTTTTGCATGAGCAAAAATCTCGGAGTATTTTTCTAATTCATCAACATTTGGACCATTTGCACCAAGCGGTTTGGATGGATCAGGTTCCGCTGCAAAAGTCGCCATCGATGGTAGTGTCGTCAGGAGAATCGACGCGCTTAATAGGCTTGAAAGTAGCTTGTTTTTCATCACGAGTTCCTTTTAATGTTTAGAAGAATAATCCATTTCATAGTTAGACTTGGAGCGAATAGTCACGATTTTAATTGAGTCTAATCCGTGTACAAATGGGATGATATGACCCAATATTTGTATTTATGAGGTTTTACGGTCAAGTCTGTATTTAATGCTACATATAAAGAAACCGCCAAAAATTAGCGGTTTCTTGAATCAATCTAAAATTAGCGACCAGCTTGATAGTGCATTTGCGGCTGAGCAGTAGAAGCTTGATAGCCTGCGGTAAAATCGTTTAAACCGCCTTTTGCTTCATCTACGCTTTTACCTTGTTTTAAAATAAAACTGTCAAAACCAACACGCTTTAAATAAAACAGCACATCTTTGAACACATCACCAGTTGCACGAAGCTCGCCTT
>Ga0209023_10006545_pt1 | contig 12237 bp, 13 predicted proteins | sample LakOneMetagenome_FD_187468 | JGI IMG/M metagenome (GOLD analysis project Ga0209023, IMG submission 187468) | Freshwater and sediment microbial communities from Lake Erie, Canada (SPAdes) (version 2) | ecosystem: Environmental > Aquatic > Freshwater > Lentic | place: Lake Erie, Canada... | reverse complement strand
TGTTTTTATTTTCGCTAGAACCCACGTCCATACTGTATATTAGCCTTGCCACTTCATTGATGCGATTAGTTCGAACTGAAAATCCGTCAAAAGTCATTTTTTCGGGGTACATCGAACTAATTACCTCCCTTTTCTTTTCTATATCCCCAGTTTCATAAACATAATCGAGTTTTAAGAGATTATTTACTCCCTTAGTTAACAGGCCATTAAAGTCTAACTTATCATGATTAGTAGCGCTTAATTTCGTCTCTAGTTTTTCAAGTTTAGCGGAATACTCCGCTTTCATTTCCCTGAAATCAGCAGGCTCTAATTGCCTTGAAGAAAGTAATTCCCTGATGTAAGAAAGCTTGTCCTCATATTCTTTAATTTGTAACTGCAACTGCTTACTATCATCCTGCAAATGATTGGTCTGGTCGTACCATGCTTCGGATAAGGTTATTTTAAATAATTCTATCATTTCCGGGCGTGGAATATACTTTTTAAGCTCGGCACTAAAAATAGTATTGACATTATCAGCCCTATACCTGCACGAACAACCATCTGTGCAGTGATAGTATGAATAATATTTAGTCATTCCTTTGGAAGCGCTACCAGTTAATAATTTATTGCATTTAGGGCAGATTAAAAAGCCCCGTAATGGTAATGAGGCATTAGAGACCACTTTAAGCCGATAATGTCTTTTTCTACCGTCTAGGACGTCCTGAACCTGGTAATATAAAGCTTCTGAAATAATAGGTTCATGCGATCCTTTGACGAAGCAACTTTCTTCATCCTTGTATTTTGGAATAAAGATTTTGCCACAATAAACAGGATTGCGTATGGCAAACCAAAACAGCCCTTTTGTACCAGAAAAGCCTTTTCCCTTTGCCATTTTGTAAACCTGCTCCGTATTAAATACCCCCTCAGCTATTTGACTAAATGCCCACTGTAAAATTTTTGCCTGCTTTTCTTCGGGAGCTATATATTTTCTTCCGGCTTCATCAGTTTTATTAATATAGCCGATTGGAGCTAACCCCATATAGCGACCTTCTTTTCTTGCCCTACGCATCCCATGGATAACATTCAATGCTCGCCGGTCATTTTCCACTTCAGGGGCTGCTAAATAAAATGCCAGCATCATTTTGTTTTCTGGTATCGATAGATCCAAAGGCTGCTCTATAGCTTGTGGTTCCACTCCTAATTTCCGTAGGAGGTTTATCATTTGATAGGCATCACCTGCGTTTCGACTAAAGCGATCCCATTTCAGAAAAAGGACAAAATCTGCCTGGCATTTATGTTTGCGAAGTTCGACCAGATATCTTTTCCACTCAGGTCGATTAAACGTTTTGGCAGAATGATCTTCGAAAATTACTTTTCTAATTGACAGATTATTGATCTCGCAATATTTTCTTAGAAATTCTTCCTGACTTCGTTGGCTGTAGCCTTTGTCGGCTTGTTCATCTGTACTAACCCGGATATATAAATCTGCTATTTTCATAGAACATAAATTAAAGGTTACTAAATGCTTCACTTACGCCCTTCTTTGGCTGTCTAAATATTGTGAAACCATGATATTAGCAAATTTCCGAAGTAATTCCAGAACCTGAGCAGCTTGCTCTAACGAAATATCCACACCTTTTTTCCTTAGCATCTCTAATGCTTTTTCTGGTTTTAATTTTTCCATCTTACACCTCACTTTTTTATCATTCTTCACAAATCATTCTCTGTGTAAGAGAATCATTACAAGTCAATTAAATATATTGTGCTGGAGTTGACAGCGTTAGTAGACGGCTTGTATTGCACGTAACCAAAGTCCTTCAGGTTGTTTATACACTTGCTGTAAGTATATCTGGCATTTATTTTTGCATATCTCATAATGACACTTCTTTCAATTGGAAAGGGATTTGTGCCACCATTAATATTACAATGTCTCAATAAAGCCATGTACAGACTTATATGAGTACTATTAATTCTTGAATCTTTTTCAATGGTTTCATAAAATCTACTCAACGCTGGAACTAGTTCCATAATCTTAATCTAATTTATTGATGCTGTTTCTTTGTAACTCGTTTTCCACTGATTCTTTTCTTCCTTAATAACCCACTACCTGATGAAGGCTGGCTATCAACTGAATCGTCAGCCACGTCCGAATTTTCGGGCTGTTTTTTTCGAAGCAAAATTTGCTTTTCTAATAACCTGTTTTGCAAAAACCGGTATGCTTCATCAACTGAAATACCTGGCTGTCCTGTGGCACAATAGAATCGCTGGGAGATTTCATATTTAGTTTTGACTGGTGCAATATTGCCAAAAAAATCCTGATATGGCAAGCCAGCCCAAAATTCCAATTTCAGAGCAGTAGCAATTGACTTACCATTCTCAGATTTCTCTAATGCCTCTAATTTTTCGAGCACCAATTCTATTTCCTCTTCTTTTTTCCACTCAGATTTTTCATTTACTGGCAAGTTCCGCCCCGTTGTTAAATCAAAAGCATTTTTCCAGTCTATCTTTGCCATTGCTATTTTGACTTCGCCAATATCAATACCATTAATAAATTGCTCATTCGTATCTGAACTTACTCGAAGAATGGCATCATAATACAATAGCTCATAATTATCAGTTACAACATTCTTTTGAATAAATAATTGAAAGTTCAAATCACTATTCAGATGATTAGCCTTTGACAGAAGCCAAAAGTTCTGTAGCCTGAATGAAATCTTTTTTAACAGCAGATATCCTAAGTGCTCAAATCCTAATGCTTCAAGTTTGCCGGATAGTGCTGTAATATTTTGAATATCCATCATTATACTTTTAATAATAAAAAATAAGGTTTAGGAGTTTATGAAACTCCTAAACCTTTCTTATTGCCTTCCCTTTTTTTAGGTAAAAGGCTTTTGTCATTTTTCTTAACTACTTTTTCCTTTTCAGGCTTGATGTCCTGTTTCACTTCTTTTTTTTTATCATCTGACACATCTTCCTTTACTGCTTTGGCTCCCTTGTCGATTCCTGTTTTATACTGGTCTAAAGATTCCTTTGCTACCATTTTCATATTGGAATCATACAGGTTCACTTTTTTGAATTGGGGATCAGCTTCGATAAACATTTTATGGCTGCTTCCATCCTTCTCAATGGAAACAGACTGAACATTTCCTTTTTGCAGTGATTGCATCAATGCCTTCTCTTTATTGGGTTCTTTTAGTTCGGCTATTGCAAATTTTTCAACAGCGGCCTTTAAATCAAAACCATAATTTTCATGGAACTGCTTTACTTCTGAATTGTTGTTCTTGTCTTTGTTTTCAAAGTCAAGCTGAATCCAGGCCTTGTAAGGTTGGCCTTCCCTTGTAACTAGGTCCTTGTGAACGGCCCTGCCATCCAGCAAATTGAATGCTTCCTTGCCAGTAACGCCTTTTCCTTTGTTGAGGTAGAATGTTTGTTCTTCTTTTTCGCCATTGGCTTTTCCAAGCGAAGCATTATAATTGTTAAAGAAGTACATATCTGAAGAATCGGATTTGCGGAAGTTCATTGTTACTTCAAAAGGCTTTTTATTGATTTCTGCCTTGTAGTGTAATTGGAACTCCCCTTTGCCCTCTTTCAGATTCTTTTCCAATTCCGGTTTCAGGTTTTCACCGAAACCCATGTACTTGAGGTTATCACTCAGGTACTGAAAATTTTCATTGTTCATAACATTTGTTTTTAATTGTGATGTAAATAAGGATTGTTGTTGCTCAATGTGGTCGATTAGCGCATCTGTAAATGCGTTGCCTTCCTGATTGTAGAGGCCGTTGGCATCTGGATTAGGAACTGTATTTTTTGCATAAGGAATCGCTTTAAAAATGTCAAGGATAGATTCAAAATGAACCACATGGAAGTGATCTCTGTCAGTGATATTATTATCTGCAAAATCATTTGCTTCGTCCTTTGAACTAAAAAAATACACATCGCTTTTATCGATAAAATAAAGTGACTTGTTATAAGCCATCCAATGCTCACCTTTATTAAGTGCTAACTGAGCCAGTTCTAATACCTCATCAGATATGGGATGTTCGTTGTTCATTTCAGATCAGGTAAGATGATTGCTTTCATTATTTTTTTATTGCTAACTTTCATGGACAAATGCCTGCCGCCATTTTTCTCCATAATCTGCACAGTTAAATATTTGGCATCTGGGATGGTAAACTTATCCAATGCGAAAACTATGGATGAAGAGCTATTCGCTTTTACTTGGGAAGTATTACCGGAGATGTGAAGCGGCTTTAAATCTGTTTCCTGGATGGCAGTTCTTTTACCTTTCCTTTTATCACGGATAAAAAAGCGGAGAACATCAATGTCATAGTCAACGGGACTGCTATTTGTAATGTTAAGTTGGTAATACATGATTTCATTTTTTATGTAAATACCAGAGACCATTGCTTTAATATCCCATTGTTCGTCTTTGATGCCGTGCATTGTCCTGGGATTATCTAAGATTCCATTTGCATAAGTTGCCAACGTTCCAAACTTGTTTGTTGGCAGGTGATACACCCAAGTTGCCGGGTTATTGTCATAGCATACCACAAAAGAATAGACACTTCCATCATCCGTAACAACACTAAGATTCGTTTCAGGAAAGCCTTTCTCTGCTGCTTTCACTAATAATATTGTGGGTGATTCTTTTACCTGCTGTGCAATTATTGCCTGTGTACCCCGGTCAACATGAAGTATCGAAAACGGAAACACCAGACTGGTTGTTTTTTCGGTTGAAATGCAAAGCGATGTTTGTGCCTTAAGAGAAACGAAAAACAAACTCACCATTGTCAAACACACTAATCGTTTCATACGTTTGTATTTTATAGTTGGAAAATATTATTGATTGCTCTTGCTTTTAAGGAGAACTTTATAGCCTTCTTTCACCAGTACTTTTACCTGCTTTACTTTTCTGCTTAGTAATCCTTTGGCAGCACTGATGCCAGCGGCGGCGGCTTGTGCTTTGAATGATGGATCAACAGAAGAAAGTTCCATTAATTGCAAACTGTTGTCTGCGGATTGCTTGGCAACGTCACGGGTAATGGCACCGGGAATATGAATGCCAGGCATTCCGTCCATATCGTAAACTTCCAGCTTTACAGGAAAAAGAGACGTGCCATATCGAATGGAATTGATTTCTATTTCCAGTCTTTCATCATTTAGTGAAGCCGATCCATAAACAAAATTTCCTTTTGGAATTAATGTGCCGTTGATGTAGATGTCGGTAGACAAACGAAGTTTGATGATAGCACCATTGACCAGGTTTTGATTCGCATGAACAACAGCCTCTACTGCCGGTTCATCATTTGAATTATTGGAAGTTTCACTTGTTCCATAGAAGCCTACCACCGCTTTTTTTCTATGCTTTATTGTATCTAATAAGCTGACATTATCCTGGGTTGGTATTTTTGAAACCGCAAAAACAGATTCCTTTTGCTGCAACGATTTTTCTTTCAGTTTGTCCTTTACTCTTTGCGGATGCTGGATGTCTAAAATTTTATCCAGCGTTCCATTTAATTGTTGCATTTCCGGGTCAGTTTCCTGTTTGTCATCCATCATTTGCATCATCTCCTGCATCCTGTCTACATCGTTTGTAAACTGCTCATTGTTTTGATAAGGTGTCCCAGTATTGTTTAAAGAAGATGCACTAGTTTCCGGAGCATTAATTTGCTTATTGATCTCATTTATCCTTTGATAAATCTTTTGTTCATTGGCATCGGCTCCGGATTTATAAACTGAAGTGTTTAACCCATTCCTTGATGTTGATGGATTATTTAAATGCTGTGTCGCATCCATCAAAGAAACCTTCGTTTGCAATGAGTCTTTATAAAAAGGGTCACTTCTTAAAAGCTCTGCTTTTTTTAATGAATCAGCATCAGCCTCCATATAGAATGAAAGCTTATCTTCATTCTTATCAGACTTAAGATTCGCATTGGGCAGTTGAAGATTAAGGCCTGCAACTTTATTTTTGTCAGTATCATTGCCAGTTCCTTTACCAACTCCCAATGCCCAAAATGCCATTGTGATAAATGGAAGTACCAACAATGGTAATACCACCATCATTTTTCGTTGCCTCAAAAACTTTACTGAATGTTTGTTTTCCATTGTGTTATTTTTTTTGTGAATAATAGACTTCTTCAATCATGCTTAAACTATCAAAAAGGCCTGGCCGTTCTTTCTGCAGGTTTGGATGCTTCGCCTTATACTCCTGCACTTGCTGAAACTCGTTTTCTGTAATTGCAAAACCATTTCTTTGTTGATGGATACTTTTTGGAACAGCAATGGGCTTTGGAATCAGGCTGCTGTTAGTGTCCTTAGCTCTAAAGGGATTGACAATAGCGACAATGCTTAGGCCACCAAAAACCAAGCAGACCAAATACAGAAAGATCCATTGCTGTTTGCCCTTCCAGTTTTTTGATAACGACCGCATATATTTTTCAAAACCACTTTGGGTTTTTAAAATGCCTTTGGCTATTCCGTTAGCAGCTTTATCTGTCAGTGCTTCTTTATTGATTTGTCTGTTCATGATTTTCATCTTGTTTCAGTTTTTATATCCCTATTTTCAATGGTCTCCCATCTTTCGATTAAGAATCCATGAGGATTATGGTCAGAGCGGGAAACATTTCTTAAATAGCCCTGCGTTATTAGATTGCGGGTAACGACGCTATTGGGCCTTATGATTTTAATTGTGGCGTAGCAATGAAACAAATACGGCTCGGCATTCATGCTTAATGAAATACTATCTACAGCAATTTGCTGGCTGATATTGCCGGAGATAATACCTGAATAGTAAGAGGTTTCCTTAAGGTTATCATATTGTCTTTTAGCAGAACCATCAGCCAGGTATAACGCCTTCTTAATATTAGATTCAATTACTTTTTCATCTGGGTCGAGCGTAAAGAAATCGGTATGAAACATGGCAACATGGCTTCGGGCCTCTACTTCGATATTGTCTTTCCTTTTTGATGCAAAAGCCTCCATCGCTTTATCTCCCGAAAGAATATAGATCCTGTCCTGAACCTTTGCAGATAACTCATAACTCTTATACAACACAAAACCGCAAAGGATAAAGCACCCAAGCACCAGTAGTAGAGTGAAAAACTTTATATGCCTGAATGACGCATCGATATTTTTTGTTTGTTTGAACATAGCTTAAGATTTACCAGATAATTTATTATTCATGTATCCCCCAGAGTTACTGCCTGGAGATTTCTCAATAAAATACCCTTCGGTTATTCCTTTAGAGGACATACTACCAGAGGTGGAGGCTTTGGCATCCCCAAATGCGTCCGCTACCATTCCGGCACCAGACGAAGCAGAATTCACAATACTTCGTGAACTACTTGATGTAAGACTTGTTACTTTATAGAGCAATGTATTACCGCCACCAGCATGAACAATATAATTTGCCACACTCGGTACCGTGAAGTATCCAACGATGCCAATGATCATGAAAATGAGGTAGGCTGTATCCGTTGGGGAAAAGAAGGTGTCTCCATAATCCTGTACCTGGGCAATATCAACCTTCAGCATATTCTCCTGTATTTTGCCAATGATGCTGCCGAAGATATTTGCCACTGGCAGCCATAGAAATATATTAATATAGCGGGCTATCCAGACCGTCAATGTATGCTGGAATCCGTCAAAGATCGCAATGCCAAAGACCAGTGGCCCAAGTATAGCAAGTACAATAAGGTAGAATGTCCTGATAGTGTTTATGCATAGCGAAGCAGCCTCGAATAACACACGCAACACTTCACTCATCCATTGTTTGATAGAATTTCTAAAGTTGTAGGAGGCTTTAGCCATTGCAAACTTGATATCATTGCCAATTCCTTCAAAAAAGCCTTCGTCCGAGGGACTATCATTTGGGTGAGTGTACTTATACCATTTGTCTCTATCCCCACTGCCGGTTTCACCCACATACATTTTCCAAACATCAGTTTTCTTAATAGCTTCTTCTTTCTTTTGAAGTAAAACAGCTATAGCCATATTAGAATCATCCACCATCGCTGCGGTTCCAGTAACAGTCGGATTCATAACGCCATTAATCATAGCAATGACAGAGGGGAAAATAATCACTGCAAAGCCCAGAACAAATGGACGAAACAGTGGGTAAAAATCAATGGGTTCAGCATTAGCAATATGTCGCCAAACCCTGCTTGCTATGTACCAGGTTGCTGCAAAGCCGGCAATACCACGGCCTACACCAATCAATTTGCTGCATAGCGGCAACATTTCTGTATATAGTTGCTCTAATACAGTATGCAGACTTTTAACTTCATCAGCAAAGCCGCCATTTTGCGCAAACAATAATTTAGGCACTAATGCCACTGCAAATAAAGCAAAGACTCTTACGCACTTTTTCATACACACATTTTTTAAACGATTCAAAACTAAAAGCCATTCAATTTTTCTGACAACTTAGTGTCAACCATTTCCCTTCCTCTTTGAACTGCCAGCACAGACCCCTCATTATTAAAGCTTCTCAAATAAATTAATTTGTCTGAAATGTCTTTATATATGCGGTCTATTGCTGTTATTCTCTCGTCATCACTCATTCGTAGCTTACCTGCCGTAATCACAATGCTTAACTCATCAAGATTCTGGAGACTTTTATTAAAGAGATTTTTATAAACGTCTTCCATGTATGTTATTTCAGAAGAATTAAACAGGTTGGAAGATTTAAAGCGATTTAAGGCAGATCGATATTCTTTTACTATTTGAGACTGGCAGGAAATGATATCAGCAACCCGTTTATACTTTCTTACTGTCGGACTTACCTGCAACAATGCATTTAAAAATGCTTCATGTAAATTGAAATTTCCTTTTGAAATATCCTTAATGGTATTGTACCCAGTGCTTACAATCTCATAGCCCTTTTTCATGTTGCTAAGAATCTTTTTTAACTGCGCTAATTTTTCTACGTTGAGAAGAAGTTGCTGAATTTCTGTTGACTGGGCATATAACCCAAGCCCATAGATTTGAAGGGTCAACAGTAAAGAAATAGTTAAGCATTTCATTTTATATCATTTAATTTCTTTGAGAATTGGATTTCATTTTGTTCATTCATTCGTTGAACGCACAGCCCTTTTGTTGCATTTCCAAACGACCTGCAGAACACTTGCTTATCAACCATATCATCGTAAATTTTATCGATGGCGCTGATTCGTTCGTCATCCTTCATCGTTAGGCTTCCATCCGTAACAACAGCAAAAAGTTTATCGAGTGATTTGGAACAATCACTCAATAGATGACCAAAAACGTTTTGGAGATAGGTTAATTCGGAAAGCGTCAATTGATTTGATTCCTTGCAATACCGGATAACGGATTCAGCTTGTCTGACGATATTTATTTCGAGCGAAATAATTTCAGCTACCCTGCTATATCGTTTGATGGTTGGATTTACCGATGATAGTGAACCAAAATAGTTTTTGTGAAGGTTGAAATCGCCATGTTTAATATCCTGGATTGTGTTAAGACCTTTTTTTGCAATGGAATAGCCTTTTGACAAATAGCCGATATAAACCTGTAAGGCAGCAATTTGCTGAATCAGGTATTTCTTTTGAGTTGCCTTTTGCCTGAACCATTCTGCAAAGGTTTGTGCAGACATAGGTTTTGTTAAGGACAGCAGCATTGCTATCGCAATTATCTTTTTCATACTTCACATTTTCACTTTCACACAAATAATTACTACTCTATTCCATAGAGCTTCTTCACTACATCAACATCATTTCTTTCTTTGGAACGCTGCAAACTTATCCTGATATTTTGCTGGTTGAATTGCCGTAGGTCGCCCAGGTTACCATCTATGTTATCCGAGGCCGTATGGATAATTGCCAATCGCTTTTCGTCTGTCATCTGAGTTGCAAACGAAGTAACAACCATTTGCACTTGTTCAATATTTTTCAGGCTTTCTTCCAGGATGCCGGAATAAACCTGGCCCATATACTCAATTTCCCCGGTTGTAAAATTTTTGTCTTGCTTTGAAAGGTTAAAGGCTCTTGAATACTCCTTTACAAGCTGGCCTTGTTTACTAATAATATCCCTCACCGCCTGGTAAGTACCAATGGCACTTTTCACTTTTGACAGCTCATCAAAATATTTAGCATACAACTGCTTTTGCCTATCTGCCCAATCCCCAATTTCTTTGAGCTTCAACTTAGACATTTCATTTTCCAACGTCTTTTGGGCATTCTGCAGCCAGATAGTTTTATTCTGAAGCCGTTGAATTTTTAAATCAACTGCTTTTATTACTTTTTTTACAGCTGCTTTAATTATTTCCAAAATTGGAATTTGCGCATTGGCTTGTTCAATAGGCGCAAGACTTATCAGCAGGACCATTCCTGCAATAGCTAATTGCTTTTTCATACTCCTCAATTTTCAATCTCACAATAAAACAACTGAAATCTATTTGCTGGCAATACGTAAATATTGCCTGTCGCCCAGCTGCAAACTTTGAGTTCCACTATTCCAAACAAGAGTTTTCCCCTTTTTAAGTTCGTTCAAGGTTTGCTTTTCGGGATTGTATTCTAAAGTCCATGTTTCGGTTACAATTTCTTTCGGAAATTCTTTGCCATCCATCTTCTTGATTAAGCCGGAATGCCTTTCAATCTGATAAATATTACCAGTACCGTTTGATTTAGATACATTAAGTGTATCATTTGTCTTCCCGAACTCATGTTCGTATGAAGCAGTATATACACCACTTAAGTCGTCTGAACTTTGCGAACCTTTACAGGAAGCCAGTACAATCAGAGAACAAATAAAAGCATATTTCATAACCTATGGTTTATGTGGTTAACGATGCGATTCCTTTTTCAATACTGCCAAACTTTTGGGCTGCTGCCTGCACCTTCACTTTTTCTTTCTCCTCTGTTGTATAAGCCAAATACTCTTGTGGTGATACTTCCGTTCTATACACTTTGCTCAATACACCACCAAGTGAAATAAAAACCTCCTTATACTTTTTGGTCGAATCATTGGCTTTATTGATAGAAAGCACTAAAGCCTTTTCCTTTTCTGTTAATCCTAACAAATCCTGTATCTGGTCAAACTTATTCTGATACTTGCTTTGGTCTAATAATATCTTGCAATCACTATTGTTGATGATTGCCTGTTTTACCACCGGTGAGGAAATTATATCTTCCACTTCCTGGGTTACGACAATAGCCTCACCAAAGAACTTTCGTACTGTTTTAAATAAGTACTTTATATATTCAGCCATTCCTTCTTTTGCAATTGCTTTCCATGCCTCCTCAATCAAGATCATTTTACGTATTCCTTTCAGCTTCCTCATTTTGCTGATGAACACTTCCATGATAATAATGGTTACCACAGGGAATAATATGGGATGATCTTTGATATTGTCCAATTCAAAAACAATAAACCGTTGTTGCAACAAATCCAAATTTTCCCTTGCATTCAACAGGTAATCAAATTCACCTCCTTTATAATAAGGCCTCAGCACGTACAGAAAATTTGAAACATCAAAATCCTTATCCTTTACATTATCGCCTTTCAACACTTCAACAAACTCATCCTTTAAAAATTCATAAAAACTGTCAAAGCAGGGAAACAAATCTTTGTTTACACTTACTTTATCGAAATATAGCTGCAGGGCATTTGATAGGGCAACATATTCGCTGCGGTTGAAGGTTTCATTGTCTTTCTTCCAAAGGGCAAGCAAGAGGGTTTTGATGCTTTCCTTTTTTTCCGTATCCAGTGTATCGGCTTCCCCGATATAAAACGGGTTGAACTTTATCGGATTGGTTTCCGAATAAGTGAAATAGTAGCCATTCACCATATCACACAAACCTTTGTAAGAATGGCCTACATCAACCAGCACAATATGTGTGCCTTTTTCATAGTAGCTCCTTACCATATGATTAGTGAAAAATGACTTGCCGGACCCGGAGGGGCCGAGGATAAATTTATTTCGATTTGTACAGATTCCCTTATCCATTGGCTCGTCAGAAATATCCACATGTACCGGCCTGCCGCTCAAACGATCACCCAGCCGGATGCCAATAGGACTTACAGAAGAACGGTAATTGGTTTCCAGATTGAAAAAACAGCAAGCTTGCGGAGAGAAGGTATCAAAAGTATCATTCATCGGAAAGTCGGCAGCATTACCCGGAATACCAGCCCAATAAATTTGTGCAGATCCTTCTGTTTCAAGCTTGGGCGTAGCGTCCATTTGCGTAAGCGCCGATGAACAGAGGTTCCTGATATTTTTCAATTCCTCCCTGTTATCTG
>Ga0209023_10006544_pt1 | contig 12238 bp, 9 predicted proteins | sample LakOneMetagenome_FD_187468 | JGI IMG/M metagenome (GOLD analysis project Ga0209023, IMG submission 187468) | Freshwater and sediment microbial communities from Lake Erie, Canada (SPAdes) (version 2) | ecosystem: Environmental > Aquatic > Freshwater > Lentic | place: Lake Erie, Canada | collected... | reverse complement strand
AGCCATGGGTGATCTCATGGCCGATGACCGCGCCGATGCCGCCGTAGTTGACGGCCGGGTCCGCGTTCGGATCGAAGAAGGGCGCCTGCAGGATGGCGGCCGGGAAGACGATCTCGTTGCGCGGCGGGTTATAGTAGGCGTTCACCGTCTGGGGCGTCATGCCCCATTCCAGCGGATCGACCGGCATGCCGATCTTGCCGCGCTTGTAGGCCCATTCGAAGGCCGAGGAGCGTTCGACGTTGCCGTACAGATCGTCGGTCTTCAGCTCCAGGCCGTCATACGAGCGCCACTTGTCGGGATAGCCGATCTTCACCCCGAACTTGGACATCTTGTACAGGGCCTGCTCGCGCGTAAGCTCGCTCATCCAATCCAGGGTCTTCAGCCGCTCGGTCATGGCGTCGCGGATGTTGCCGACCAGGGCTTCCATCTGGGCCTTGGACGAGGCGGGGAAGTGCAGGCGGACGTATTCCTGGGCCAGGACCTCGCCCAGTTGGCCATCGACCAGGGCCACGCCCCGGTTCCAGCGGGGACGGTTTTCGGGTTGGCCGCGCAGCGTCTTGCCGCGGAAGTCGAAACGGGCATCGACGAAGGCCTTGGACAGATAGGGGGTGGCCTGATCGACGACGTTGAACGCTTGCCAGGCCTTCAGCGTCTCGATCGGGGTGTCGGCGAACACCTGGGCGATTGCGGGGATGGCGGTGTTTTCCATCAGCACCAGGGTGTCGACGTCCGACACCTGGGCGCCGGACAGGAAGCCGGCCCAGTCGAAGCCGGGAGCCAGGGTCGCCAGGTCCGAGGCCTTGGCCGGGTTGTACAGCTTGTCGATCTGGCGACGCTCGACCGTCGTCCACTGCTTGTCGGCGACCTTGGTTTCGAAGGCGAGGATGTCGGCGGCGGTCTTGGCCGGATCGGCCCAGCCGATGGCGGTCAGAGTGGTCGTCAGATAGGCCAGATAGGCCTCGCGCTGGGCGGCGAAGTCGGGCTTCAGATAGTAGTCGCGGTCCGGCAGGCCCAGCGAGCCCTGACCCAGATAGGCCGAGTTTAGATTGGGGTTCTTCAGGTCCTCGAACACGTCGATGCCGAACAGGGAGCCGCCGAAGCCCGAATGGCTCTCGCCCATCAGGCGCGCCATGCCGGCGTGGTCGGTGACCGCCTTGACGGCGGCGAGGTCGGCGGCCAGCGGCGTTGCGCCCAGCTGCTCGATCTTCGCCTCGTCCATGAAGCTGGCGTACAGGGCGCCGACCTTGCGGGCGTTCTCGTTGGCGGGATTGGCGGCGCTGGTTTCGATGATCGACTTCAGCTGGGACTGGGCGTTCTCATACAGGACGTCGAACGGGCCAAAGCGCGACTTGTCGGCCGGAATCTCGGTCGTGCGCAGATAGGTCCCGTTGGCGTATTCGTTGAAGTCGTCGCCGGGCTTTACCGAGGTGTCGCGACCGGCCAGATCGAAGCCCCAGGCACCGAAGGTGCTGTGGGGCGCGCCGGCCGTGCCGTGCGAATGCTGGGCCGAAGCGTCCTGAGCAGAGGCCGCGCCGCCGGTCAGAGCGACGACGATACAGGCCGAGCAGGCGGCCATCAGACGAATGCGAGTCATGGATAGAGAGGGTCCCGATTGAGGTCGGGCGCACCATTGCGCCGGTGCGGCGGTCTGTCGCATGACGTTTTTGTAATCTTCGCGCCGCTAACGGCGGGGCAGGTCTCGGCAGAAATCGGACAGCACCTGCGGGTAAAGCTGATGCTCCGCCGTCTTGACCCGTTCGGCCAGCGCCTCGGCCGTATCGCCCTCGACGATCGGCACGCGCGCCTGGCCCAAGATCGGGCCCTCGTCCACGCCCTCGGTCACCAGATGGACCGTGCAGCCGGCCTCGGCGTCGCCGGCGGCGATCGCACGGGCGTGGGTGTCCAAGCCTGGATAGAGGGGCAGCAGACTGGGGTGGATGTTCAGCATCCGCTCGCGCCAGCCGCCGACCAGCCAGGGCGTCAGAACGCGCATATAGCCGGCCAGAGCCACGACCTCGACGCCGGCCTCGCGCAGGACCGCGTCCACCGCCCGCTCATGCGCCTCGCGATCCTTCCCGAATGGTTTGTGCGCCACGGTCGCCGTCGCCACGCCCTTGGCGGCCGCAATCGCCAGACCGCCCGCGCCCTCGATGTTCGACAGCACCAGCACGACCTCATAGCCGCTCTCCGGCGCCTGACCGGCGTCGATCAGAGCCGCCATGTTGGAGCCCGCCCCCGAGATCAGGACGGCGACGCGGACGGGCGGGGCGGCTTGGGGCGACATGGCGCCTCGCATGACGGCGCGGGCGACGCTTGGCAAGTTTCAAACGCGATCCACCCTTGTTGTCGGCTGGAATCGGGCGTTAGCGTGTAACGCCGACCGCATGGCGAGGGGTCGTGGGTCGGCGCGTACAGGGGACTATTGCATGAAGAGACTGATCTGCCTCGCGGCCATCGCCGCGATGCTGGGCGCGCCCGTGGCGGCGCTGACCCAGGAAAGCGGGACCAACAGCAGCAGCAACAATGGCGGGGGCGCCGCGATGCGATCCGCAACCGACCGGTTCCGCAACGCCAACGCCGAGGCGATCGAAAAGGACTGGGCGCGCGCACCGGTCGAGGAGACCGAAGTCACGACGGCTCATTCGGTCAACGCCCACGGCAAGACTCTGCGCTACAAGGCGACGGCGGGCACCCTGACGATCCGCGATGACGCGGGGATGCCGACCGCCAGCCTGTTCTACACCGCCTATACGCTGGACGGTCAGCCGGTCGGGACGCGGCCGGTGACCTATCTCTACAACGGCGGACCAGGCTCGCCGACCGTGTGGCTGCATATGGGCTCGTTTGGGCCGATGCGGGTCCAGACCGATGAGCCGACCGTGGTGCGGCCGGCGCCCTTCGCCTTCGGTCCAAACGACATGACCTTGCTGGATCAGACGGATCTGGTTTTCATCGACATGGTTGGCGCGGGCTTCTCGCGTCCGTTGGGCGAGACGCCGGGCTCGACCTTCTGGGGCGTAGATGGAGACGCCGACGCCTTCGCCCGCGCCATCATGCGCTACACGACCAAGTTCAGCCGTTGGTCCAGCCCGAAATACATCATCGGCGAATCCTATGGCACGCTGCGCACCGGTGCGGTGGCGTTCCAGCTTGAAGATCGCGGGATGTCGCTGAACGGCGTGGTGCTGCTGTCGTCGATCATGAACTATGGCGTGCGTCAGCCTGGCTATCCGCAGAACTTCGTCACCCTGTTGCCGACCTATGCGGCGACGGCCTGGTATCATCGCAAGCTGACGAATCCGGCCGCGACGGTCGAGGAACAGGTCCAGCGGGCACGCGACTTCGCATTAGGGCCGTATGCCTCTGCCCTGGCCAAGGGGCATATGATCTCTGACGCCGAGCGCGCCGATATCGTGCGTCAGATGAGCGACCTGACCGGCTTGTCGACCACCTTCATCGACAACGCCAATATGCGCGTCGACCTCGGCGCCTTCCGCAAGGAGTTGCTGCGCGACCGGCGCCAGACGATCGGGCGGCTGGACACCCGCTACATGGGTCTGGATGAAGATGCGGCGGGCGGCGAGCCGGAGGATGATCCGTCCAGCTCGGCCGTGACGGGGGCCTATTTCGGCATCTTCCGCGACTACGTGGCCAATGAACTGAACTACAAGACCGACGTCGAATACCGAATGTCGGCGCGGGGCCTGCCGGGCTTCAACTGGAACTGGAGCCACCGTCCGCCGGTCGGAGGGCCGCAAACCACGCCGAACACGGCCATCGATCTGGCCACGGCGATGCGACGGAATCCGTATCTGAAGGTGATGTCGCTGAACGGCTATTACGACGCCGCCACGCCCTTCTTCTCGACCGAGTTCGACCTGGCGCAGATGATGCTGGAGCCCAGCCTGCGGCCGAACCTGGAGTTCACCTACTATGAGGGCGGGCACATGATGTACCTCAGCCACGACGCTCTGGTGAAGCTGCACGCCGACCTGTCGCGCTTCTACGCCGAGACGGCGAACGGCGGGGTCCGGTAAGCCCCGCGGGACCTGGGGGCGGCTTAGGCCGCTTCCAGTTGTCCGCAGACGAAGGCGACTTCGCCGGCGTTGAGCAGGGCCGCCAGCACGGGTTCGGCGTTCTCGGGCGAGACGATCAGGATGAAACCGACGCCGCAGTTGAAGGTGCGGCGCATCTCGTGGTCGCTGATGCCGCCGGTCTCCGCCAGCCACTGGAAGACGGCCGGCATGGGCCAGGCGTTCCAGTCGAAGCGGGCCTGCAGACCCTCGGCGATGCAGCGAGGCGGGTTTTCGATCAGGCCGCCGCCGGTGATGTGGGCCGCGCCCTTGACCAGGCCCGCCTTCATGATCGGCAGCACCGGCTTCACATAGATGCGGGTCGGCTCCATCAGGGCCTGGGCCAGCGAACGGTCCTTGGCGAAGGGGGCGTCGTCGCCCCAGGCCAGGCCGGACTTCTCGACCACCTTGCGCACCAGCGAATAGCCGTTCGAATGCGGGCCGGTGGAGGCCAGGCCGATGATGACGTCGCCGGCCGCCTGGCGATCCAGATAGGGCAGGGCGTGGCCGCGCTCGACGGCGCCCAGGCTGAAGCCGGCCAGATCGTAGTCGCCCTCGGTGTACATGCCCGGCATTTCGGCCGTCTCGCCCCCGACCAAGGCGCAGCCGGCCTGGCGACAGCCCTCGGCGATGCCGGCGACGACGCGGCGGGCGGCGTCGATCTCAAGCCGGCCGGTGGCGTAATAGTCGAGGAACAGCAGGGGTTCGGCACCCTGGGCCAACAGGTCGTTGACGCACATTGCGACCAGGTCGACGCCGACGCCATCATGACGGCCGGTCTCGATCGCGATCTTCAGCTTGGTGCCGACGCCGTCGGTCGTGGTGACGATCAGCGGGTCCTGGAAGCCGGCGGCCTTAAGGTCGAACAGGGCGCCGAATCCGCCCAGCGAGGGCTCCGATCCGGGGCGCGCCGTCGATTTCGCCAGCGGCTTGATATGTTCGACCAGCATTTCACCCGCGTCGATGTCCACGCCCGCATCGGCGTAGGTCAGACCGTTTTCGAGAGGCTTTTGGGTGTCGCTCATGGGATCTCGGGCCTGAATCGGGGCGGAAATGCAGCGCGGCTCTTGCCACAGGTAGGATGCGCGGGGCTATAGCATCGGAATGACGCCGATCACCACCACCGAGGCGCTGGCCGATTTTTGCGCCCGCGTAGCCACCGCCCCCTTCATCACGGTCGACACCGAGTTCATGCGGGAAACGACCTATTGGCCGAAGCTCTGCCTGATCCAGGCGGCCTCGGCCGATCACGCCGCCATCATCGACCCGATGGCCGAGGGGCTGGATCTGGAGCCGTTCCTGGACCTGTTGCGCGATGAGAAGATCGTGAAGGTCTTCCATGCCTGTCGCCAGGACGTGGAAATCTTCGTGCGCCTGGGGGCCATGCCCAAGCCGATGTTCGACACCCAGGTCGCCGCCATGGCCGCCGGGTTCGGCGAGCAAGTGGCCTATGATTCGCTGGTGCGGCAGATGCTGCGGATCGAGGTGGACAAGGGCAGCCGCTTCACCGACTGGGCGCGCCGGCCGTTGTCGGAGAACCAACTGGTCTATGCGCTTGGCGACGTGACCCACCTTGCGGCGCTCTATCCCAAGCTGCGCGACCGGCTGCAGAAGGAAGGCCGGCTGGAGTGGGTGATGTCGGAGATGGAGAGCCTGACCGATCCGGCCCTCTACGACACCAATCCGGAAAACGCCTGGAAGCGGCTGAAGCCTAAGAAGTTCTCGGCCAAATATCTGGCGGCGTTCAAGGCCGTCGCCGTCTGGCGTGAGCGGGCGGCGCAGGAGCGCGACCAGCCGCGCGGCCGCATCCTGAAGGACGAGGGCATCGACGAGATCGCCCAGCAGACTCCGACGGATGTCGAGGCTTTCAATCGCCTGCGCTCGGTGCCCAAGGGTTTCGGCGGTTCACGGCTGGGTCTGGAACTGGCCGAGGAGCTGAAGCGGGTTCTGGCCGATCCCGAATCGCATGCGCCCGAGATGGAGCGCCCCGCCCACCGCCAGCCGGCCCCGCCGTCGGTGGTGGAGCTGTTGAAGGTGCTGCTGAAGGCCAAGAGCGACAACGCCGGCGTGGCCTCCAAGCTGATCGCGACCGTGTCGGACCTGGAAAAGATCGCCATCAGCGACGATGCCGACATCGACGCGATGAAGGGCTGGCGCCGCCAGATCTTCGGCGAGGATGCGCTGAAGCTGAAGCGCGGCGAGATCGCCCTGGTGCTGAACGGCGCGCGGGTGGAAGTCGTCGAGATCGAGTAGGGGCGAGCGTCTCCTCCCCATGCAATGGGGAGGGGGACCGCGAAGCGGTGGAGGGGCTCTTGAAGTCCCGCGGGCGCCTATGATGCGTTGGAGAACCCCTCCGTCCCGGCGCGGAGGGCGCGCCGCGCCACCTCCCCATAAGATGGGGAGGAGACGGGCTGATCGCCTTATATCTTCAGCCCCAGGTCCATCGCCTCGGCGAGAGCCTTGGCGCGCTTCTTGGTCTGTTCGCCCAAGAGGACGTCGGCGTAGCCTTCGGTCGCGGTCAGGCGCAGGTCGCCGCCTTTGACCTTGGCGGTGGCGTTGGCCATCAGCTGGGGCGAGCGCCCGGACAGATCGCAGGCCAGACGGATAGCTAGGCCCAGGGCGCGGGCGCGCTTGGCGGCGGCGGCGTCGAGCAGGCGGTCGATGACCTCGGGCTGCGGGGTGGCGGGGGCGCCGCCGTAGCGGGCGTTCATCGCGCTGGCCAAAAAGGCGCGTTCCGTGTGGCTGATGCCCGCGACGGGCGCGCGCAGCACCTGGTCGAAGACAAGCTCCAACCGGTGATCCGGATGCAGTCGCGCGCCCAGATCCGCCAAACGGCAGGCGGCGCTGACCAGCACGGCGTCGCGTTTCTCGCCGAACACCTCGGGCAGGGCGGCGACGATTTCGGAAATCCAGCCGTTGAGCGCGCCGGGCAGGGCGGGGGCCACACCCTGGCGACCGCCCAGGGCGGTGCAGCCGGCCAGCAGCGGATCGGCCGTGCGCGTCGCCTCGTCCAGCGTCTCGAAAAGCAGGCCCTCGCGCACGCCCCAGGCCGACATCTCGATCTGTTTGAGACCGAGATGTTTGATCAATGCCTCGAGCACCAGGCCGGCGTAGGGCAGGGTCTCGGCGCGCTTCTTCGACACGCCGGGCAGTTTGGCCAGGCTGGCCGCCGATTGTTGCGCCACCAGACGCGCGGTCTCCAACGCCTCCTCGGCCGACATCTGATACTGATGCACGACCTTCAGCGGATAGGATTTCAAGCCCATCTGCACCTGGGCCAGGGTTCGCCAGGCGCCGCCGACGGCGTAGAGGCGCTCGCTCTTGAACTGGCCTGCGACCGGTTTAAGGGCCTGATCGATACGGGCCTTGATGCGGTCGGCGTCGAAGGCTTTGCCGTCAGCCAGAGCAAACGGACCCAGCGGCAGGGTCAGGCCATTCTCGACGCCGTCTCCGTTCAGCCGGGTCAGCTCAAGACTGGCGCCGCCCATGTCGGCCGAGACGCCGTGAGCCAGGGGGGCGCCGGCCAATACGCCCATGGCCGCGTATTTGGCCTCTTCCTCACCCGACAGGACGCGGATTTGGAGGCCGGTCTCGGCGGCGACCCGCTCACAGAACTCCGGCCCGTCCAAAGCTTCGCGCACGGCGGCGGTGGCGGCGATCAGGGTCGCGTCAGGCCGCACGCCTTCCAGCACGGCGGCGAAACGGCGCAGCGCCGTCATCGCCATGACCACGCCATCGGGCGACAGCTTGCGTGTCGTCGGCAGGTCGCGGCCCAGGCCGGCCAGAACCTTTTCATTATAGACGGTCCAGATCGCGCGGCCTTCCAGCCGGTACAGGACCAGACGCACCGAGTTTGAACCGATGTCGATCGCGGCGATGTCGCGGTCGGTAAGCGTGATGTCGGGCATCAGCGGCCCGGACGCTCGTAGCGCAGGACGGCGGGTAGGCTCTTGGCCTTACGGCCGCGCCCGGACAGGCTGGGATTTGTCATGAAGTATTTGTGGGCCGAGAAGGGCCGCTCAGGATCGGCGGGGGTGACGCGTGTATAGCGCCCTTCGGCGTCCAGCACCCAGCTTTGTGCATCGTCCTTCAGATTGGCGACCATGATCTGGTCCAGCACCTGATCGTGGACGGTGGCGTTGCGGATCGGCGTCATCAGCTCGACCCGGCGATCCAGGTTTCGCGTCATCCAGTCGGCCGAAGAGATGAAAACCTTGGCCTTATCATGCGGCAGGTCCTTGCCATTGGCGAAACAGACGATGCGGCTGTGTTCAAGGAAGCGGCCGACGATCGACTTGACCCGAATATTCTCGGACAGACCCGGCACGCCAGGACGCAGGCAGCAGATGCCGCGCACGACCAGATCGATCCTCACGCCCCACTGGCTGGCCCGGTAAAGGGCGTCGATGATCTCGACATCGACCAAGGCGTTCAGCTTGACCCAGATGGCGGCGGGCTTGCCCATGGCGGCGGCCGACATCTCCTTGCCGATCAGTTCGATCAGCGTGGCCTTCATGTTCAGCGGCGAGACGACCAGGGCTTCCAGATGGTCCGGCGTCGCATAGCCGGTGATGTAGTTGAACACCCGCGTCGCATCGCGCCCCAAGACGGGGTCGCAGGAGAACAGCGACAGGTCGGTGTAAACCTTGGCCGTCACGGGGTGGTAGTTGCCGGTGCCGAAGTGGCAGTAGGTGCGCAAGCCCTCGCCCTCGCGCCGGACCACGACACTGACCTTGGCGTGGGTCTTATATTCGACGAAGCCGAAGACGACGTGAACGCCGGCCCGCTCCATCGCCCGCGCCCAGCGCAGATTGGCCTCTTCGTCGAAGCGGGCCTTCAGTTCGACCAGGGCGGTGACGTTCTTGCCGTTCTCGGCCGCCTCGATCAGGGCGGCGACGATGGGGCTGTCCTTGGAGGTGCGGTACAGCGTCTGTTTGATGGCGATGACATTGGGGTCGCGCGCGGCCTGACGCAGGAATTGAACCACCACGTCGAAGCTCTCGAATGGGTGGTGGATCAGCAGATCCTTTTCGCGAATGGCCGCGAAGACGTCGCCGCCATTGTCGCGGACGCGTTCGGGATAGCGCGGCTCATAGCCCTTGAACTTCAGGTCCGGGTGGCCGCCGGGGATCAGATCCGACAGTTGGGCCAGACCCAGCATGCCGTCCACCAGAACCACGTCCTGGGGCGCGGCTTCCAGCTCGCCGACGATGAAGTCGCGCAGATCGACAGGCATGGACGCCTCGATCTTGACCCGCACCACCGAGCCCAGACGACGCTGCTTCAGCGCTTCCTCGAACTCCAGGACCAGGTCCTCGGCCTCTTCCTCAATCTCGATGTCCGAGTCGCGGATCAGGCGCAGAACGCCCTTTTCCTGAACCTCGCAGCCGGGGAACAGGTGGTCGATGAACAGCAGCAGCACGTTTTCCAGCGTGATGAACCGCTTATGCCCCGGCGTGGAGCGGCCGTCGGTCGGCAGTTCCCAGAACCGGCGCACCTGGGTTGGCACCGGCACCAGGGCGTAGAAGGTCTTGGTCTCGCCCTTGCGCTTCAGCTTCAGCGCCAGGGAGAATCCGAGGTTGGGCAGGAAGGGGAAGGGGTGCGCCGGGTCGATGGCGAGCGGCGTCAGGACGGCGAAGAGCTGGTTCAGGAACTCGGGTTCCAGACGCTCCTTCTCGGTCTTGGTGATCTTCTGGCGATCGACGATCTCGATGCCGGCAACGGTCAGCTCCTTCTTCAGCTGGCGCCAGCGCAACTGCTGTTCGGCCATCAGCTCGCCGGCGGCGATGTTGATCCGCTCCAGCTGTTCGGCGGGGGTCAGGCCGTCTGCGGACAGGACGCGCAGCCGTTCGCGCAACTGGCCCTTCAGGCCGGCGACGCGGGTCATGAAGAACTCGTCCAGGTTATTGGCCGAGATGGACAGGAACCGCAGCCGCTCCAGCAGGGGGTGGTTGGGGTTGGCCGCTTCTTCCAGAACCCGTTCGTTGAACGCCAGCCACGAGGTTTCGCGATTGAAGAACCGGCTGGGCGAGGCCATCAGCTCTTCGCTCAGCGCCAGTTGAGGGGCGCGAGAGGCGGGAACCTCTTCGCCTCGGGTGTCGTCATGGATCGCGGCGTCGGTCATGAACCGGTTCTCGCGCGCGTGTGTGACGGCCGCAAGCGGGCGCCGAGAAAATGTCGCGGGTCAGTCGGCGGCGGCGTCCATGGCGTCCAGCACCTGACGCGCCAGAACGCGCGTGACCGGGCGGTGAAGGGCGTCCAGACGTTCGACCACCGCAGCGGCGGTCTCGGCCGAGCGGTCCAGGCGGCGCACCAGATAGTCGATCACGTCGTCGGACGGGGTGATGCTGCGTTCAGCGAAGCGGGCGCGCAGGATGGCCGACAGGACCGCGTCGTCGGGCGCGGCGATGGCGACGGCGCGCACGGCGTCCAGCCGCGAACGCAGATCGGGCAGATCGACCGACCACTGACGCGGGGCCGAGCGGGACACCAGCAGCAGAGCGCCGCCGCCGGAGTTGGCCAGGTTGATCAGATGAAACAGGCTTTCGTCGTCGGCGTCGGCGGCGCGGTCCAGCAGGACCGGCCGCCCTTCCAGCTCCAGCGGATCGATCAGCGCGGCCTCGGCGCCGTTCAGGGGCACGGCGCCGATCCGTTCGGCCCAGTCGGCGGCGAGGCGGCTCTTGCCCGATCCTGGGGGGCCGTGCAGCGCGAGCACCGCGCCCACGCCGTCGGGCCAGCGGGCCAGAACGCGCACGGCCTCGGCGTTGCTGTCGGACGTCACGAAGGCCGCGCCCGCAACCGGCCGCTCCAGCGGCAGACGCAGCTGTTCGGTCGTCGTCGGGGGCAGGGCGCTCAGCGCGGACATGCGCCTGTCATAGCAGAGGCCGGCGTTAACCGCGTCAGGCCCGCGCTGTTGGTTGCGGGGAGCGAACCGCGCCCCTGTGGATGAAATCAGGCGAATTCGGCCAGGGCGGGGTTCAGCTTGCCGGCCTTGAACTCGGTCACCGTGTAATCGGCCAGGCCGTGAACCTGGAACGGATCGTCCTTCAGCAGGGTCTCCAGCTCTTGCTTGGTTCCGCCGCTGCGCACCACCAGAATGCCGCCGGTGCGCGGCACCATCGGCCCGGCGGCGATGATCAGGCCGCTGGCGACATGCTGATCCAGCCACGCGCGATGCTCGACCGTCCGTTCCTCGATGGCTTCGATGGGCTGGGTGTAGGTGATGGTGACGATGAACATGGCGGCCTCGGGCGGGATGGAAGCGTCAGATATCATGCGCGGCGGCAGGCTTTGCAACGGCTGAAACCTTGACTTTCCGGGGCGATGATGCGCCCTACGCCGCTTCGATTTCGGGCGCCGACGGCGTCGGATTCCACCGCCCAGAGACTCCAGACGGTTCGTTTCATGCACGCCTATCGCTCTCACACCTGCGGCGCCCTGCGCGCCTCCGACGCCGGTTCCGCTGTTCGCCTGTCGGGCTGGGTTCACCGCAAGCGCGACCACGGCGGCCTGCTGTTCATCGACCTGCGCGACCACTACGGCCTGACGCAGCTGGTTCTGCACCCCGAGACGCCGGGCTTCGCGGCGGTCGAGCGTCTGCGCGCCGAGAGCGTAATCAAGGTCGACGGCGAGGTGGTCGCCCGCGACGCCTCGGTGGTGAACCCTAACCTGCCGACCGGCGAGGTCGAGGTGCGCGTCCAGGGCGTCGAGGTGCTGTCCGAAGCCGCCGAACTGCCGATGCCGGTCTTTGGGGATCAGGAGTATCCCGAGGACATCCGCCTGGCCAACCGCTTCCTCGATCTGCGCCGCGAGCGACTGCACAACAATATCGTGCTGCGCTCCAAGGTGATCTCCTCGATCCGCCGTCGCATGGTCGATCAGGGCTTCCTGGAGTATCAGACGCCGATCCTGACGGCCTCGTCGCCGGAGGGCGCGCGTGACTTCCTGGTGCCGTCGCGACTGCATCCGGGCAAGTTCTATGCGCTGCCCCAGGCGCCGCAGCAGTTCAAACAGCTGCTGATGGTGTCGGGCTTCGATCGCTACTTCCAGATCGCGCCCTGCTTCCGCGACGAAGACCTGCGCGCCGACCGTTCGCTGGAGTTCTATCAGCTCGACGTCGAGATGAGCTTCGTGACGCAGGAAGACGTCTTCGCCGCCATCTAGCC
>Ga0209023_10006543_pt1 | contig 12238 bp, 9 predicted proteins | sample LakOneMetagenome_FD_187468 | JGI IMG/M metagenome (GOLD analysis project Ga0209023, IMG submission 187468) | Freshwater and sediment microbial communities from Lake Erie, Canada (SPAdes) (version 2) | ecosystem: Environmental > Aquatic > Freshwater > Lentic | place: Lake Erie, Canada | collected... | reverse complement strand
CCCGCCGGCATGCCGACCTACCCTGGCAATCAGGGTGGAACCAACTGGTATCCGCCGTCCTTCAGTCCGCGCACCGGACTCTTCTACTTCTCGGCGTGGGAGAACTACGGCACGATTTACCGTCCCGAGGAATCGACCTATCAGCCCGGTCGCAACTTCTCGGGCGGAGGTTTCACCGTCGCGGCACCGGTACCAGGCGCGCCGACCATCGGCATCGGCCGGCGCGGCCCCATCAACAACTGGACAGACGAAGTCGGCAACGGTGCGGTGATCGCCATGGATCCGCAGACCGGCAAACCGAAGTGGAAGGTGACACAGTTCGACGTCACCGACGGCGGCATGCTCACGACGGCGACAGACCTGCTGTTCACGGGCGGACGCGAAGGCTACTTCCACGCGCTCGATGCGCGAACCGGCCAGTTGCTGTGGAAGACGAGTCTTGGCGGACAGATCGTGATGGCGCCTGTCACCTTCCAGGTTGGCGGCAAGCAGTACGTGTCGGTGATTTCTGGCAGCGCGCTCTTCACCTTCGCGTTGCGCGACAACTGACGCCGACGGAAACGCGCCGAATGCCCGTGCTCTCGTGAACCTCGTTCTCATCGACGCCAGCGAACTCGATGACTCGGGAGTCGTGCGCCTCGAGGGTGATCGTGCCACACACCTCACCCGCGTCCTTCGCGTCGTCCCCGGCCAGCAGATTCGCGTCGGCCTGGTTGACGGCCACGCTGGCCTGGGCACGGTGATCGAACCAGGCCCTCACGCCGTCACCCTGCGCTGCGTGTTCACGGAGGAGGCCGTTCCGATTCCTGCCGTTGACCTCCTGCTCGCGCTGCCACGGCCCAAGGTGCTGCGCCGCTTGTGGGCCCAGATTGCGGCGCTCGGCGTGCGGCGCGTCCTGCTGACCAACGCGGAGCGCGTCGAACGCAACTACTTCGACACACACCTCCTGACGCCCGATATCTATCGCCCGCTGCTGCTCGAAGGCCTGCAGCAGGCGCGAGACACGCACGTCCCGCTCGTCTCGATTCATCGTCAGTTTCGCGTGCTCGTCGAGGACGTACTCGACCACGAAGTCGGCGACGCACTGCGTCTGGTGGCCGATCCAGCAGGCGCTTCGAGCGTTGCCGCGGCCATCAACGCCGCACCGACCCAACGCGTGCTGCTGGCCGTCGGTCCGGAGGGCGGATGGAATGCCTTCGAGCTCGACCTCCTCGCCGCGCACCGCTTTCGCAGCGTGAGCATGGGCGCAAGGACACTGCGCGTGGATACCGCCTGCGTCGCGCTTCTGGCCATCATCAACGAAGCGCGCCAGCAGGACTGAACCCCACGGCCTTCCGGCACCCCGAGAGCGGTGAGCGGACTGACGCTAGACCGCAGCCAGCGCGACACCCATCATCGCCGCGGTTTCCTGCCGCGGGTCGCTCGGCAGCTTCACGGTGAACGTCGAGCCTGTGCCGGGTTCGCTGTGCACTTCGATGGCGCCGCCCATCATGCGGCAGAAGCGCTGGCTGATGGCGAGACCGAGCCCCGTGCCGCCATACCGGCGCGTCATCGACGAGTCGGCCTGCACGAACTCAGTGAACAGCTTCTCGATCTGCTCGGCTGACATGCCGATGCCAGTGTCGCGCACCTCGATCACCGTCATCGCCGGCGCGTCGCCGTCCTGCGTGAGATAGGCGCGGACCAGCACCTCTCCCTTGTGGGTGAACTTGCAGGCGTTGCTCAGCAGGTTCAGCACGACCTGACGAACGCGTTGCGGATCGGCAAACATCGTGGCTGTTGCCGGGTCGATGTCCGCCAACAGCGAGTTGCCGCTCTTGGCGAACAGCGGCCGCATCGTGTCAATCGTGTCGTGCAGCAGCGTCACCAGATCGAATGACTCGGGCACGAGCTGCATGCGTCCGGCTTCGAGCTTCGAGAAGTCCAGCACGTCATCGATGAGCCCGAGCAGGTGCTGACCCGCGACGGTGATCCGGCGCAGGTCGGCCGCGGCTGACTCCCGTTCCTCATCGACCGCATCCTCGAGCAGCATCTCGCTGTAGCCGATGATGGCGTTGAGAGGCGTGCGCAGCTCGTGGCTCATGCTCGCCACAAACGCGCTCTTGGCGGCATTGGCCGCCTCCGCGGCCTCCTTGGCGCGCTTCAGCTCTTCGAGCACGACGCGGCGGTTGCGCGCGCCGACGGCCAGCGACGCAAGGTCGGCCACCGAACCCGCGAACTGCTGCTCGTCAATCGTCCACACGCGGTCAGTGCCGCGATGCGCGCACACCAGGACGCCAACGGTCTCGGCGCCAAGGCGAACAGGCGCGAGCAGCAGCGATACCGCGCCGCATCCAAGCCGCCACGCCGACAGATCAGGACGATCCGACGCCTCGCTGCCAGTGAGCACGATGACGCGCTCGGTGTAGAGCTGCGACGCCAGCGAGGGAATGGACCCAAGTCCAGACGGCTCCTGCTTCGTGTGCTCGCCGGTCGCCACGTCAAAGGAGTCCACGCTGCGGAGCGACCAGTTGCCGCCCACCAGCCACAGGTCTACGCGCGCCGCGTCCATGAGCCGCGCCGCAGTGGACGTCAGGCGCTGAGCCGCTGCTGCAAAGTCGCCGGCCTGCAGTGAGTCCTCGCGCGCCAGACTCGCCAGGGCTGACTCACGCGTGCGCAGTCGCTCCTGGTGCCGCAGACGCTCGCGCTCTGCATGCACGCGCTCGCGAATGTCGAGTGCGACGCAGACCGTGCCTTCGGCGCCGTGATTCCCGACCGCCAGCCGCGAGGTCGACAGCAGTACGGGCAGTTCTTCGCCACCACGCATGCGCAGGCGACACTCCAGCCCGCGGCCGGAGATGTCGGGACGTTGCTGTCCCGTCCGCACGACCACGGCATTGAGTGGCTGCCCCACGAGCTCAGACTCCTTGTAGCCGAGCAACGTGCACGCGGTCTGGTTGGTGGTGCGAATCACGCCGTCTGGCGACACGACGAACAGCATTTCGTTCATCGAGTGAATGATGCCGTCCGTGTAATCGCGTGCGAGCTGAAGTTGACGACGCTCTTCGGCCACGCGACCGAGATAGACCTTGTAGGCCAGATAGGTGAGATACAGCGCGAAGACCGACAACCCGACGGCGAGGTGCGCCTGGCGTCGCACGATCTCCGCCGAGCCGCCGACGATGATAGCCGAGACGAAGTAGCTGGGACCGCTCCACAGGAAGTTCTGGTGCCAGACGGTGAGGAGTGACGTGCGCGTCTGCAGCGCCACGGCGCCCGCGACCAGCATGGTGTTGACGAAGAAATACACCAGGGCCGAGGCCGCGAGCGGCGTGACGAACGCATCGTCACTGAAGCGCCCCGGCACACCTCCGAGCCACGCCGCGGCAAGACCGGCACACTCCACCGTGATGACGCCTGCGGCCGTACTGAAGAGTGCACGCCGCAGGTCCATGGGCGTTCGGCGTTCGGGCCGGTAACTGCACTGCGTCCAGATGCCGGCAGACACGACCACGGCCGTTGCGTGCGGGCCAATCGTCAACAGCCCGGCAAAACCCACGGCGTAGCCGAACGTCATGGTGGCGCCGCCACCAGGCAACTGGAGACTGACCTTGAACGTCGCGGCCGCGATCGCGGCGACGAGCAGTGCGGAGAACCACACCGGGTCGACGTGGCGCAGCGTTGGCGCGGAGTACGCCAGCAGTGCACCACCGAGCGCGATGACGAGCCCGGTGTAGCCGTCGAGCAGCGTCGACAGTGTCGTGGATGCCTTCTCTCCGGCAGCGGACTGCATGCTCTTCACGGGTATCGGCGTCAGTCCCACAGGTCTTCTGTGAAGACACACGCAGAACGGCGGCGTCGATACGTTGGGAGGACGTCGCCCATCACCTCGGCAGCAACGTCGCGCAGAGACGAGAACGGACAGCCTGACACCGTTGGGGCTCCTCCTTCGTTGACGACCAACCCCGGCGTTGCCATCGCGGGCAGTCGGCTGTGTCGCACGCGTCCTCTCATCGCTTGAGGTCTCCGCAAACGCTCAGCCAGGCGCGCCACCGAAGAATGAGGGGCACTCACTGCACGGTGCGGCGCACCCGGAGCCATCGCTGCGTTTCACCGCACCTGTCTCGTGACACGTCGCTCGCGACAAAACCGGTGGATGCGCCGCAAGAACGGTGTCTGCGTGTGAAATAGCGACGGATACACACCTGAAGTACGGCGGACGTGGGTCGATTCACCGTGAGCAATCATGCGACGACCCGATCAAGTCATTCGAGCGTTTCTCACAGCTGTGCGCGATGGATGCGGTGCCGACATGGCGTCGGTCTTCGTCCCGTCGTGGCCCGGCGTCGAACACGCCATCCTCACGCACTCAGGCCACGAGGCCGCAGTGCCCGAACTTGCGGACATCGACACGGCGCTGGCGTTCCTCGCGACGACGCCGACGCTCGACGGCACGGCTGCCATTCCGAGCGCGCTCTCGAACGGCGCGCTGCTCCCCATTCCGCTGGTCACGAGTCTCTGGCAGGAGTCACCGACGACGTCGAGGTTCGCCGGACGCGCGGCCTCGCCCGCACGACGCGCGACCGACCGTCAGGGCGCAGCCCCCATTGCTGGATGGCTCGCCCTCCGGTTCCCGAGCGATCTCGTCTTGTCGGCGGCCGTCGCAGCTGCGCCAGCAAACGGGCTCGCCCTTGGGCAATCGGCATTGGGCCTCGCCGCTCGACTGGCGTCGCTGTATCTGTTTCTCTACGACTCGCTCGCAGACCCGCTCACCGGTCTTCCTGGTCGCTCCGTGCTGCGGACGCTGTTGCGCCGCGAGCTGACCCTCTCGCGTTCCGACGGCTCTCCGTTGTCCGTGCTGCTCTTCAACGCCGACGACTTCGCCAAGGTCAACGCGCGCTACGGTCGCGATGTCGGTGACCACGCGCTGCGCGAAGTGGTGTCGCGCGCCCAGACCACCCTGCGATGCACGGACCTCCTGTGCCGACACGGCGCGGCGACCTTTGGCGTCATCCTCACGAACAGTGGACGCGAAGCGGCTGCCATCGTTGCCGCCAAACTGCAGGCCTCGCTCGGAGGCACACCCTATCTCGACGAGCGCATCGAACTGTCGTTCCGCATTGGTATCGCCAGTGTGTCGCCCGATGAGATCGGAAGTCTCGACCCGGTTGATTTCATGGGACGCGCCGAGTCCGCCCTTGCCGTCGCCAGGCAGCCGGGTTCAGCCCGCGTCTGCACCTGGCGTGACGGCGCTGCGGAGGCGGCCGAGCCGCTCGATCGCCTGCGCCACGCCTTCACCGGCGACCAGGACCGCGACTACCGCAACATGGGCCTGTTGTGGGACACCGTCGGCTTGCTCGCGTCGACCAGTTCCCCGCTCGACCTCGTGAAGCGGGTGACGCAGCAATTGCGCCGCGCGCTGTCGGCTTCGATGGTGGGCTTCTTCGAACCCGTTGCCGGAGAGAACCTCGAACTGCGCTACGCCCTCGGCGTGCTCGACGGCGCCGATGTGGACGTCGACCCAGCGACCGTCACATTCCAGCAGCGCGAGATGGCGCGGCGAGCCGCCGACTCTCGTACGCCGGTGTGGACCGGTCCGCTGCCGGGTGAGCCCGGCGGTCTGGTGACCTGCGCAGTGCCGCTCGTCGTCGATGACACGCTGCTTGCGGTGTTGCTGCTCTCAGGCACAGCGGGCTACATCACCGTGGACGAAACCGACCTGCGGTTCATGGCCGGCCTTGGTGGCCCGATCGGATTGGCGCTCGAACGCGCACGCGCCGCCGAACGCCGGCGCCAGCAGGACGACCTCGAGAAGCGTCGCCTCGTGGGCGAGCTGAAGGGACTGCGCACTGCGCTTCGACAGGCTCGCGTAGTGCATGCGTCACCGCAGATGGAAGACCTGCTGGTGACCGTGCATCGGGTGGCGGATACCGATGCGACCGTGCTGATTCTTGGCGAGAGTGGCACCGGCAAGGAGATGCTTGCGCAGACCATTCATCAGATGAGCAGCCGGCGCAACAAGCCTCTCGTGGTGGTGGACTGCGGCGCGATTCCGTCCACGCTGATCGAAAGCGAACTGTTTGGCCACGAACGCGGCGCCTTCACCGGTGCCGTGACCAAGTCACTCGGACGGCTCGCACAGGCCGACGGTGGCACCGTGCTTCTCGACGAGATCGGAGAGCTGCCACTCGAAGTGCAGTCGAAGCTGCTGCGGTTCGTGCAGGAGAAGCACTTCACGGCCGTGGGCTCCACGCTCGTGCGTCGCGTCGACGTGCGCGTGATTGCGGCGACCAACCGTGACCTTGCCGACGAAGTTGCAAACGGTCGGTTCCGCGGTGACCTGTATCACCGTCTCAACGTCATACCGCTCTCGGTGCCACCGCTGCGCGAACGTCGTGAAGACATTCTGGAACTCGCTCGTCACTTCCTCGAGGTGTTCGCACCGAAGTATCAGAAGGCGGTGCGGGCACTCGGCGTCGGTGTCGAGGACGCCCTGGTGCGATACAGCTGGCCCGGCAACATCCGCGAGCTGCAGAACCGCATCATGCGTGCAGTCATCATGAGCACGGGCGACACGCTGACGCTCGAGGCGTTGTCGCTGCCTATCGGCGCCACTGCGTCCACGCTCGCCTCGGGCTCGGCATTCCCGATCGCTGAAGAACCGCAGGCGGCCACGCCACCTGCCCTGCGCAGCGCCGACGCCTCATCGTCGTGGGCGGCACTGCGCGACACGCTCGACTCGATCGTCTCCACCATCACCGCATCGCCGACCACAACCTATCCGCCGCTGGGCCGATGGCTCGACAACGATCTGGTGCTCGCCGCGTTCGCGCAGGCGGGACACGTTGCGAGACGCGCGTCGCAACGGCTTGGATTGCCTGAGACCACGTTCGTCCGGCGCTTGCGCCGGGCACAGAACGAGGCGCAGCTCGTTCGGCGTCCGTCCGAGTGGGAACCCGTTGCAGCGGTCGTCGACCGCCTGTTGCGGGCGCGACCCGAGGATGGTCAGGATGTACTCGCTGTCGCGGAGCGCTGCCTCGTGGAGGCCATCAACCGGCATGTGCCGCAGAAGCCAGCAGCCGGCGCGGCGCTGCTCGGCACGTCGCTGCCGACGTATCGTCTGCGAATCAGTTCACTTGCAGAAGCGAGCTAGCGGTCAGCGCGTCTCGACGGACCAGACCGACAGGCATCGGTCGCACTTGTAGAACACGCGGTAAGGCAGGCGGATGGTCGCACGCGGCCGCTGCTCATCTGGCTTGCACCGCGGACACGACGAAGCGCTGACGGACGTGTCTGTGTGCGAGCCGATCATCGCGCCGGCGTGTGGTCCCTTTCGACGGTCAACGCGCGGAACCCAGCGACCGCACGCCATGCAGCGAATGGCCCCGCCCATCTTTTCCGCTTTCACGCATACCGAACAGGCTTGCGCGACTGGCCCGTCTTTGGACGCCGACGACGACACCACATCAGTGTAGGTCACAGACTGACACAAGCTCAACCATTAAGTTCGTAACTGACACGTGGTGAGCGACATGTATTGATCAGCTGCGAGTCTGTTGGCATGGACTCCGGCCACGACCGTGCCCGCTTCGCGCCGCCGTGCGCGACCCTGCGCCGCATTCCGTCCGGAACGTGGCACAATCGCGCGGCCTTTATTGTTTCAGCCGAGGAGAATCTGCATGGCACGCTCGTCTCGTGGGGTCAGGCTCGCGCACGTCGCTTTTGCTCTGGTTGCGGTAGCCGTTGCCGCAACGTCGATTCCGGCGCTTCGTGCGCAGACCCAGCAGGGTGTCATCTCAGGGCCAGTCGGTCCCAGTCCCTACGATATCGTTCGCTTCTGGCACAAGCCGTTCTCCAAGCCGGGCTTTGCCTTTGGTGGCAACTCGGGCATCTTCGCGGAGACGCCCAATCGCATCCTGGTGGCCCAGCGTGGCGAGTTCAAGCTGCCCGACCCGGTGCCCGCGGGATTCCTGGGATTTGCTGGATCCATCGGCATCAACGTCCTCACGGCGGTCGATCGGCGCGTCTGGCAGAACACCCTCTACTCGCTCGATGCGAACGGCAAGACCATCGAAGTGTGGAACCAGTGGGACAAGCTCTCAGAAGGGTCGACGGGGCCCGCGCTGCATCGCCTTCGCATCAGTCCCTATGACCCGCAGAAGCGCATCTGGGTCGTCAACGAGACCTACTCCGAGATCTACATCTTCTCGAACGACATGAAGACGCTCATCCGCACCCTCGGCACGAAGAACGTGCAGGGCTCCGACGGCACGCACTTCGGCAAGCCGCAGGACGTCGCCTTCCTGCCCGATGGCCGCGTGCTCATCGCCGATGGTCTCGACAACCACCGCGTGATGATCATGGACAAGGATCTGAACTATCTCGGCGAGGTGGGTGGCAAGGGCGCGGGCCCGGGGCAGTTCAACGGCGTGCACGCGCTCGCCGTGGGTCCCAACGGACTGGTCTTCGCGCTCGATCGTTCAGGTGGTCGCATCAACGTCTTCCGCACCGCGAAGGATCCGAAGACGCTCGACTACGTCACCAACTTCCCGGGCTTCTCGCTCCCGCTCGACATCATCGTCAACGACGATGCGATCTGGGTGACCGACCTCAATCCGCTGCGTTTCAACAAACTCGACTTCCAGGGTAACCACCTGTACACGTGGCTGGTCCCGAAGGATCTTCCGGACGGCTACCTTGAAGTCCACACCTTCACCGTGGATTCAACAGGCATCCTCTACGGCGGCGACAACCAGTACGGTCGCACGCAGAAGTTCGTGCCGAAGGCGGGTGCCGATCCGAAGTTGCTGATCAAGGCTCCCTGGCACGCCAGCCAACCGTGAGATTTCAGATTTTAGATTTTAGATTCGAGATTTCAGATTGCAGGCTCCAGACGGCTAGGCAACCGCCGACTTGAGCCATCGGTGTTCGTCCGTGAGCTCGATGAAGCCTTGCCGCGACGTGCCCCGGGCAAGCAACCACTCGCACGCCGCGGTCAGCATGTCGCGCGCGGTGACGCCGAGCACGATGCCGCCTCGCAAATGAATGGTCACCGAGCAGATGTCGGGTCCGAGCAGGTCGACGTGCACGAACAGGTCTTCGGCGACGCGGCGAACGCTCGCCACCGAGAACCACCAGCACGCGCCGTCAACGTGCAACGAGACCGGCGATTGAGCGTCGGATGTGGGCACGGTCGTAACGGGCATCTGGCGTCCTTTCGTCAGGCGGCATCTGCGCCGCATGTTTGATTGGACGGAGTTCGGCCGGGCCCGGTCTGGCCTGGGTCGAGAAAAATCTGTGAAAGGCCCCTGGGCGCGGGATGGCGGCCAGGGACGGTTCAGGCAGGGATGCGCCGGGATCTGGCGAAATTGTCCACCCATTCCCGCACTTTCCCGGGACATGGAGGCAACGGATCGCAGGCGAGCACGTACAGCACAACCGTTGTGAGCACGGTGAGCAGATACGCCGTGAGGACGAGCTTGGAGTGCAGTGTCGCGAACACGAAGGCGACCGGGGCACCAAGCAGAATCGACAGCGTCAGGAACGAGATGCGCAGCTGGGCATCTCGAACCCGACGCGGGTTGCGCATGCCCTTCGCGACGCGCTTGTAGGCTTCGTTCTCGGACGACTCGATCGGCACCTTGAAGAACGTCCGCAGCAGCACGACGAAGACGCCCGTGCAGAAGATCGTCATGAACACGCGCAGCGCGAAATCACCGCTCCACACGTAGAGCGCCGCCGCCCACACGAAGTACACGACGATGCTGAGGTTGGTGAGCTGGATGGCGAGCCACACGTTGGTCCGGCCGGTGAGGAGCTGAAACCGGTGGCAGAGCGCTTCCGTCGCGTCGACGATGGCGGCATCGATGAAGTTCATCGGCTGCTCCCTCAGACCCCGATCTGTGCAGAAAGGTTCCCGCCGGTCCGCGCCGTAACGCCGGACTCGGCCTCACCGAGCACGGCCGCCTTGCGGGCGCGCGTCATGGCAACCAGCACGGCGTACAGAATAAGCCCGCCGAAGGTGTACGGCGAACCCGCTTCATAGATGAGCGCGAGCCTGTGTCCTCCGAAGACCAGCGGCAGGAGGCTGGCGGGCAACGCCATCGCGAGAAGGCCAGTCACCACCAAGCGTCGCTCGCCCTCTGTCTTGATGCGCGTCCACAGCAGCACCAGCAACACAGCAGGAACCCAGAGCGCCACGTAGTAGCGTCGCTGCGTGTGCGGCGACGCCAGCACGATGCCGGTCATCACCAGCGCAAACTCCAGGGTGCGCGCGACGGGGTCATCGGCCTCGCGCCAGATCGCCGCAAGGCCGGCCAGACCGAGGATGCCGAGTCCGACGAGCCAGACCGCATTCACCACGCTCATGGGCACGTCGGCGATGTTGGCGCGAATGTGCGAGGAGTCTTCCAGCCCCGGCGTGAGATAGCGGACGACAATGCCGCGAAGCGAGTAGTTATCCCCCTCGTCGACCTTCTCCATTGCGTACGTTGCAAACGCTCGCAGTTGGCGCGTGTTGCCGTCTACACCCATGACGACAGCCGGCAGCACGACGAGCGCAGCAAGCACGGCGAGGGTCGCCGCAGAGAGCGCGAATTTCCGGCGCACGACGAAGTATGCGAGCAGCGCCAGCGGTGTCAGCTTGGTCGCGATCGCGATGGCCAGGGCAACGGCCGGCGACACGACCTTCCCCGCTTCCGCGCGGTCGAATGCCAGCACCATCAACAGAACGACGAAGAAGTGCGCGTTGCCGAAGCGCAGCTCCTCCGCGAGGTATCCGCCGACAACGAGGAAGGCGGCGAGGAACGCCAGGCGCCTCCACGCCGGCACGCCTATGCGACGCGCGAGGATCGCGCCGACCCACCAGAGCGCACCAAGCTTCAGGATGTAGAACAGCAGCGCAGCGGTCTGCAGACCGAACCAGCCAAGTGGCAGGAAGAGGAACGCGATCGCCGGCGCGTAGCGGAACCCTTGCGAGGGATGTGGAGTGCCGCCGTAGGCTTCGGGCGGGTACAGCTCGTAGTTTCCGGCCAGCACCTGCTGCGCGGCGCGGTGGTAGACCGGAAAGTCGATGGACTTGGTAGCCGCCTGATTCGCCAGCACCGCCAGTCCGACGACGACCAGGGCGGTCGCCGCAACCGGCAGCCAACTGGGCGTTCGCGCGACGCGAGGTTCGGGCACAGCGGGCTTACTCTACCCCACCCTCGCGTAGCCGGCCCCCGGCCGCGGCGTCTGCAGATAGCGTCATGCGTTTGACGGATTCCGCTCACGCGACCTGGCGGCCCCCAAGGCAGCTCCGCCGAGGGGGTCGCCAGTCGCCAGAAGGGCCCGATGCTACCTGCGGGCCAACGCCGTCGGCCAATGAGATGGCCGCTTGGCGCACCCCGGGTACCCGCACGGGGCAATCGAGGCCACCGCGCACGGGTGACAATGCCTCCCGACACCACGGCCGCCGCCCTGCGCAGGGTCCGTCTCGCTGCGAGCGAACGTCGACAAGGTCCGGGCAACTGCGCCCTCGACGACGGCATGTGAAGGGCCTTCGCGCGAAGCGGACAGATTCCTGGCCACCAAGACTTCGGTTGGCCGATGAACCATCCGCACGGCGAACGCGCACGTGTATCGAACGATATCGAGGCAAGCCACGGGCACAGACGCCTGCCAGACGGCGCACGCGCACGGCGATTCGCGATGAGTTGTTGCGAGTTCAGGACGGCGCCGGCGGACGTCCACGAGCGGGGGACGTCCGAACTCCACGACGCGACGAGCTATCGACTGTCTACGAACGCAGTCGAGGGCGTATGCGCTGCAGTGTTGAGGGTCGACGCGACAGAGGCACGGCGAGCGCGCAACGCGGCAGACGATGAAACGAGACTACGCGACCAGCCAGTAGCACGCACCAGTGACAACACTGAGGAGCGCAACGAGAGCGACCGCATCACGACGAGTCCACACCGAGGTCAGAGTTTCCGTGTAATCCATCTCATCCTCCTGCCCCGTCCCTAGTGCAACCCGCGAGCCAGTTCTTGCCGCGTATTTTCCGCCTATATCGCACGGTATTGTCGGCAGCAGCTGGCGTCGTGCATGTGCACATGTCACTGGCACACGCACCGTTACACGGTCGGGCTACGCCACGTATTTGACAAGGCAGACTAGTGGGCTGAGAGAGAACGAGCAGCGGATATGGAGTGGCGTCGTTCGGAGGCGAAGCAGTGTCGTTCGTGCGGTGGCGGCTGCGTCGCGAGCGAGCCGCGTGGGGCTC
>Ga0209023_10006541_pt1 | contig 12245 bp, 10 predicted proteins | sample LakOneMetagenome_FD_187468 | JGI IMG/M metagenome (GOLD analysis project Ga0209023, IMG submission 187468) | Freshwater and sediment microbial communities from Lake Erie, Canada (SPAdes) (version 2) | ecosystem: Environmental > Aquatic > Freshwater > Lentic | place: Lake Erie, Canada... | reverse complement strand
CGTGCATCCGGTGGTGGATTACTCGAACGTGCTCAACCGCAATGTTCTCGGCGGCGAATTCAGCTACAAGGCGAACTTCACCAGCCTGAGCCGCCAGAGCGCCTCGTTCGACGCGATCAACCCCACTGCGCTGCTGGCCGGGTCCTGCCTGCAGACCGCAAACACCGCCGTGAAAACGCCAGCGAACTGCCTGCTGCGCGGCATCCCCGGCGACTACACCCGCCTGACCGCCGAAGTCGAATGGCGCCGGTCGTTCACGGACTCCATCGGCCAGATTTTCACGCCATTCGCATCGCTGCGCGGCGACGCTATCAGCGCCAACATCGACAACCAGCCGGGCGTCTCCAACTATCTGCCGGTCGGCTCGACCCAGACCGCACGCCTGATGCCGACAGTCGGTGTTGAATACCGCTATCCGTTCATCAACGTGCAGCCGTGGGGCACCACGACGATCGAACCCATCGGCCAGTTGATTATCCGTCCGAACGAGCCAAGCGCAGGCCGCCTGCCCAACGAAGACGCGCAGAGCTTCACATTCGACGACAGCAACCTGTTCCGCGTCGACAAGTTCTCCGGCTACGACCGCGTTGAAGGCGGCGGACGCGCCAATGTCGGCGTTCAGGCGACTACGCAGTTCGACCGCGGCGGCTTCGTGAACGTGCTGTTCGGCCAGTCCTACCAGTTGTTCGGACTGAACTCGTTCGCCGTGCAGGACCTGACCAATACCGGCCTCGGCAGCGGCCTGGACAAGGCCCGTTCCGACTATGTGGCCCGTGTCTCCTACCAGCCGAACAGGATTTACAGCCTGACAGCCCGGACGCGGCTGGACGAAGCCACCGGCGCCGTACGCCGCTTCGAACTTGAAGGCCGCGCCAACTTCGACCGCTTCCAGCTCAGCCTGCTCTACGGCAACTATGACAAGCAGCCGGAACTCGGCTTCCTTAACCGCCGCGAGGGCATCGTCGGCACCGGCACCTTCAAGGTGGCATCGAACTGGGTGCTGTCGGGCGGATTGCGCTACGACATCACCAACCAGACTGTGAACCAGTACATCGTTGGCGCCGGTTACGTGGACGACTGCTTCATTATCGCAGCCAACTACATTACCGACTACGCCTATACCTCGACGAGCTACACGACCCCGGTCACCGATCACCGCATCATGCTGCAGATCGGCCTGCGGACGATCGGCACGTCGTCATTCAACGCGTCGCAATAATCATCCGGTATCGGAATAGCGAAGTGCGCTGGGATCGCCGGGAGTTCGTCGGATGCGCGCATTAACGCCGCAAACTCGGGGTTGATTTTGCAAACAACGCGCTGGAATCTCCAGCCTCCCGCCGGGATCGATTTGAAGACGGGTTTGATGATGATTGCGACTTTTCTTCGCTATGCAAAAACGGTTTCACTGGCAGCGGGTGTCCTTGCGCTGTCAGGATTCGGCTCGGCCGTCCTGGCGCAAAGCGTGGCGGCGATGGTCAACGGCGAAGCCATCACAAATCTGGATGTCGATCAGCGCATCAAGCTGACGACGCTGACGACAAAGAAAGCGCTTTCGCGTCAGGAAGCCCTCACCGAACTGATCAACGACAAGCTCAAGATCAAGGAAGGCAAGAAGTACGGCCTCGATATGTCGTCATCGGATATCGATGGCGCCTATGGCAACATGGCTTCGCGTATGCGCATGAACGCCGAGCAGCTCAACAAGACACTTGAGGGGCATGGTATTCGTCCCGAGACGCTCAAGAGCCGTATCAAGGCGGACATGACCTGGGGCAACCTGGTGCGCGGGCGTTTCCAGTCAAACCTGCTAGTGGCGGAGAAAGATCTCGCTGGCTTCGATAAGCAAGGCAGCAATTCGGAAGGCGAAAGCTTCGAGTATCTTGTGCGCCCCATTGTCCTGATTGTGCCGCGCGGATCACCGTCAAGCGTTGTGGAAGCGCGGCGCAAGGAAGCCGAGCTGCTGCGCAGCAGGATCTCGTCCTGCGATGAAGCGCAGGAACTGTTCCGCTCGATGCGCGACGCCGCCATCCGCGACCAGCTTACCAAGACGTCGGCAGACCTGCCGCCGAACCTGCGTGAACTGCTGGACAAGCTTCCGGTCGGCAAGCTGACTCCGCCGGAAGTCACGAAACAGGGCGTGGAAATGGTGGCGCTGTGCAGCCGCAAACCCACCAAGGCGGACACACCGGCCAAGCGCGAAGCACGCGAAAAAATCTACAACCAGAAGTACGAAGCCAAGTCCAAGTCGTATCTCGAGGAAGTGCGCAAGGGTGCGATGATCGAGATCCGCAGCAAATGATCCGGCCGCGGCACCGCTGTCATGAGCAAACCTTCTCATGAGCAAGGCTCTGGCACTGACGCTCGGTGAACCTGCGGGCATCGGTCCCGATATCACCATCGCGGCATGGCTCCAGCGCCGCGAACTCGGCCTTCCCGCATTTTACCTGATCGGTGACAGCGCTTTCATCAAGGCGCGCGCCAGTCTGCTGAACGCCGAGATTCCTGTTGCCGACATCAAGCCGGAAGATGCCTCCGCGACCTTCGCCGATGCGCTTCCAATCGTGAAAACCGGGATTGCAACGACCGCGCAGCCCGGCCAGCCGGACGACAGCAGCGCCCCCTCCGCCATTGCCTCGATCCGTCACGCTGTCGCGGATGTGATCGAACAACGCGCCAGTGCGGTGGTCACCAACCCGATCGCCAAGAGCGTGCTCTATCGCGCGGGCTTCTCGCATCCGGGCCACACCGAATTTCTGGCGCAATTGTCCGCCGCCGTGAACGGCACAGTGCCGCATCCGGTGATGATGCTGTGGTCGCCTGACCTTGCCGTCGTGCCGGTCACCATCCATCTGCCTCTGCGCGATGCGATCACGCAGCTCACGACCGATCTGATCGTGAAGACCGCGCGCATCGTTGCTGCGGACCTCAAGGCGCGGTTCGGCATCGCCAGCCCCCGCCTTGCTATCTCCGGCCTCAATCCCCACGCGGGCGAAGACGGCACGCTCGGGACCGAGGACCAGTCCTTCATCGCGCCAGCGGTCGCGATATTGCGACGGGACGGCATCGACGTGCGCGGACCGCTGCCCGCCGACACCATGTTCCACGCCAGCGCGCGCAAGACCTATGACTGCGCCATCTGCATGTATCACGATCAGGCGCTGATCCCGATCAAGACCATCGCCTTCGACGATGGCGTCAATGTCACGCTCGGACTGCCATTCATCCGCACGTCGCCCGATCACGGCACCGCGTTCGACATCGCAGGCACGGGGCGCGCCAATCCATCCAGCCTGATCGCGGCGCTGCGCCTGGCCGCGCGCATGGCGGCCTCGAACCCATGAGCGCGATCGACGATCTGCCGCCGCTCAGCGACGTGATCCGCCGCTTCGAGCTGTCGGCGCGCAAATCGCTCGGACAGAATTTCCTGCTCGATCTCAACCTGACATCGCGCATCGCCCGCGCCGCGGCTCCGCTGGAAGGCGCCACCATCGTGGAGATCGGCCCCGGCCCCGGCGGCCTGACCCGCGCGCTGCTGGCGCAGGGCGTCAAGCGGGTGATCGCGGTCGAGCGCGACGAGCGCGCGATCCCTGCCCTTGAGGAAATCGCACAGCGCTATCCCGGCCGCCTGACCATTGTGAATGACGATGCAATGACGTTCGATCCGCGTCCGCTTCTGAATGGCGAACGCGCGAAGATCGTCGCCAATCTGCCTTACAACATCGCGACCGTGCTGCTGATCGACTGGCTCTGCGCCGAGCCCTGGCCACCCTGGTACGACATGATGGTGCTGATGTTTCAGCGCGAGGTCGCCGAGCGTATCGTGGCCCGCGAGAATGACGATGCCTATGGCCGCTTGGGCGTGCTGGCCAACTGGCGCGCCGAAACCAAGATCCTGTTCGATATTTCGCCCAGCGCCTTCGTGCCGCCGCCCAAGGTCACGTCGTCGGTGGTGCGGCTGATCCCGCGCCCCGCGCCCGAGCCCGTTGAGCGGCGGGCGCTGGAGCGCGTTGCATCCGCAGCTTTCGGCCAGCGCCGCAAGATGCTACGGCAAAGCCTCAAGTCGCTTGGCGTCGATCCGGCGCTTCTCGCGGCTGCAGCAGGCGTCGATCCCACCCGGCGCGCGGAGACCATTCCCGTCTCCAGCTTTGTTGCCATGGCCCGTGAATTGGCGGATATAACAGCCGCAAAAGCAAAAACACCGTAATGGAGAAAGCCCGATGGCTCAGATGCGCCGCCAATCTCTCGTCAAGTTCGATGCTCCGCTCTGCGAAACAATCGTGGAGGCTCCGAAGCCGCAAGGCCGGGAAGTTCTGGTGCGCATTGAGCGCTGCGGCCTGTGCCATTCCGACCTGCACATCCAGGACGGCTATGCCGATCTCGGAGGCGGCAAGAAGCTCGACACCACACGCGGCATGAACCTGCCCTTCACCCTCGGACACGAGATTGCAGGCGTTGTCGATGAAGTCGGTCCCGACGCGGACAAGTCGCTGATCGGCAAGAAGATGGCCGTCTTCCCATGGATCGGCTGCGGCAAGTGCCGCGACTGCCTCAACGGCGATGAGAACCTTTGCGCACGCAACCGCTTCCTCGGCGTGTCGATCGATGGCGGCTTTGCCAGCCACGTCCTCGTCCCGGACCAGAAGTACCTGATCGACTACGGTCAGGTGCCGATCGATACCGCGGCGACGCTGATGTGCTCGGGCATCACCGCATACGGCGCGTTGAAGCGTCTCGTGGATCGCCCGCGCCAGCGCAACCTGCTGCTGATCGGTCTCGGCGGCGTCGGCATGATGGGCGTCTCGCTCGCGCAGGCGATGTTCAAGCAGCCGGTGACAGTGGCCGATCTCAGTGAATCGGCCCGCGACGCAGCGTTGAAGAACGGCGCGACGACGGCTTACGATCCGACGGAAGCCGATATCACCAAGCGCATCCTGAAAGAAACCGATGGCGGCTTCGACGGCATCGTCGATTTCGCAGGCAACGAAAAGTCGATGGCGTTCGCGACGTCCGTCGTGGCGCGCGGCGGCAAGATCGTCGTGTCGGGCCTGATGGGCGGCAACTTCAACCTGCCGATGGTGCAGTGGATCTACAAGCGCATGACCATCGAAGGCTTCATGACCGGCACGCTCGCGGAAGGCCGGGAATTGATGGAATTGGCGAAAGCCGGCAAGGTCAAGCCGACGCCGATGAAGGAAGAGCCAATGGGCGACGTGCAGAAGTGGATCGACCAGTTGCGCGCCGGCAAGGTCGTCGGCCGCATCATGCTGACGAACTAAGCTGCTGTCTTCAGCGGCCCGGCCGGGTCGCGATCCAGATCACATGACGCGCGCCACCGCCTTTGCGGCTGGCGCGCGTTTTGGTTTCATCCACATCGAACCCCGCCTTGACCAGTCGTTGTGTGAAGCGCGGATCGGGGCCGGACGACCACACCGCCAGCACACCGCCGGGCCGCAACGTGCCGTGCGCTGTTGCCAGACCGCTCGCGTTGTAAAGCGCGTCGTTGGCTTCGCGACTCAATCCTTCGGGGCCGTTGTCGACATCGAGCAGGATCGCGTCATAAGCAGATCGCTCGGCACGGATCAGAAGTCCGACATCCGTCTCGCGAATGCTGACACGCGGATTGGTCAGGCTATCGCCGAACACCTCCGCCATCGGCCCGCGCGCCCATGCCACGACTTCCGGCACAAGTTCGGCGACAACAACGCGCGCATCCGCATTGAGATTCGATAGCGCCGCGCGCAGCGTAAATCCCATGCCGAGGCCGCCGATCAGCAAACGCGGCTGCTTGCAACCTTGCAGACGCTCGCAAACAAGCGTTGCCAGCGCCTCTTCCGAGCCGCTGAGGCGGCTGTTCATCAACTCGTTCTGGCCGAGCTTGATGGAAAATTCCGTGCCCCGCCGCAGCAGGCGAAGTTCGCCGCCGCCGGGAATTTGCGCCGTACCGAGCAGGTTCCAGGGTAGCAACTGCCTGTCCTCTATTGTGAATGACGCCGGGTTCCGCGCGCCCGAATTAAGCCTTGGCCTCTCCGGATTTGCGGCCTATTCCGACCCAACTTGTCGCCCAAAACCCACGCGGGAATGAGTTCGTGTTGCGTAAGGGGGACAGAATGTCAAACCGCACTGCTGCAATTGCTTTTGCCGCCATCACCGGCTGCGCTTCGATCGTCGCTATCACGTCACCGCTGGGAGCGGCCCCCGCAACGCCCGAAAGCACGGCCAAAGCCGCTGACGAGTGCCTTGCTGCGCCGAAGGCCACCACACCGGCGGGTGCGCACTGGTACTACCGCATCGAGAAGGGCACCAAGCGTAAATGCTGGTATCTCGCGGACGAAGGCGGAAAGACGAAGAAAGCAGCATCTGCTCCCGCCGCGTCGGATACTACCGAAGCAGACACGCCTCCTTCGATAAAAATTACCCCGCCTGCCAAACAGGACGCATCGAAGAAGGCCATTCAGAAGTCGGTTGCGAATGCGCGTGCCGAATTGAGAGCAGAGCCGGATGACGATCCGTCGCTCGCTGAAACGACTTGGCCGCCGATGCCCAATGCGCCTGCGGACTCCGACATCCGCAAGGATAATCAGGCTGCAGCGATCCAGCCCGCGCCTGAAGCATCCAGCAAGCAAGGCTGGAACGTCGCGACGCGCTGGCCCGATCCAAACGCCGCCGCATCTGCCAGCGATCAGCCCTCGGCTGCATCATCGCAGCCGACACAGCCCGCGCCTGCTCTCACCGCCGAACGCCTCGCCGCAACCGGCACCGTGGCGCAAGCTCAGTCACAGGCTCCAGCGCCTGTACCGGCAGCAACCACAGGCGCAGTTCCGCAGCAATCGCAGAAGCCCGCCGCAACCACCGAAACCGATGAAGGTCTGTCCATCCGCGTTCTGCTGGCAATTCTTGTTGGTGTGCTAGCACTCGCGGCAATCCTCGGCCCGCTGCTGTTCAAGTATTTCCGGCCCAAGCCGAAGGAAGATGACCAGAGTTACGTTCAACGCCGTCCAATCTGGGATCTGAATGAATCCGCGCGGACATTCCCGCATGACCATCCGCCTCTCTCCGACGAAACCCACCATATCGATGAACCGCGCTATGGCCGCGCGCTGCCGCAAGCGCGGGTGCTCGACACAGACACACGCATTCAAGATACCGATGTCGATGAGCTTGAGGAACTGCTGGCCCGCGCGGCGAAGCGCCCGGCAGCATAACATTGACACCAAGAGCGGCGGGCAAAAGACCCGCCGCTTACTTTTCCAACTGCCTCTGCAGTTCGCGCACGAATGCCGACAGGCCGGTCTGGCGTTCACGCTTGAGCCGTTCAGCCTTGAGAATGGTGACCACCTGCGCATACGCGTCGTCCAACTGACTGTTGGTAACGACGTAATCGTATTCCGCCCAATGGCTGAGTTCATGGCTGGCTCGATCCATCCGACCGCGAATGACCTCATCGGAATCCTGCGCGCGGGTATGCAGCCGCTTCTCCAGATCGGCCGCCGACGGCGGCAGGATGAAAACGCTGACGACGTCGGCGCGGGCTTTTTCGCGAAGCTGTTGCGTGCCCTGCCAGTCGATATCAAACAGCACGTCCTGCCCTGAAGACAGCGCATCTTCGACCGCCTTGCGTGGCGTGCCGTACGAATTGTCGAACACCGTCGCATGCTCGAGAAGTTCGCCAGCCTTCACCATGGCGTCGAACTTCGGCTTGTCGATGAAGTAGTAGTGCTGTCCTTCGACCTCGCCGGGGCGCTTCGCGCGCGTGGTGACCGACACCGACATGCTCAGGTCGCTCATCTTCTCGATCAGCATCCGCGCCAGCGTGGATTTTCCGGCGCCCGACGGCGACGACAGGACGAACATCAGTCCGCGCCGCTCGCCGTTTTTCAAGGTGCCCCCCGCCGCCATCGTTCGATCCTCATAGAGATTTTCTTAACGCGTTTTCTTCACGCGAACCGGTGCCCACTTCGCTTGAAAACGCTATTCAAGATTCTGGACCTGCTCACGAAACTGCTCGACAACGGTCTTCATCTCAAGCCCGGTATTAGTCAGTTCGATATCGTTCGACTTCGAACAGGTGGTGTTCACCTCGCGGTTGAATTCCTGCGCCAGGAAATCCAGCCGTCGGCCCACCGCGCCGCCCTTGCCGAGCAATTCGCGCGTTTGCGCGATATGAGACGCGATCCGGTCGAGTTCTTCGCGAATGTCCGCCTTGGCCGCGATCATCAGCGCTTCCTGGCTGAGCCGGTCGGCATCGAACCGGTCTGACGTCTCAAGCAATGCTGCGATCTGTTCGGCAAGCCGGGCACGGATCGCTTCAGGTTTGCGGCCGGGGGCTGCTTCCGCCTGCTTCGCAAGGCGCTCCATCTCGTCCATGCGCTGGCCCAGAATCTGGCCGAGTGCAACGCCCTCGCGTTTGCGCATCTCGATCAGGCTTTGCAGCGCCTGCTCGAAGGATGCCGACACAGCGGCACGCGCCGCCTGCATCTCGGCCTCGTCGCTTTCCGGTTCGACGACTTCGATGACGCCCTTGATCCCGAGCAAGCCATCGACACTTGGCGCGACCGCATCGGTACGCGCGGAAATCTCGGCGGCAACCTTCAGGATCGACGCCAGCACATCCTCGTTGATCCGCACAACGGAAGCAGCACCCGTACGCTTGACGGTCAGGTTCGCATAAACGGTGCCGCGCGACAGCAGCTCGGTGGCGCGCTTGCGGGCCGCGGTCTCGACCTCGTCCCATCCGGGAGGCAACCGCATCCGGAAATCAAATCCCTTGGCATTGACTGACTTGAGTTCCCATTCGAACGCATAGGGCCCGCTGGTGCCATGGCTTCGGGCAAAGCCGGTCATGCTCGACAGCGCCATTGCAAAAACGTCTCCGCTTTAATGTTCCGAACAACGGATTGACGAGCCCCAACGGGGCTCAGTCACCGGTCAGCTTGTCCCTGAAATCGGCACCCCACGCAAGAGCAAGCCAGGCGAGACTGGATCGCGGTGACGCGTTCACTCTTCCTGCGCGGCAGGCTCTGCGGGCGCAGCCGCCGACGGCGCGCGCTTCGCAGTACGCTTGCGTGCTGGCGCAGTTGCGCCCTCGGCGGGCGGCTCGGCGGCGATGATGCTGGATGGTGGTGCGGACGCCTTCGGCGCGGCAGCCTTTGGCGCCGCCTTGGGTGCCGCAGGGGCGGCAGGACGCGCGGGCGCTGCGGCTGTTGGCGGAGTGCCCGCCGCTGGCGCAGGCACCGCCGCAACCGGCGGCTGATCATCGGCTTCCACGGTGTCGTTCTGCTGCTGCTTCTCCATCGCGCGCAGCTTCGCGACACCCTTCTGGTGCTGATCGTAGGTTTCAGTGAACGAGTGACCGCCGGTGCCGTCGGCAACGAAGAACAGATCGCGCGTGCGCGCCGGATTGGCGGTGGCTTCAAGCGACGCGCGGCCGGGATTGGCGATCGGTCCCGGCGGCAGCCCTTCGATCACATAGGTATTGTAAGGCGAAGGCTGCTGGATTTCGCTGCGCTTGATCGGTCGGCCGAGAGTGCCCTTCCCGCCGACAAGGCCATAGATGATGGTCGGGTCAGACTGCAGCTTGATGCGTTGGCGCAGGCGGTTGGTGAACACGGCCGCAACACGGCTGCGCTCATCGGCGCGGCCGGTTTCCTTCTCCACGATGGAGGCCAGCGTCACGAGTTGTTCCGGCGAGCGCAGAGGAACATCGGGATTACGGCGCGCCCACACCTCGCCGAGCACGCGTTTCTGCGCCTGCTGCATCCGGTGGATCACCTGATCGCGCGGCGTGCCGCGCGGAAAGTTGTAGGTGTCAGGCAGCAGTGTGCCTTCGCGCGGCTGTTCTTTCAGCGAACCGGAAAAAATATCGTTGTCCTGAATGCGGGCAACGATCTGCTCCGAGGTCAGGCCTTCGGGAATGGTAATGGCGTGCTGCACCACCTTGCCCTCGACAATGGTGTTGATCACGTCGCGCAGGCTGGCATTTTTCTGGAACAGATATTCGCCGGACTTGAGGCCGGAGCGCGCATTCATCGCCAGCACGCCGCCGATGAAGGTCCAGCGGTCGGCGGAGATCACACCGGCGCGCAGAAGGATGTCGCCGATATCGGTCATGCCGGCGCGCGGCGGAATATTGACAACCTTGTCTTCGGCGAGCGGGCCTTTGGCCTCGATGGTCTTCTTGCCGTAGAAAAACGCGCCGCCCACCAGCAGCATCGCCACGATCAGGAATGTGAAGATCGCATTGCCAACCACGACCAGCGTGCTGCGTGCGCGCCGCGAATGCTTCGGCGGCTGTGGCACCTGTTCGGGCTCAAGCGCCGCGCGCGGACTACGGGGCGCAATGGGTGGTCTCTGGCTCATAGGGCAACCTGAATTCTGCAGGCGGTTTAGCGTGTGCTTTCAGTATTATAAGCACGCCTGAAAGAGAAATTATGTCCGATTGGGGCAAAACCGTGAAGTCAGCCTCAACAAGTTTGTACAGTCTCTAACTCTTGAAACGCGAAACGCCCAGTGGAGTGGATTTGACATTCGCGACCCGCTGGCAGCGAGTCCTCAAAGCGAATGTCAGATCCTAAACGCCACTAGAAACTTATATTTGCTAGTGGTCCTTTAATTCTAACATTCGCAGGGATGCCTGCTGAAACGGGATGCGAATGTTAGAATTGGACCACTAGTTCGCCAGCCGCCGCATGATCAGCGAGGCATTGGTGCCGCCGAAACCGAACGAATTCGACAGGGCCACATTGATCTCACGCGGCCTTGCCTTATTCGGCACCAGATCGATCGCCGTCTCGACCGACGGATTGTCGAGATTGATGGTCGGCGGCGCGATGTTATCCCGAATCGCCAGCACGCAGAAAATCGCTTCGATGGCGCCCGCTGCGCCAAGCAGATGGCCGGTCGACGACTTGGTCGAGGACATCGACACCTTCGATGCTGCATTGCCCAGCAGCCGCTGCGCGGCGCCAAGCTCGATCTCGTCGCCGAGCGGCGTCGAGGTGCCGTGCGCGTTGATGTAGTCGATATCGGACGCCGTCACGCCGGCGCGCTTCATCGCTGCGGTCATGCAGCGGTATGCGCCATCGCCGTCTTCAGCGGGAGCGGTAATGTGATAGGCATCGCCGCTGAGGCCATAGCCCACAATTTCGGCGTAAATCTTCGCGCCGCGCTTCTTGGCATGCTCGTACTCTTCGAGCACCACAACGCCCGCGCCCTCGCCCATCACGAAGCCATCGCGATCCTTGTCATAGGGACGCGAGGCGATGGTTGGATTGTCGTTGTATTTCGTCGCCATCGCGCGAAGCGCGCAGAAGCCGCCCATGGCAAGACGGTTGACGGCAGACTCGGCACCACCTGCGACCATCACATCAGCATCGCCGAACGCGATCAGGCGGCTCGCATCGCCGATGGCATGCGCGCCGGTCGAGCATGCGGTGACAACCGCATGGTTCGGTCCCTTGAGGCCGTGCTTGATCGAGACGTAGCCGGACGCAAGGTTGATCAGGCGGCCGGGAATGAAGAACGGCGACAGCTTGCGCGGGCCGCGCTCTTTCAAAATAACAGCGGCTTCGCCGATGCCCTCGATGCCGCCAATGCCGGAACCGATCATGGTGCCGGTGGCGCAGCGCTCTTCCTCGGTGCTCGGATGCCAGTTGGCGTCGTCAAGCGCCTGGGTCGCGGCAGCCATCGCGAAAATGATGAAATCGTCGACCTTGCGCTGTTCCTTCGGCTCCATCCAGTCGTCCGGATTGAAGGTGCCATTGGCGCCATCGCCGCGCGGAACCATGCAGGCGATCTGGCAGGTCAGGTCGGATACTTCGAACTTCTCGATGCGCCGGGCGCCGCTGTCGCCGTTGAGGATACGTTTCCAGGTCTGTTCGACACCGTTGGCAAGTGGCGAGACCATGCCCAGCCCCGTGACGACAACCCTCCGCATCTCTACTTCTCCGGCTCGATCGGCGAGCGCCAGAAACGCAACGATGACAGCAAGACGGCGGGTCGTTCGATCACAACCCGCCGCTTGTCGTCATGGCTGCGCGTTGGCGTCAGCTCTTTGCGTTTTTCTCAAGAAACTTGGTGGCGTCGCCCACGGTGAGAATGGTTTCCGCGGCATCGTCCGGAATTTCGCAACCGAATTCCTCTTCGAAGGCCATCACGAGTTCGACCGTATCGAGGCTGTCAGCGCCGAGATCGTCGATGAAGCTGGCGCCGTCGACAACCTTCTCGGGCTCGACACCAAGGTGCTC
>Ga0209023_10006540_pt1 | contig 12245 bp, 13 predicted proteins | sample LakOneMetagenome_FD_187468 | JGI IMG/M metagenome (GOLD analysis project Ga0209023, IMG submission 187468) | Freshwater and sediment microbial communities from Lake Erie, Canada (SPAdes) (version 2) | ecosystem: Environmental > Aquatic > Freshwater > Lentic | place: Lake Erie, Canada... | reverse complement strand
ACCGGTATTGACCAGGTCTTTTAAGGGTAAGCCACTGGCCTGCTCTGCAGCCTGGTTTCCCGCTAAAATATGTCCATCCGGGCCGATAAGGAAAAATGGTTCGTTTCCAAATGCAGGGGGGATTATCGTTTTTTGTTTTTTCATTAGTGCGTAGTAATAATACACAACTACTTTAAATATAAAACATGTTGTCATAAAAAACAACTAATTAATCACTTTCTAAGTAAATAGATATTCACCTGTTTTTTAAGCGTGGGCTGATAAATATCAGTCAGGAGCATGACCGGTGTTTTTTTAGTAAAAGCGAAGGCCTTTTATCTTGGGTTCAAATACAACGGGACCAAATGACAGAAAATGAATTACAGCTCAGGCTGGGTATACGTATCAAGGCGATCCGTATAAAGAAAAAAATGACACAAAATGAACTGTCGAAAGCATGTGGCATTGAAAAAGCCAGTATGTCAAGGATTGAATCAGGCCAGTCTAATATTACCATACGTACTTTATTTAAGATTGTGAGGGTGCTTAATGTAAGTATGGCCGAATTGTTCAGGAGCTAGAGTTGCTTCCTTCATGTTTAAATGCTTCTTGCTGTAAAAAAATCAGCAGGCCGATGTATGTAAACAGAAAGCCCCGGAATAAATCCCGGGGCAGCTTAAGCAATTAGCAGTGGTCAAAATTTGAATCCGAGAGTGGCTACAATATTCCCCCTCTGTTGTTTAAGCATGGCATAAGTATTTGCCCGGTCTTCTAACCGGTAAGGAAAGCTAACATCTTTACTGATCGTATGTACATAAGTAAGGTCGATGAATATGCCTTTGTTGCGGTAACCCAGTCCGCCGCTGAGTAACATGCGGTTGGCTTTATAATCGGCATCTTTATAGGGGTTTCCGTAATAAGCAAATCCGAGTCTTGCAGCAATCACATTAAATTTCAGTTCACCACCCACCCGGAAATTGAAATTTCCTTTATAGTCAGCCTTCACTACTTTGTTCAATCCTTTGTAATACTCTTTATAAGCAGTTTTTTCATCTTCTGTTTCATCCTGCCTGTTGTCGTAAAAACGGCTGCCGCGGTGATGTACGTATTCAATGTCGGCGCTGATGAAGGCCCGTTGTTTCTTTGTATTCGCCACTTCCCTGAAAACATAGGAACCACTGATCATGGCTTTGAATGGTGTCAGTTGCACATATTTTGATTCGCCGGCCTGGTTGTTTGTAAATACCAGCGAGGATACATCGTATTTATTCACCGGGTTCTCCACTTCGGTGCTGAGGTAGGTTGTACGGGTATCGGTAAGGATCATATATGTAGGCGTGTGGATAGACAGCCCAAGGCGAATGCGATCCTGCGGACGATAGATGATACCGAGTTTTGCATTGAACCCGGTTCCCTTCGTTTTAAAATCATCCGTGTATTCAAACTGTTTAAAATGATTGGAAGTGTTTGAGGAAGTATCGGATTCTTTAAAGACCATATTGCTGCTATAGTTTACTAAAGGTATGCCCAGGCTTACGCCCCAGTACCATTTGTCGTTTTTGTTTTGGGCATAGCCGATCGCAAATTCATAAATGCCGCCTTTGGTGGTATGCAGCATTTCCTGGCGCAATGCCTGACCGGCATCCAGTATGTATTCCGGCGCTCCCTTTACCTGCACCAGGCCATTTACTGTAACGGTATCGATCAGGTAGGTATATAGGGCCGGGGCAGATGTATAGGGTAGGGAAGAATTGGTGCTTAACACTTCGCCAATGGTTAACCCGCTTTTCGAGAACTCTTCGGCAAACTGTTCGCTGAATGAACTGTAATTATTCAGTCCGCTGTACTGAACCCGGTTATTGAAGTTTGCTGTTTGTGTAAAGGCAATACTGATGGCGCTGCTTTTGTGCGGATTATTAGCATCGCTGTAACCCAGTATCAACCCACTGGTACCAAAGCCAAAATTATTTTTTTTGTTTTGAGAAGGGTTATCCCTGAACGTTGCTTTGTTGTTGTTTAAAAAGAAACCGGGCGTAAGAACAAATTCACCTGTCTTGTAAAAACCAAGTCCGGCGGGGTTTACGAATGTGGCATTGATGTCGCCGCCTAATGACCCCATCACACCGCCGATGGCCAGGTTACGGGCTGTTCCGTTCTGCGGGTAAAAAGAATACCGGATGGCATCTTCAGGCACCTGGGCAAAAACGGAATTCGATATCAGTAAAAATAGTACGGGTATATATTTGGTCATAGCATAAATTTTTTGATACAATCGTTTTATGCAGCTGAGTTGGTAAAGTCATTCATTAAAAGTACGGCTGTTGTAATTCATTGAGCTGGCATTAACCTCTGCCCGGCCTTGATACCGAAGAACCGGAACTGCTGCTGCCCGATGATGAGCTTCCGCTGCTGCTGCTTCCTGAAGAAGAAGGCGTATAGGTTCTTGAATTGTTGTTGGATGAAGAACTGCTGTTAGGTAAAATGATCTGCCTGCTGCGGCCGTTTGAATTGCTGTTGTTGTATCTGTAGGTTGGGTTCGCCCACCTGCCGGTGCCGTTTGTTTTGTCGGAAGCAACATTGGGGTTGTAACCATTGTAGGCATTCAGGTTGACCATTCTCGGTGTGGTATTAACGGGTTTTGAATAAGTGGCCCTGGGCGTATAAATAGCCCATGGATAATAATAAGGGTTGTAATAGTAACCATAACCGTATCCCTTGCAGCTGTAATTATAGGGACTGTGGTCGTAATCATATTCATTGCTGAAATTCCGCCAGCGGTAGTCACGTATGCTCATGGTGATCTCGTAATCAGATGCCGGTTTGGTCTTCTCTTCCTCACGTTTATTTTGCGAATCGTCCTCGTAAACCCGGGCAGGGGAATAATAAACATCATCCGGTGTCTGGCTGCTTTTATACGCTGTGGTACAACTGCTGAAAGCCGCTGCAGTAAGAGAAAGGAGTAGAATTTTTGTTTTCATGGTGATTTGTTTAAAGCATTTAAAATTGAAGTTACTACTTTTGTGCAGTTCAGAAGTGCTTTGTATAATTGCACAAACCCTTTGTCAACAGACATTAAAGTTAAACGGTATGTTGTTAAGGCGGTGCTAAAAGAAAGGCTCTGTTTATTAAAATCAGATTAAGAAAATGAGTAAAGAATTAACGTCAAGGGCAGAAGATTATTCGCAATGGTACAACGACCTGGTTATTAAAGGAGGGCTGGCCGATTATTCAGCCGTGCGGGGCTGCATGGTCATCAAACCTTATGGCTTTGCCCTGTGGGAGAACATGCGGGACCAGTTGGATAAAATGTTCAAGGACACCGGGCATGTGAATGCTTATTTCCCTTTGTTCATACCAAAAAGTTTTTTGAGTAAGGAAGCGGCACACGTGGAAGGCTTTGCCAAAGAATGTGCGGTGGTAACTCATTACCGCCTGATGAATGACCCGGATGGAAAAGGCATCGTGGTTGATCCTGATGCGAAACTGGAAGAAGAGCTAATTGTTCGTCCAACTTCCGAAACAATAATCTGGCATAGTTATAAAGACTGGATACAATCATACCGGGATCTTCCTTTATTGATCAACCAGTGGGCCAATGTGGTTCGCTGGGAAATGCGTACCCGTTTATTCCTGCGTACGGCCGAATTCCTGTGGCAGGAAGGGCATACTGCGCATGCAACAAAAGAAGAGGCGATCGAAGAAACGAAGAAGATGCTGGATGTGTATGCCGAATTTGTGGAAACCTACATGGCTGTTCCGGTGATCAAAGGTGTGAAAACAGCCAGCGAACGTTTTGCCGGTGCCGAAGATACCTATTGCATTGAAGCCATGATGCAGGATGGAAAAGCATTGCAGGCAGGCACTTCTCATTTCCTCGGGCAAAATTTTGCAAAAGCATTCGACGTGCAGTTCCTCAATAAAGAAAACAAACAGGAATACGTGTGGGCAACATCCTGGGGTGTATCCACAAGATTGATCGGGGCATTGATCATGGCGCACAGCGATGACCAGGGATTGATATTGCCGCCGAAGATCGCTCCGCAGCAGGTGGTGATCGTGCCTATCTATAAGGGGGAAGAAAGTAAAGCACCCATTGATGCAAAAGCAAACGAGATCATGGCATCACTAAAAGCGAAAGGGATCCGTGTTAAATACGATAACAACGATAACAGCCGCCCGGGCTGGAAATTTGCACAGCACGAATTGCAGGGTGTTCCGGTCAGGATCGCCATGGGATTGCGTGACCTGGAAAATAAGGTGGTGGAAGTTGCCCGCCGTGATACAAAAGAAAAGAACAGCATGTCACTGGATGGACTTGCCGATAATATCTCAAACCTGCTGGAAGAAATTCAGCATAACATCTATAACAAGGCACTTGCCTTCCGCACGGAGCATATTACCCCTGCAGATAACTGGGATGATTTTGTAAAACTGCTCGACGGTAAAGGCGGCTTTATCTCCGCTCATTGGGATGGTACCGCCGAAACAGAAGAGAAGATAAAAGAACAGACCAAGGCCACCATCCGCTGTATCCCTTTAAATAATAAACAGGAAGCAGGGGCTTGTATCTTAACGGGTAAATCAAGTACGCAGCGGGTACTGTTTGCAAGGGCGTATTAACAGTAAAATGTCGTTTTACTTTTTAAATATTATCGACTGGCTTCAACAGCACCAGTTGCCCTGCCTGTTTAAGCAGGTTACGCATTTTGATTGTCCGGGCTGTGGCATGCAGCGGAGTTTTTTGTTATTATTGAGTGGCAATATGCCCGGGAGCTTTGCCATGTACCCCGCGTTGATACCTGTGCTGCTGCTTTTTGCTTTCCTGGTACTGCATGTTATTTTTAAGATCAGGAACGGCGCCATTATCCTTAAATATTCCTACATTTTCTGTGCAGGAATTATTTTGCTTGGTTATATTTACAAAATAATGGTTGCCAAAACCCACCTAGTATCATGAGCGAACAAAACAGGGATTACCTGAGTAATACAAATACGAATACCGGCCAGTTACCTAATGCAACTGCTACGCTTGTTCTCGGCATACTTTCCATAGTTGTTTGTTTCATCTGCGGCATTATTGCCCTTATTATCTCCAACAGGGATGTGAGCCTGTACCGGGCAAACCCCGAACTTTATTCTGAAGCTTCATACAATAATATACGTGCTGGGCGTATCTGTTCCATCATCGGCATTGCCCTACAGGTGATAGGTCTTGTATTTTACATTATCCTGATCGCATTTGCAGTATCCACTGCAGGCCGTTTTTCTTAAAATTTATTTTAACCTTTAAAACAAATCATATGAACGAACAACACAACTTTAACTCTCCGGGCAACCAACCTCCTGCTAATTTACCCAATGCAACCGCAGCACTTGTATTAGGTATCATCTCCATTGTAGGTGCATTCTGCTACGGGGTTGTTGGTATTATATGTGGTATCATAGGCCTGGTACTTGCCAATAAGGACAGGAAATTATACCAGGCAACGCCTGAATTATATTCTTCATCAAGCTACAGCTCATCCAATACCGGAAGGATATGCTCCATCATAGGCCTGGTGCTGGGCGGCATATTCTTTTTGATCATGATCATCTACTTTATTTTATTCGGTGCCCTGTTCATGGATGCGATACGCCATGCACAATAAATGGTATTCATTTCCCTGGGAGAAAAGAATGCTCCGTAATGAATTGCTAAAATAATTTTGAGCCGTTGATCTTTCAACGGCTTTTCTTTTGCATTGTGCTGAAATTTTTACATATTCGTTTTATCATTTACCAAAATAACTGTTATGGAAGATTCCCAATACGATCATTTAACAGAAATGGACCTTCAGCTTGAAGGCGAGGTAAGGCACCAGTTTGCCAATGCTGCCACCTGGTCAAAATTCATTTCCATTGTTGTATTCAGTGCATGTGGCCTGATGCTGTTTTTGGGCATCATGGGCGGAATGAGCTTTTTCAATTCAATGAAAAGGCTGGGCGGCGTCGGGTATTTATTCGGAGACTTTACGGGTACCGTCCTGCTGTTCGTGATCTTATTCGTTGCTGCAGCCATATCCCTGGTATACTATTTTCTATTTAATTTTTCACGCAAAATAAAGAGTGCGTTGATCAGTGAGGATATCAATGAACTGAATGCAGGACTGCGGTCACTGAAAATATTTTTTATCATCACCACGGTCTTTTCCATCCTGTCCCTGTTTAATACCATCGCAAAACTGATCTGGTAAACTAAAATCATCATCATGGAAAATAATCCAAACAGCAGCATATTTAATTTTGGCCCGGATGAGGAAACGAAATCAAACCTTTCTGTCATTGCCCGGTGGGCGAACATAAACGCCATTGTTGGGTTTATTGGCATAGGGGTTACCATCATTTCTTTTATTGCCACCATGAACAGCCTGGGCAGGTACGCCGGGTCTTTTGCCGGTTTCGGTATGGCAAACATTGCACTTACCGTAGCGATATCTCTTGCCTTGAACATCACATTGTTCATGGCTGCTTCCAATATTAAAAAAGCAATAGATAACTCCAGCCAGGCTCATTTTGAGATCGGGATCACAAAATTCGCTACCTATTTTAAGATAGCCGGCATCATCACGATCATTGTTCTTGTGGTAGTTGTTTTCTTTTTGATGCTGGGAATTTTGTCAGGCAGGGGGAGAGGCTTTTAAACCGGACCAGGTTTATTCTTTTGTAGCGAGGTAATTATAATCTTCCAGCAGCTTTTCTAAGAACTGGTCAACATAAAGATCCGATTCAATGTTGAGCACTTCTTTTATTTTCATGGCCACCCGGTGACACATGTCGTAGTTATTTCTTTTGCCTGCCTGGGTCAGTACGCTTTTGATGGTATTGATGTCGCGGTCGCTCAGGCGCATCACCTGCGGGAACATCACTTTGTAATCGGTTTGGTTTATCTGCATGAAAACCGTGTCGGCAACGGTCAATGCAGATTTTGCATTTACCACCACCGTACCGGCGATCATATCACCCAGCCGTTGGTTTTTTGGTGAAACGGCAATGATGATGACCACCGCTATGCCAAATAAGCCGGTAACAAAACAGTAAACGATGAGGGCGGTATTTGAAAAAGCGATGTACCCGAACATGAACGGCCATTCAAAGAATTTGGTTATCCAGCGCAGGATGAACTGGCCCAGGGTGGGTTCGCCTCCTTCCAGGCTGATGACCCGGATGCCCATGATCTTTTTACCGACGGTTTGCCCATTCATCCACAATTCGGTGAGCAGCGAATAAAGCAGCATGGGCAGCGAAATGATGAGTATGTCCAGCCCAACACTTTTTTCCTCGTCAGATACCAGTCCCCTGTACAATAGATATTTCATACTGTACAGGAAAATGATGAGCAGCACAAAATCCATGATATAGGCCAGCAAGCGCTTATGGAATTCGGCGATCTCAAATTCCAGGTCGATGTTAAATGCAGTGCCAATTGAAATGATGGACATGATACCTGCAAATTACAGATTGCCCGCTAGAGATTTGCGTGAACAGGAGTTTTTTTATTCCTGAAAAAAGACGAATTTGTAGCATTAATTCAAAACCTTAATTTGGCCCTATGCGGGAAGCGATGTTCATTAAAAAGAATGCTGATAAGTGGAATGAATACCAGCATTCGCCCACCGACAATCCCGACGTAACTGCGGAAAGGTTTGTGGACCTCATTGATGACCTCAGCTATGCCAAGACATTTTATCCCAAAAGCAAGGTCACCCGCTGGATAAACGGTATCGCCGCCGGTATTTACCAGAGCATCTACCGCAATAAAAAAGAAAAGTACAGCCGCATATTTGTTTTCTGGAAATACGAGCTTCCGCTGCTGTTTAAAAAATACCACCGCATTTTTTTATTCACCACGGTCTTATTCTGTCTCTTTGTTGCCATCGGTGTTTTCTCTTCCATGTACAACGAAAATTTTGTGAGGGGGGTGCTGGGTGATAAGTATGTTGACATGACGGAAGAGAACATAGCCAGGGGCGACCCCTTTGGTGTGTATAAAGACGGGAACCCATTCTCCATGTTTGTGTGGATCGGTTTCAATAACATCGGTGTTGCATTCCGAGCATTCATCGGGGGATTTACACTGGGACTTTTTACCCTCATGATCATGTGGAGCAATGGATTGATGCTGGGCACCTTTCAATACATGTTCTTTTCAAAAGGATTGGGCGCAAAATCAATACTCGTGATATGGATACACGGCACCCTGGAGATATCAGCCATTGTGATCGCAGCCACGGCCGGGTTCATACTGGCTTATGGTATTTTATTTCCCGGTACATACAGCCGCATGGCATCTTTTAAGAACGGCGCCAAAGATGCAGCCAAGGTATTAATAAGTTTAGTGCCGGTTTTTATCGTGGCTGCTTTTTTTGAAAGTTATATCACTCACCTGATGAGCCAGACATTCGACAAAGCCAATAACCCCGGCCTGCCTGTGTGGGTGAGCGTGCTGATCCTGGCTGTTTCGCTGGCATTCATCATCTGGTATTTTGTTATTCACCCGATCCGTTTACATAAGAAAGGTTATTATATCCGCCCGGATGGTATCATCAACAGGCTGAAAAAGGATCATGAATAAATTCATCTGCATATTGATCACGGCGTTATTGTTTTTCACTGAAGCCACGGCCCAGCAGAAAAGGTATATCTATATTGATTCATCGCTGCTGAAAAATGAAAGTTCGTATGAAGACGTTGAATCGGCGAATGCAGATCAAAAGACTGAGGTGATCACAGATGATCAGAAGGGCAACGAACCTGTTGTGGTAAAGCAGGGACCCGACACAACGCTTTACCTGAACGGACTGAATATTTCTCCGGATTCGGTAAAGCGATGGAAGAATGCCAGTGAGTTTGCATACATGAAATACCTGGATAGCCTGCTGAAGGACAAACAGCAAAAAGAAAAGAATGCAGAAAAACAGAAACCCCGTTCAACCAGCGCCGGATTTTTTGACAATTTTTTCTCATCCGCTTTTTTAAAATTTTTTCTTGGGGTACTTGCGGGCTTTTTTATTCTCTTTATCATCTACCGGCTGTTTTTAGCCGAAGGGGCATTCAGGCGGGAGACGAAGAAGGCCAAAGGCATTGATGCAAAAGTGGAAGAAGAAAATATCACGGCAGATACTGATTTTGATGCGCTGCTGGGCCAGGCATTGCAGCAGGGCAATTTCCGCCAGGCGGTGCGGTATCAATACCTGCGGTCGCTGCACAGGCTGTCGGCAAAGAACCTGGTGGAGCTTGCACCCGATAAAACCAATTACCAATATGTGCGGGAATTAAAAAATCCATCCCTGCAAAGTGATTTTGCATCGCTTACTCTTAACTATGAATATGTTTGGTACGGCGAGTTTGAAGTGGAGCAGGATATTTACCGGAAAATAGAAAGCGGCTTTAAAACCTTTAATCAGAAATTTTAGTTAGCAGTTGAAAAGAACAGCCACATATCTTTTTTTTATAGCAGCGCTTGCTGTGATGCTGTCGTCCTGTGGTACTTCTAAGGATCCCGGCCTGCCTGATATGCGGGAAACATTCTCTAAAAAAGATAAGAACCCCTTTGGCGCCAACATAGCCTACCGCCAGGTACAGTCGCTTTACCCGGCCAACAGCATCCGGGATATTAAGCAGCCTTTTTCCAAAACATGGAAAGACATCAGCGACACGGCATCCCTGTATGTATGCATCAGCAATGCCCTGTTTGTGGATGAAGAAGAAGTAACTGCCATGATAGAATATGTAAATCATGGCAACGATCTTTTTATTTCTGCAGCGTATATTGATGAGTTGCTGCAGGAGAAACTTAATTGTAAAACAAAAATGAACTTCAATTCATTTTTTGGGTTCTCCGGACTTACCAGCACCAATACCCGGTCGCTGCTGGAACCCGACTCGGTACTTTCTTATTTCTATTACCCGTTCAACAATTATTTTTCTTCGATCGATACAGGCCGCACCAGGATCGTGGGCGTGAATGCGAACCTGCAACCCAACTCCATTGTTTATTTTTATGGACGGGGCAGGTTATACCTGCATTGCGATCCCCGGGCCTTCAGCAATTATTTTTTATTGAAGGACAGCAATTACAAATACCTGCAGCAAAGCCTGGCGTTTACTTCCCCTTTTCCGCAGCATGTGTACTGGGATGATTATTACAACAAGCTGCGCAGGCGCAGGAACAGCGATGAGAATTTCTCCACCTTCAGCGAAATAATGAAACATCCGCCGCTGGTATATGCCTTCTGGATATCGGTGGTGTTGCTGTTGTTCTATGTTCTTTTCGGCGGCAAACGTGTGCAGCGCATCATAGAACAACGCAAACCCAATGAGAACACCACGGTTACGTTCACCGAAACGATCGGACGCCTGTACCTGCAGAAGAAAGACAACAAGAATATTTCGGATAAGATGATCACCTACTTCAATGAATTCATCCGCAATAAATATTTTTTGAATACCAACCTGATCAACGATGATTTTATAACCACCCTGAGCCGGAAAAGCGGGGTGCCCCGGGATAAAGTGGAATCGCTTTACCGCAGCATTGCCGATGTTCAGTCAGGCGACGACCTGGATGATTACCGGTTACTTTCTTTAAACGAACAAATTCAGCATTTTCACAAAAACAAAAACTGATGGAAGAAAATCTTTTTCAACAACGCATCGACCTCAGCGGCCTCAACAGGTCGGTACATGAGATCCGGAATGAAATTGCCCGGGTGATCGTGGGGCAGTACAAAATGGTTGACCTGCTGCTCATCGGGCTGTTGTGCGACGGCCATATTTTAATTGAAGGCGTGCCTGGTGTTGCCAAAACATTAACGGCAAAACTGCTGGCCAAGATCATCGACGTTGATTTTTCCCGGTTGCAGTTCACTCCCGACCTGATGCCGAGTGATGTGATCGGAACCTCTGTGTTCAATCCAAGGGATGGCGAGTTCCGGTTTAAGTCGGGCCCCATATTCAGTAATATCATATTGATAGACGAGATAAACCGGGCCCCGGCAAAAACACAGGCGGCTTTGTTTGAAGTGATGGAAGAACGCCAGGTAACCGTGGATGGGCATACCCATATCATGCAGGTGCCTTTCATTGTGCTGGCTACACAAAATCCGATTGAACAGGAAGGAACCTATCGTTTACCCGAAGCACAACTGGATCGTTTCCTGTTTAAGATAGAGGTAAAGTATCCATCGCTGGAAGAAGAGATCGCCATCCTGAACGGGCAGCAGGGAAAATCGCAGGTGCAGATGCTGGATGCCGTGCGGAAGATATTGTCGCCGGTAGACATACAGCATTACCGTACGCAGATCCAGTCAGTAATTACCGAACCCAAGATCGTGGAGTTCATTGCCCGGATCGTTCATGAAACAAGAAATAACCCGGCCCTGTACCTCGGTGCTTCGCCCCGGGCATCCCTGGCCATACTTCGTTCGGCAAAGGCAAGCGCTGCTATAAAAGGACGGGATTTTGTAACGCCCGAAGACGTGGTGGAAATGGCGCCGCATGTGTTGCGGCACCGCATCATCCTCACACCCGAAAAAGAAATGGAAGGGGTAACTGAAGATGACCTGATCGATACCATTTTAAAATCAATTGAAATACCAAGATAAGAATGGCTACGCATGTGGAGTTTCTTTAAAAAATATATCGGCGCCTTATACCTTACCCGGCGGTTTTACCTGTGGGCGGGATTTTGTGCGGTTCTGTTTGTGGTTTCTTTCCTGTTGCCGGTCCTGTTTCCGTACACAAAAATCCTGTTCTTTGTTTTCATTGTGCTAGTTGTGGTTGATTATCTTTTCCTGTTTGCATTCAGTAAATCGCCCACGGCAAACCGCCTGATGGCAGACCGGCTCAGCAACGGCGATGAAAATAAAATTGAGATGCAGGTAAAGAACAATATGCCCTTTACCGTTCGCATGGAGATCATTGACGAACTGCCGGTTCAGTTTCAGAAAAGGGATTGGTTATTGTTCTATCGTTTTAAAGCAAGGGAGCAAAAGAATATTACCTACAGGCTGCGGCCGGTTGAACGAGGGCAATATGATTTTGGCCGTATCATTCTTTATGTACGGTCGCAGCTTGGCTTATTGAAACGCCGGTATAATATCGACGCAGAAGAAACGGTTCCTGTATATCCATCTTACCTGCAGATGCGTAAGTATGCACTGCTTTCGCAAACAACCATCCAGGGTGAACAGGGCAACCGGCGCATGCGTAAGCTTGGGCACAGCATG
>Ga0209023_10006539_pt1 | contig 12245 bp, 11 predicted proteins | sample LakOneMetagenome_FD_187468 | JGI IMG/M metagenome (GOLD analysis project Ga0209023, IMG submission 187468) | Freshwater and sediment microbial communities from Lake Erie, Canada (SPAdes) (version 2) | ecosystem: Environmental > Aquatic > Freshwater > Lentic | place: Lake Erie, Canada... | reverse complement strand
CGCCTTCCCGCACCGCGGTCAGCGGATGCCGGTCGTGCCGTGGCTCGGCGATGCCATGGACAAGGCGGCCAACGCCCTGCCCACGGGCGACGCGCCCCGGGACTTCTACGAGCCGCAGGAGACAGCGCCGCGCTGACCCCGGCACTCCTCGTGCGGAGCGCGCGCGAGTTCGGGCGGTCGTCGTGCGTCTGGTTGGATGGCCGACATGGGTGAGTGGCTCTACCTGATCATCGGCATCGCCGTCGTCGGCGTCGCCCTCGTGGCCGGTCTCGTCACGGCGGGCCGCCGTCGCGGGCCGGCTGCGGGCACCGACGTGATCGCTCCTCCGGAGCCGGGTGTCCAGGTTCCGACCGACGAGGTCGAGCCCGAAGCGGTCGAGGTCGCACCGACCGCGCCGACGGTCGAGAAGCCCGAGAGCACCGCCTCGCGGCTGGTGCGGCTGCGCCAGCGGCTCGCCGGCACCCAGGGTGCCCTCGGACGTGGTCTGCTCGCCCTCCTCTCCCGCGACCGGCTCGACGAGGACACCTGGGAGTCCATCGAGGACACCCTGCTCACCGCCGACATCGGCGTCGCCCCGACCCAACAGGTGGTCGATCACCTGCGCACGCGGCTGCGGGTCGAGGGTGGCGAAGCCGGAAACGCCCGGGCCGTCCTGCGCGAGGAGCTGTTGGCGCTGGTCGACCCCGACATGGACCGCCGGCTCCAGGTCACTGGGGTCGACGGCCAACCCGGCGTGGTCCTGGTCGTCGGTGTCAACGGGTCTGGCAAGACCACGACGGTCGGCAAGATCGCTCGCATCCTCGTCGCCGAGGACCGCTCGGTGGTGCTCGGTGCGGCCGACACCTTCCGGGCCGCCGCCGTCGACCAGCTCGCGACCTGGGGGGAGCGGGTCGGCGTCGAGGTGGTCCGTGGCCCCGAGGGTGGTGACCCCGCCTCGGTGGCCTTCGAGGCCGTCAAGGAGGGCGTCGACCGGGGCGTCGACACCGTCATCGTCGACACGGCGGGCCGACTCCAGAACAAGGCCGGCCTGATGGACGAGCTCGGCAAGGTCAAGCGCGTCATCGAGAAGCAGGCTCCGGTCACCGAGGTGCTGCTCGTCCTCGATGCCACCACCGGCCAGAACGGCCTGATCCAGGCCAGGGTCTTCTCGGAGGTCGTCGACGTCACGGGCATCGTGCTGACCAAGCTCGACGGTTCCGCCAAGGGCGGCATCGTCGTGGCCGTCCAGCGCGACCTGGGCGTCCCGGTCAAGCTCGTCGGTCTCGGTGAGGGACCCGACGACCTCGCGCCGTTCGACGCGGGCGCGTTCGTCGACGCCCTGTTGGGCTGAGCCAGCCCGGCGCGCGTCAGCGCGCCGGGCGCAGGCTCAGCCGGTCAGGCCGGACGCTGGGTCAGTTGCGGGCGATCCGGTCGTGACCGGCCCCGCCGACGAGCTTGTCGGCACCGGGCCCGCCGCGGAGCCAGTCGTTGCCGCGGCCGCCGATGGAGAGGTCGTTGCCCTTGGCGCCGTTGACGAAGTCGGCTCCCGCGCCGCCGTAGGTGATGTCGCGGCCGGCGTCGGTCAGCACCCAGAGCCGGAACTTGGCGGGCAGGGTGCGTCCGTCGACGAAGTCGTTCCCGAGCCGGGGCCAGACCTGGACGAACATCCGCTTGTTGAAGCGCGCCGGGACCTTGCACACCGCCGAGATGCCCTTGACGACCTTCTCGCGGTGGCAGACCGAGGCGAGGCTCTTGAAGCCCTTGGTGCCGGTGTCGCGGTAGCGCAGGCTGTGGGAGCTCTCCACATAGGTGATGGTCAGGTGGCTGTTCTGCTGGCCCGCGATGTAGACCGGGCCGAACTTCGACATCCGGATGATGGCCTTGTCCTTCACGTTGTGCACGCCGGCGTCGCCGGGGCCGAGCATCGTGGGGGGCATGCGGTTGGCGTGGGCGGGGGCGGCCCCGAGACCGACACTGAGGACCAAGCCGACACAAATGGACACAAATGCACGAAACATAGGACGCAACTCCTGGGGTGGGGGTCCAAGAGGGTAAGCATGAATCGCGCTCCGATGCGAAATCGTGACCTACCCGGCGGTCACCTCCCGGTTGGCGGCGCGTTCACACGCACGTAACACCGGCGCCCAAGACGTTGCTTGCCCGCAACACGACACGACGTACGGCGAAACCTCCACCGCCCAGGCTGTGGGCATCGAGGACGGGCGCTTGTGCCGACAGCGCCGTCAGCCCGCTGGGCCCGTCCGTGAAGACCGAATCCTGGAGGTTCTGTGGACGGCTATTACGCCTTCATGATCGTGGCGACAGCGCTCGTCTTGATGATGACCACCCCGGCACTGGCTCTCTTCTACGGCGGCATGAGCCGCTCGAAGTCCGTGCTCAACATGATGATGATGTCCTACGTCGCGATGGGGATCGTCGGCATCATCTATGTCCTGTGGGGCTGGTCCATGTCGTTCGGCGGCAAGGACATCGGGTCCCTGCTGGGCAACCCGTTCGACACGTTCGGCCTGAAGAACATCGACTGGACGAGCGCCGCGGACGGGGCGGGGAGCACCTACATCTTCGTGGCCTTCCAGATGACCTTCGCCGTCATCACCGCCGCGCTGATCAGCGGCGCGATCGCCGACCGCGTCAAGCTGTCGGCCTGGGTCGTCTTCCTGCCGCTGTGGGTGACGCTGAGCTACTTCCCGATCGCCCACATGGTCTGGAACGCCGACGGACTGATCTTCGGTCTCGGCGCCCAGGACTACGCCGGTGGCACGGTCGTGCACATCAACGCCGGTGTCGCCGGCGGTGTGCTGGCGCTGATCATCGGCCGGCGCGTCGGCTTCGGCAAGGAGCCCATGAAGCCGCACAACCTGACGCTCACCATGATCGGCGCGGGCCTGCTGTGGTTCGGCTGGTACGGCTTCAACGTGGGCTCGATCGTGCTGGCGGGCGACACCGCTGAGGCCAGCACCGCGCAGTTCATGTCCCAGACCGGCGTGACCTTCCTCAACACGACCATCGCCACGATGGCCGCGATGCTGGCCTGGCTTGCGATGGAACGCCTCATGCACGGCAAGGCCACCTCGCTCGGAGCGGCCTCGGGCATCGTGGCCGGCCTGGTCGCGATCACGCCCTCCTGTGGCTCGGTCGATGTCGTCGGTGCCATCGCCATCGGTGCGATCGCCGGTGCGGCCTGTGCCTGGGCCGTGGGGCTGAAGTACAAGTTCAACCTCGACGACTCGCTCGACGTCGTGGGCGTCCACCTCGTCGGTGGTGTCCTGGGCACGGTGCTGATCGGCTTCTTCTCGACCGCGGCGGCGCCCAACGGCATCGACGGGCTCTTCTATGGTGGCGGCCTCGGGTCGCTGGTCGACCAGCTCAGCGCGGCGGGCATCGCCATCGTCTGGTCCGCCGTGATGACCGCGATCATCGGTCTGGCCATCAAGTACACCATCGGCTGGCGGGTCACCGAGGACGACGAGGTCGAGGGCATCGACTTCGCCGAGCACGGCGAGACGGCCTACGACCTCGGCATCTCGAGTGGAAGCCGTGGACACGGCTCCCTGATCGGGGCCGGTGCCGCTACCGCTGCGAGCAAGGAAGAGGCGCACGCATGAAGCTCATCACCGCAGTGATCAAGCCGCACAAGTGGGAAGAGGTCCGCGAGGCCCTCGAGACCTTCGGCGTCACCGGTATGACCGTCTCGGAGGTCTCCGGCTACGGCCGGCAGAAGGGCCACACCGAGGTCTACCGGGGCGCGGAGTATGACATCGCGCTGGTCCCCAAGATCCGGATCGAGATCGTCGTCGACGACGCCGATGTCACGGACGTGGCGGACATCGTGGTGAAGACCGCCCAAACCGGGCGGATCGGTGACGGCAAGGTCTGGGTGACCCCCGTTGAGTCCGTGGTCAGGGTTCGCACGGGCGAGAAGGACGAGGCCGCCCTGTGAGGGACCCCGTCACCATCCTGGGACGACGCGGCTGATCGGCACCAGCCGCGTCACCCCACCTCCGGCGCCCGGGCCCTCCCATCTCTCCGGGCGCCGGAGGTGACACCCGGCCGTCCATGACGGCCGGGTGCTTGCCTGTCCACCCCCCAGGTCCGGCATGATCGAGCCTGCCGGCGACGCCGGGCCACCAGCGAGAGGACACCCGATGAAGCTCGTCACCGCCGTCATCAAGCCCCACAAGTGGGAGGACGTCCGGGTCGCCCTCGAGACCGTCGGGGTGACCGGCATGACGGTCTCGGAGGTCTCTGGCTATGGCCGGCAGAAGGGGCACACCGAGGTCTATCGCGGCGCCGAGTACGACATCTCGCTCGTGCCCAAGATCCGGGTCGAGATCGTCGTCGACGCCGACGAGGTCGAGGCCGTCGTGGACGCGATCGTCGGCGCCGCCGCGACCGGCCGCATCGGCGACGGCAAGGTCTGGGTCACCCCGGTCGACACCGTCATCAGGGTCCGCACGGGCGACCGCGACGACGCGGCCGTGTGACCCGGCCACCCGGCGAGGAACCCTGACCGATGACCGCCTCCGGGCGCGCCCGGCGTACGGCCCAGGCCGACGCTCTCTGCGCTGCGGCCTACGCCGACGCCGCAGCCCCCGACGAGGGGGTCGCGCTGGTCGCCGTCGGTGGCTATGGGCGGGCCGAGCTGGCGCCGTACTCCGATCTCGACGTCGTCCTGGTCCACGACCAAGGCGGCGCACCGGCTCCGTGGATGGAGCAGATCTGGTATCCCCTCTGGGACTCCGGGAGCAGGCTCGACCATGCCGTGCGGTCCTTCCCCGAGATGGTCTCGGCGGCGACCGGTGACCTGCGCGTCGCGCTGGGGCTGCTCGATCTGCGCCACGTCGCCGGCGACCCCAACCTCACCCTCCGGCTGCGCACGACGATGCTCGCCGCCTGGCGACGCGAGGCCCGGGACCGGCTCCCGGCCCTGCGCGACCTGGTCCGCTCGCGCCATCGGCTGATCGGCGAGCTCGCCCATGCGTCCGTGCCCGACCTCAAGGAGGCCGAGGGAGGGCTTCGCGACGCGACGGTCCTCAAGGCGCTCGTCGCCTCCTGGCTCGTGGACGTGCCGCATGCCGACCTCGAGCGCTCCCGGCTGGTCCTGCTCGACGTACGCGACGTGCTCCACCACGCCACCTCCCGGCCCACCGACCGGATCGCCCCCGAGCTGTGGCCCGAGGTGGCGCGAGGGCTCGGGCTTCCCGATGCCGCGGCCGCGCAGACGCTGGTGCGCGAGCAGGGTCGCCGCATCATCCACCTGTCCCGGCTCACCTGGCGACGCGTCGACGCCGTCCTGGCGGGGCCGGCCTCGCGCGGCGGCGTACGCCGGCCGCAGCTGACGCCGATCGCGTCCGGGCTGGCGCTGTCGGCCAACGAGGTGGTGCTTGACCGGAAGGCGCGGCCCGCCGAGGACCCACTGATGCTGCTGCGGGCCGCCGCCGAGGCCGCCGAGCGGGACGTCGTGCTGGCCCCCGCCACCGCTGCCCGCCTGGTGCGGGAGTGCGCCGAGCTGCCCGACCCCTGGCCGCGCGAGGCACGCCAGCTCCTGGTCCGCCTGCTCGCGTCCGGGCACGGGCTCCTGGAGGTCTGGGAGACCCTCGAGGAGACCGGGGCGCTCTCCCGGATCCTGCCCGAGTGGGAACGGATCCGGTTGCGGCCGCACGCCTCGGTGATCCACCGCTTCACCGTCGACCGGCATGTCGTCGAGACCTGCATCGAGGCATCCACGATGATCCGCCAGGTCGCCCGCCCCGACGTGCTGATGATCTCCGCGCTCCTGCACGACATCGGGAAGGGCGGTCTCACCGAGCACAGCGTCGCCGGGGAGCCGATCGCGCGCACCATCGCCACCCGCATGGGGTTCTCCGAGACCAGCATCGAGCTCATCGCCACCTTGGTGCGCTGGCACCTCCTGCTGGCCACCGTCGCCACCACGCGCGACCCCGACGACCCGGCCACCGTCATGGAGGTGCTGTCCAAGGTCGCGGACCCCGAGGCGGTGTCACTGCTGGCGGCGCTCACCGAGGCCGACGCGCGGGCCACCGCACCCGCGGCCTGGACGACGTGGCGCGCCGGACTCATCAAGGCGCTGACCCGGCGCTGCCTGTCGGCCATCGAGGGCGGCTCCCCGGACGACGACGAGCCCCTCGAGTCCGTCGACGTGCCCCTGGAGGTGCAGCGCGACCCCGCGGCCTACGCGATGACCATCGTGCCCGTCTCCGACGGCGCCCGCCTCACGGTCATCGCCCACGACCGGGTCGGGCTGCTGGCCGACGTCGCCGCCTGCCTGGCCCTGCAACGGACCTCCGTCCGCGCGGCCCGGGCGTGGGACCAGGGTCACTACGCCGTCAGCGTCTGGGACGTCGCGGACGACACCATCGAGCCCGCCGTGCTCCGCAACCGGTTCGACGCCGTCGTCTCCGGCCGGGTCCGGCCGGGGGAGCGGCTGCGGCCGACGGTGGGGGCGCCGCTCGGGCCGAGCGTCGCCGTACGACCCGAGGCGTCGGATCAGTCGACCGTGCTCGAGGTCCGGGCGGCCGATCGCCCCGGTGTGCTCTACCTGGTCCTCGCCGCCCTGGCGCGGCTCGGCATCACCGTCCGCTCCGCCCACGTCGACACCCTCGGCCCGCAGGCCGTCGACGTCTTCTATCTCCAGGAGGCCGACGCCGGTGCCCTCTCCGAGGACCGCGCCGCCCGGGCCGCCCACGCCGTCCGCGCCGCCCTCGAACCCACCCCCGGCGACTGACGACCCTCCCGCCGAGGTGGGACTCGCGGCCGCCGTACCGCGGTTAAGCCTCCGGCGTGGAGCTTGGCCCCGGACGGCGGATGAAGACACTGCGCGGCTGACCGTCCGGTCCCGGGACCAGTGTGATCGGGTCGTCCTCGTCATCGGGCGTCCGCGTCACCGGGCCTGCGTTGTGATGGTCCTTGAGGTCTCGGTCCGACCGAGCACGCCCCGGGTCGAAGACGTCGATGAAGCTGCCCAGACCATCCGCCATCCCGGAACCGGCCCCTGCTCGCGCACCCGGTGACTGCATCCACCGGCTGAGCAGAGGCAGCGCGACGGCCACGACGACGATCGCGATTCCGATCACGACCAGGGTGGCCTTCATCGTGTCAGCCTAGACACCGGGGCGGCAGAACCTCCCACTTCGGGGGGCCGGGAGTCCCACTTCGGGGGGCCGGGGGTCCCACGTCGGGGGCTAGGGGGACCACTCGTCGGCGAGGAGCGCATACATCACGCCGTCGAGCCACTGGCCGGAGTGGTGGAGGGACTCGCGCCGGGTGTGCTGCTCACGGCGCATCCCGAGCTTCTCCATGAGGCGCCACGAGGCGGTGTTGGCCTCGAAGCACTGGGCATAGACCCGGCGGAGGCCGAGATCCTTCAGTGACATCCGGAGCAGCTCGCGGGCACACTCGAGCCCGAACCCCTGCCCCTGGGCCACCGGGGCGATCACCCAGCCGATCTCCGCCTGGACACCCCGGGCGAGTTCGGCCACCTGAGACTGAGCCCAGCCGTCCTCGATCGCGATATAGAGGTCTCCGACCACTCGGCCCTGGTGCTCGACGATCAGGGTGCGCTCGAGGCGTTCCGGCTGCACGAACAGTGCGGCGTACTCCGCGAAGCCCGACGGCGCCCCCGTCAGCCACTCGCTGACCTCCGGCAGCCGGCGGTAGGCCCACACCGCGTCGACGTCGGTCGGCTCGACCCGGCGCAGCACCAGACGCTGCGTGGAGCGCGGCCAGGTCAGGTCGTCGAGCGTCCGAGGCATGGCGGCCATGATGCCCGAAGGTTCGTCGCGGCGAGATGACCCCGTTACCCTTGGACCTCGGGTCGACCGGCCCACCTTCGTTCCCTGCAGTCGAGGACCCCACTTGTTCGCCACGCTCTCCGACCGGCTTGCCGAGACCTTCAAGAACCTCCGCGGCAAGGGCCGGCTCTCCGAGGCCGACATCGACGCCACCGCCCGGGAGATCCGGATCGCGCTGCTCGAGGCCGACGTGGCGCTGCCGGTGGTCAAGGACTTCGTCGCGGCGGTCAAGGAGCGCGCCCGCGGCGAGGAGGTCAGCCAGGCCCTCAACCCGGCCCAGCAGATCGTCAAGATCGTCAACGAAGAGCTGGTCACGATCCTGGGCGGCGAGACCCGCCGCCTGCGCTTCGCCAAGACCGGGCCGACCGTCATCATGCTTGCCGGCCTGCAGGGGGCGGGCAAGACCACGTTGGCCGCCAAGCTGGCCCTGTGGCTCAAGGAGCAGGGGCGTACGCCGCTCCTGGTCGCCGCCGACCTTCAGCGCCCCAACGCCGTCAACCAGCTCCAGGTCAACGGCGAGCGCGTCGGCGTACCGGTCTTCGCCCCCGAGGCCGGCAACGGCGTGGGCGACCCGGTCGCGGTGGCCCGCGCGTCGGTCGAGGAGGCCCAGCGCAAGCTGCACGACACGGTCATCGTCGACACCGCGGGTCGCCTGGGCGTCGACGCGGAGCTGATGCAGCAGGCCTCCGACATCCGTGACGCCGTGCAGCCGGACGAGATCCTTTTCGTCGTCGACGCGATGATCGGTCAGGACGCCGTCAACACGGCCCTGGCCTTCCTCGAGGGGGTCGGCTACGACGGCGTCGTCCTCACCAAGCTCGACGGCGACGCCCGCGGTGGCGCGGCACTCTCGATCGCCTCCATCACCGGCAGGCCGGTCATGTTCGCCTCCAACGGCGAGAAGATGACCGACTTCGACCTGTTCCACCCCGACCGGATGGCGTCTCGGATCCTCGACATGGGTGACGTGATGACCCTGATCGAGCAGGCCGAGAAGACCTTCGATCAGGAGCAGGCCCTCAAGGCCGCCGAGAAGCTGACCGGCAAGGGCGGCGAGTTCACCCTCGACGACTTCCTCGAGCAGATGCAGCAGGTCCGCAAGCTCGGCTCGATGCAGAAGATCATGGGGATGCTGCCCGGCATGGGCCAGTTCCGCAGCCAGCTGGAGAACTTCGACGAGCGCGAGATCGACCGGATCCAGGCCATCATCCAGTCGATGACGCCGGCCGAGCGGGCCAATCCCAAGCTCATCGACGGCTCGCGTCGTGCCCGCATCGCCCGGGGCTCGGGGCGGCAGGTCTCCGACGTCAACCAGCTTGTCGATCGGTTCTTCGAGGCCCGCAAGATGATGATGTCCCTGGCGCGCGGCGGCGGGATGCCGGGTATGCCCGGGATGCCGGGCATGGCGGCGGCCGCCGGTCGCAAGAAGAAGGGCAAGGCCAAGCCGGCCAAGGGGCGTCGGGTCTCCGGCAACCCGGCCAAGGCGGGTGGCCCCAAGCCGGTTCAGCCGGCAGCGGCCAACCCGTTCGGCTCGCCCGACGGGGAGATCGACTACCAGAAGGCCGCGGAGGCCCTGCAGCTCCCCAACGACTTCTCCAAGTACCTCAAGTGAGGCCTTCGGCCCACGACGCTCGCTGACCCCCGCACCTCGACGACGCCTGGCCCCGGTAACGTCCGGGCCATGACGGTGCTGAGGTTCGCGGGGCCGGTGCTGCCCGACGGCGAGGTCGCTGAGCTCTACGTCGTGGACGGTCACGTGACCTATGAGCCGCAGCCAGGAGCCGAGCTCGGCGGCAGTGGCTGGATCGTTCCGGGTCTGGTCGACGCCCACTGCCACATCGGCCTCGATGGTCACGGCGCCGTCGGCGAGGACGAGACCGAGCGCCAGGCCCTCCAGAACCGCGACGGTGGCGCGCTGCTCATCCGCGACGCCGGCTCTGCCGCCGACACTGCCTGGGTCAACGACCGTGAGGACCTGCCTCGGCTGATCCGCGCGGGCCGCCACATCGCGCGGTCCCGGCGCTACATCCGCAACTACGCCCACGAGGTCGAGCCCGACCAGCTCGCTGGCATCGCTGCTCTCGAGGCCCAGCGCGGCGATGGCTGGATCAAGCTGGTCGGCGACTGGATCTCTCGTGAGGAGGGGGATCTCGCCCCGTCCTTCCCAGATGAGGCTTTCGCCGCGGCCATCGCGGCAGCCCACGCCCACGGCGCCAAGGTCACCGCGCACTGCTTCGGCGAAGCCGAGCTCCCCGGCCTGCTGTCCGCCGGGATCGACTGCATCGAGCACGGCACGGGGCTGTCGCCGGACCTCATCGACGTGATGGCGGACCGCGGTGTTGCCTTGGTTCCGACCGTGATGCAGATCGACAAGTTCCCCGAGTACGCCGCTGCAGGGGCCGAGAAGTTCCCGGCGTACGCCGCCCACATGACCGATCTCTACCGCCGGATGCCCGCGACGATCATGGCCGCCTACGAGGCAGGCGTCGTGTTGTACGCCGGCTCCGACGGAGGCGGTGTGGCCCGGCACGGCAACATCGTGGGTGAGGTGCTCGCCATGGCCGAGCTCGGGATGTCCGCGGACTATGCCCTGGGTGCCGCCTCCTGGCGGGCGCGGGAGTGGCTCGGGTGGAACCCGATGCTGAGCGAGGGGGCCCCTGCGGACTTCCTGGTCTTCCCGGTCGACCCGCGCGAGGACCTCACGGTCCTGCGCACCCCTTCGCGCATCGTGCTCCGGGGCCGCGTCGTCCGCTGAACACGCAGGAGTTGTGTCAGGAGGCCCCGTCGACGACCTCGATCACCGGGAGGTTGCGGGGCTCGTACTTCACCAGGGCGCAGTTCTCCTTGACCAGCTCCTCGCCCAGGAGGTTGCCCGATCGGCGGTCGATCACGGTCCGCCAGATCTGGTTGGCGCGGAAGAACCGGCCCCGGTAGCGGAAGAACCGCTCCTGGCGTGCCTCGACGTGGAAGGACCGAGGCGGTTCGCGGTCGGCGAGCAGCAGGCCGCGCAGGTGGCGTTCGGCGACCCACGTGCGCAGCTGGAAGGTGGTGTCGGTGTCGTTGCGCACCACGAGGTCGACGTAGTTGAACACGATCGAGCAGCCCACCCCCCAGGGGAGGACTCGGCCCTTGTCGGGGAAGGGGTCGAAGCTGTGCACCGAGCGCTCGACAACGGTGAGCTCGGTGTGGAGGAACATCCACAGCAGCAGGTTGGCCAGCTGGCAGAGCCCGCCACCGACACCGGCCTCCGCGTCGCCGTTGGACAGCCGCATCCCCTCGACGTATCCCTTGCGCCGCGTGCAGTTGCCCACCACGTGGTTGAACGAGAAGGTCTCGCCCGGACGGATGAGGAGGCCATCGGTCCGGGCCGACGCCAAGCGCAGGTTGACGACCTTGCCGTGCTGGAGAGCCATCTCATCCGCCGACAGCTCGCGCAGGAGGAGTGAGGAGTGGGCGTTGACGCGCACGGGCAGGTCGTCGTCGGCCCGGTCGGACGCCCACAGGGTACGGCTGGTCAGCCACGCCCAGCGTCGGCGCAGCCGGTGAGCCCGGACGGCCAGCGGATAGAGCCGGGGGTGACGCTCGCTCAGCCGTGGGGGCGCGGTCAGTCGTGCCGGCAGCCGCAGTCCCGAGGCCAGCGCCTCGTCGAAGGTCAGCTGCTCGAGGCCGTACGTCGAGCTCGTGGTCATGAGGACCTCCCGTTGCCGTGGATGTCCTCTGTGAGATGCCGGGTCAGGTCATTCGGTTGCGAGGACCTCGCACGGCGAAGAGGACGATCAGCACGATGAGGGACACCAGGGCCAGGAATCCCAGCCCGAGGGGGAGGAGCACCGCGCCGAGGATGCCGCCGACCAGCTGGCCCACGTTGGGGCGGGCGCCGACGATGACATCGGTCCCGTCGCCCCCGGTGCAGGTGACGTCGACGCTCCCTGAGGTGGGGGTGAACTCGAGCCAGGCCACGTCGTTGGGTCGGTTGTTGGTGCTGCGCGTGAACGTCCCCTCGGTGGCACTGAGCGGCAGCTCCCGACCGGAGGCCGTGTCGGTGACGACACAGGTCGGCCGCGGGGACGCTGCCCACAGGACGTGGGCGTCGGTGTTGTCCAGGGTGACGGTGTGGGCCTGGCCGTCGACGGGGACGGGGCCGTCGAACTTGAAGGACTTGAACGCCATCACCCCGAAGATCGCCACGCTCACCACGGCACCGATGAGCAGGATCGCCGGCAGCATGAACCACCAGGCGCTGGGTCGAGGCTTCTTGGGCGGCATGGGATACGCGCCGGTGGGAGGGACGGGCGGCCCGTAGCCGGCCGCCGGGTAGCCCGGGGCGCCGTACTGCGGGGCGCCGTACGGTGGGCCGCCGTACGGCGAAGGCTCCTGCGGGGCGCCGTACGGAGGAGGCTCGGGCGGGGTGGGCGGTTGGCTCATGCCCCCATC
>Ga0209023_10006538_pt1 | contig 12246 bp, 12 predicted proteins | sample LakOneMetagenome_FD_187468 | JGI IMG/M metagenome (GOLD analysis project Ga0209023, IMG submission 187468) | Freshwater and sediment microbial communities from Lake Erie, Canada (SPAdes) (version 2) | ecosystem: Environmental > Aquatic > Freshwater > Lentic | place: Lake Erie, Canada... | reverse complement strand
ACGCCGCGGGTCGAGCCACGGTGGTCGTCGAGTCCTTCGGGGTCGTCGTCGCCGACGACGTGTCGTCGCTGCTGCACGCCGCGGCGCCCAGGGTGAGCGTGGCGAGCGCGGTGAGCGCACCCAGCGCGGTTCCTCTGGCCCGACCGGTGAACGACGTGAGCGGGGGCTGCGGTGCAACGGGACGTCCCATTCGCCCGAGCATAGGGAGCGGTCACATGTCACGGTGACGGTCGCGCCCTGCAATGCCGGGCGCAGCCAAGCGGGACCACGGTGCTCCGCGATCGGCGCGCCGGGTCCGCGATAACCTCCGCCAAACGACCCAGGAGTAGTTGTGGCCAAGCACATCTTCGTGACCGGCGGCGTGGCATCCAGCCTCGGGAAGGGGCTCACCGCTTCCTCCCTCGGTCGGCTGCTGAAGGCCCGGGGACTCCGGGTCACCATGCAGAAGCTCGACCCGTACATCAACGTCGATCCGGGGACCATGAACCCGTTCGAGCACGGCGAGGTGTTCGTCACCAAGGACGGGGGAGAGACCGATCTCGACCTCGGCCACTACGAGCGCTTCATCGACGAAGAGCTCACCCGGGACTCCAACGCCACCACCGGCTCGATCTATCAGGCGGTCCTCGCTGCGGAGCGTCGGGGCGAGTACCTGGGCAAGACCGTGCAGGTCATCCCGCACATCACCGACGAGATCAAGCGACGCATCTCACGGCTCGCGGTCGACGGGACCGACGTCGTGATCACCGAGGTCGGCGGCACCGTCGGCGACATCGAGATCCTCCCGTTCCTGGAGGCGATCCGGCAGTTCCGCCTGGACGTCGGGCGCCAGAACGTCTGCTACGTGCACGTGACCCTGGTGCCGTTCATCGGTCCCTCCGGCGAGCAGAAGACCAAGCCCACCCAGCACTCGGTGACCGAGCTGCGCAGCCGGGGCATCCAGCCCGACGCCATCGTGTGTCGATCCGAAGAGGCGATCTCGTCGGACCTCAAGCGCAAGATCTCAGCCCTGTGCGATGTGCCGATCCAGGCCGTGGTCAACGCGGCCGATGCGAGCAGCCTGTATGACATCCCGCTGGTGATGCACGATGAGGGGCTCGACACCGTCGTCGGCGAGATCCTGGGGCTCGACGACGTCGAGCCCGACATGTCGGAGTGGCGACGCCTCGTCCAGAGCGTGAACGACGCCACGGCGCCGACGCGCATCGGGATCATCGGCAAGTACGTGAGCCTTCCCGACGCCTACCTGTCGGTGGTCGAAGCGCTGAAGCACGCCGGGTTCCAGCATGGAGCGGATGTGCAGATCAGCTGGATCCAAGCCGAGGACGTCGAAGGCCTGCTCGCGGACGACAAGCTGCGTGACCTCGACGGCATCGTGATCCCCGGAGGTTTCGGCGAACGCGGCGTCGAAGGCAAGGTAGCGGCTGCCGGCTACGCACGGGAGAACGGCCTGCCGTGCCTCGGGCTCTGCCTGGGCATGCAGGTCATGACCATCGAGTACGCCCGCAACGCGCTCGGCCTCACCGGGGCGAACTCGACCGAGTTCGACCCGACGACGCCGTACCCGGTGATCGACCTCATGGATTCCCAGCGAGACGTCACCGACAAGGGCGGCACCATGCGACTCGGCGCCTACATCGCTCAGCTCGAGGCCGGTTCCAAGGTCGCTGAGCTGTACGGCAAGGAGGTGGTGTCGGAACGTCACCGCCACCGCTACGAGTTCAACCCGGTGTACCGCCGTCGCTTCGATGACACCGACTTCAAGGCGTCGGGCACGTCGCCGGACGGCCGGCTGGTGGAGTTCATCGAACTGGTCGGTCACCCGTTCTGGGTCGGCACCCAGGCCCATCCCGAGTTCATGAGCCGACCGACTCGACCGGCACCGCTGTTCGACGGCTTCATCAGCGCAGCGCTCGATCGGGCCGAAGGCCGCAACCCGCAGCTCATCCGGGTCGACGACGATGCCGATGCCGATGCCGCTGCACTCCGATCCGACGACGAGGCGCTCCGCGGCGCTCCCGCCCGCCAGGGGTGAGCGGGGAGGGCGGCTTCTCCCACCTCCGCGACGAGCTGCTCGTCGACGGGCACGTCATCTCGGTGTACCGCTCGACGTTCCGGGGCCCCGACGGTGCCGAGTTCACCCGGGAGGTCGTGCGCCACCCCGGGGCGGTGTCGGTCGTGCCGCTGCTCGACGACGGCGACGTGGTGCTCGTACGTCAGTACCGCGCGGCGCTCGACCGGTTCGTCCTCGAGATCCCGGCGGGCAAGCGCGACGTCGTAGGGGAGCCACCTGTGGAGACCGCTCGGCGGGAGCTGGCCGAGGAGGTCGGTCTGGTCGCCTCGCAGCTCGTACCGCTCGCCGTGTTCCACAACTCGATCGGCTTCTCCGACGAGGAGAGCCATGTGTTCCTCGGCACCGGACTGGAACGCACCGACCGAGACCTGCAGGGGATCGAGGAAGAGCACATGACCGAGCACCGCGTCGCGCTCCGCTCCGTTCCGGCCATGATCGCAGCCGGGGAGATCACCGATGCCAAGACGATGATCGGGTTGCTGCTCGCATTGCGTCACGTCGAGGGCGGCGAATGACGTCACGCCCGGCACGCGCCAGCGTCGGCTCCGTTGGAGCGCCGTCGTCGGCTGTCGCTGCGGCGAGCGTGGTCGAGGCCGGCGATCGCGACGTTCCGCAGCTCGACGGTGACGGCGTCCCGCATGCGGCTGCGCCGTTCCTGACCTACCTGACGGTGGAGAAGGGCCGATCGACCGCCACGCTGAGCGCGTACCGCCAGGACCTGCGGCGCTACGGCGACTACCTGACGAACCTCCACCGTGCCGTCGAGGACGTGACGGATGACGACGTGCAGACGTTCGTCGGCAGCCTGCGCACGGCGGGCTTGTCGGCAGCGTCGGTCATCCGCATCACCGGTACCGTTCGGTCCCTCCACCGGTTCCTTGCGGCCGAAGGCCTCGCATCGAGCGATCCGACCGCGGCGGTCGAGTCACCTCGGCGGCCGTCGGCGTTGCCGAAGGCGCTGGCCGAAGCCGATGTCATCGCGCTCCTCGACGCGGTCGGCGCCGCGTGCGAGTCGTCGTCAGGTGATGCCGTGCAGGACGCGATCGCGCTGCGGGACCGGGCGCTGCTCGAGTTGTTGTACTCGAGCGGCATCCGGGTGTCGGAGGCGTGTGGCCTGCGCTTCGGGGATCTCGACCTCGACACCTCGTTTGCCCGTGTCCTCGGCAAGCGATCGAAGGAGCGACTCGTGCCGATCGGCCGACCGGCGGTGTCCGCCTTGGCCGTATACCTCGATCAGGGTCGACCGGTGCTGCTCGGTGCCGGAGCTCGGGACCGAGACGCTGCCGATGCGGTGTTCCTCGGTGTGCGTGGCGGTCGGATGAACCGCCAGTCGGCATGGGACGTGATCCGCCGCTGGGCCGCTGTTGGCGGTCTGAAAGGGGAGATCAGCCCCCACGTCCTGCGCCACTCGTGTGCCACACATCTGCTCGACCACGGCGCCGACATCCGAACCGTGCAGGAGCTGCTGGGCCACGCCTCGGTGAGCACCACGCAGATCTACACGCGCGTGGCGACCGAGCGGTTGGTGCAGGCGTACATGGACGCACACCCGCGGGCCAAGGCCGTCCGCTCGGTGTCCGGCGCGACTCCGTCAGCGGCGTCAGCGAAGTCGGATCCGGCCACGAAGTCAGATCCGGCTACGAAGTCAGGGCGACCATGAGCGGTCCCGAGCTCCAACCCACCCACCGCGTGCGACGGTTCTTCTCCTCGCTGTCCGGGGCGGCGCCCGCGGCTGGCGACGCCGAGTGGGCCGACGCCTGGATGAGCGAGCCGGAGCGAGCGGCGTTCGCGCGCATGGCGCCGGTCGACCGCCGGCACTCGATCGCCGTCGCTCGGTCGGTGGTCGCCAACCTCGACAGCGTGGGGCTCGCCGAGGATGATCCCGATGCCCGGTGGATCGTCGCAGCGGCGCTGCTGCACGACGTCGGGAAATCGGTCGCCGGATTGGGCACCTATGGCCGATCGGTTGCCACGTTGTCGGGATGGGTCGGCGGCCACGACATGGCGGCGTCGTGGGCCGACACCCGCGGCTTCACTCGCAAGGTCGGCCTGTACCTGCAGTACCCGCAGCTCGGGTCCGACGTGCTGGTGATGGCCGGCTCCGATGAGCGGGTCGCCGCGTGGGCAGTGCAGCACCACGAGCCCGAGGAACGTTGGACCATCCCGGTCGACGTCGGACGCCTGCTCGTCCTCGCTGACGACGGCCGGCTCTGAGCGCCACGACCCCTCCCGTCCGGAATCCGGTGGCTCGGTACAGTGGCCGCAGGATTCGGGAACAGAGGCGTGTGGGCCGGGGGATGTCGGTCAGGCTCGGGGCAGCAGCCCGATGTGCTCCACCGCTCGGGCGTACACCCCTCCGGCGACCGCTCGGGCCTTCTCTGCACCGATCGCCAGGAGCTCGGACGTGCCCGCCGGGTCGTCGGCCAGTTCTCGGAACCGCTCCTGGATGGGCGTGAGCAGCTCGACGACCGCGTCGGCGGTGTCGGCCTTGAGTGGTCCGTACTGGGAGTACTGCTCGCCCAGCTCCTCGGCGGGGCGTCCCGTGGCGGCGCCCAGGATGGACAGCAGGTTCGACACGCCGGGCTTGCCCTCCGGGTCGTAGCGGACCTCCCCGCCGGAGTCGGTGACGGCCCGCTTGAACTTCTTGGCCGTCACGCTGAGATCGTCCATCAGGTACACGACGCCGGCATCACTCGCCGCTGACTTGGACATCTTGTCGGTAGGTTCCTGGAGGTCCATCACCCGGGCACCGGCTCGGGGGATGGTCGCCTGCGGGATCACGAAGGTGTCGCCGAAGCGTGCGTTGAAGCGCTCTGCGACGTCACGGGTCAACTCGATGTGCTGGCGCTGGTCCTCGCCGACGGGGACCCGATCGGTGTCGTACAGGAGGATGTCGGCTGCCTGCAGCGCCGGGTAGGTGAACAGTCCGACGGAGACGAGATCGGTCTTGGTGGCCTGCTTGGCGGACTTGTCCTTGAACTGCGTCATGCGGTTGAGCTCGCCCATCGCGGTGACGCACTGGATGAGCCATGACAGCTCCGCGTGTTCGGGCACGTGGCTCTGGACGAACAACGTGCACGCGTCAGGATCGAGGCCGCAGGCGAGGAGCGTCTGTGCCATCTCGAGCGACGATGTGCCGACCTCGCCGGGGGCCTTGGGAACGGTCAGGGCGTGCAGGTCGACGATGCAGTAGAAGCTGTCCGCAACGTGTTGGTCCTGGACCCAGTTGCGAACGGCGCCGAGCAGGTTGCCGAGGTGGAGGTCGCCGGTGGGCTGGATGCCAGAGAAGACGCGGGGCATGGCGGGCGATCGTACCGGGCGGGTGGCATCGCCCCCGACCCGATTGCAGGATCCACCACTGTGTCGTTCTGAGCGGCGAAGATGTCGGCCGCTCACCCGGCGGGTGGTCGCTCCAGCGGTGGAAATCACACGCGTGTGACTTGGCGGCGCGCTCGCGCGTATGCTGACCCTCGTGGGATTCGCTGTCAGCACCCCGGTGTTCGAAGGTCCGTTCGATCTGCTGCTCCACCTGATCCTCCGGGAACAGGTCGAGCTGTACGACATCAGCCTGTCGACCATCGTCGATGCGTACATCGCCGAGCTGAACCGCATGGAGCACCTCGACCTCGAGGTGGCCACCGAGTTCCTGCTGATCGCAGCGACGCTCGTCGAGCTCAAGACCAAGCGGCTCCTTCCCGGTGACGACGACGTCGACGTCGACGAGGACCTGTCGCTCTGGGAGGAGCGGGACCTCCTGCTCGCTCGACTGCTCGAGTGCAAGACCTTCAAGGACGCTGCCGGGATGCTGTGGAACCTGCACGCCACCGCGTCGCGCTCGGTTCCCCGTACCGCTGGCCCCGACGACCGGTTCTGGGACCTGGCGCCCGACATGCTCGAAGGCGTCACCCCGGAGCAGATCTTCGCCGCGTACAAGAAGGCCGTCACCCCCAAGCCGGTCCCGACGATCGATCTGTTCCACGTCGCCCCCGTCCGCATCAGCGTCATCGATACCGTCACCGACCTGTGCGCGGAGCTGCCACGACGCGGTCCGGTGTCGTTCCGCGAGCTCACGTCGTCGCTGATCGACCGGCTTGACGTCGTGGTGCACTTCCTGGCGGTCCTGGAGCTGTTCAAGCAGGGCCTGGTCGACCTGGACCAGCCCCACACCTTCGGCGACATCAGGATCACCTGGATCGCCGGCGACGACGTCGGGGCCTCGGACCTGGCCCTCGTCGATGCCTACGATGGCTGACATGTCGAACGACGGCGGAACCGACGCCGCAGACGAAGGTTCAGAGCCGCATCCCGCCGATTCGGACACAGATCAGGCGGTGGAGACGTCGAGCGGTGCATCGGTTGATCAGCCGGTGGAACCAGCTGCGCCGGCGGACCTGTCGGCGATCGGCGACGAGGCACGTCGAGCGCTCGAAGCCGTCATCATGGTCGCCGATCAGCCGGTCGACGCGGCGGTGCTCGCGCAGCTCGTCGAACGGTCACCGCAGCAGGTCGACGACCTCCTCGCCGGGCTCGCCGCCTCCTACGAAGAGGACGGACGCGGGTTCCAGTTGGTGCGCATCGCCGGCGGCTGGCGCTACCAGAGCCACCAGGACCTCTCGTCGTATGTCGAGCGGTTCGTGCTGTCGGGTCAGTCCGCACGGTTGTCGGCCGCAGCGCTCGAGACCCTGGCGATCGTCGCCTACAAGCAGCCGATCTCACGAGCGCAGGTCTCGGCGATCCGGGGGGTCAGCGTCGACGGCGTCATGCGCACGTTGCAGCAGCGTGGCTACATCGCCGAGGTCGGCAAGGACCCGGGCCCGGGCAACCCGTCGATGTTCGGCACCACCTCGCTGTTCCTGGAGAAGGTCGGCCTGAACGACGTGTCGGAGCTGCCGTCGCTGGGTGACTTCATCCCCGGCGCGGATGTGGTGGAGATGCTGGAGCATGGACTGCGGGCCGCCCCGGAATCCGACGCCGGGGCTGAGGGTGCAACCGCCGAGGCGGCAACCGCCGACGCGGAGGCTGCAGATGCTGAGGCGCCGCCAACTCCTGACGGCGCCGTGGCCGATGGCGACGCTGCCGAAGACGTCGCAACCGATGGTGCTGACGGCGCACGAGACGGCGTCGAAGCGATCGTCGACGTCACCGAGGAACGGGTGATCGCAGTGGAAGATCTCTCTGGCGAAGACCTTCCCGACGATGAACTCCCCTCCGGCGAGTGACCTCATCGACTGACGACGGACCCGTGAGCGGTTCCGAGTCGTCTCCAGGATTCGTCCCCGCCGGGGACGGCGAGCGGCTCCAGAAGGTGCTGGCCCGCGCCGGCTTCGGCAGCCGTCGGGTCTGCGAAGACCTGATCGACGACGGTCGCGTCACGGTGGACGGCATCGTTGCGGTGCTCGGCGCTCGCGTGCGGGTGGAGGACCAGGAGGTCGCTGTCGACGACACGCCGATCGGGGTATCGCCCGACCTCGTGCACTACCTGCTGAACAAGCCTGCCGGTGTGGTCACCACGGCATCGGACACGCACGGTCGCGACACGGTGCTGGAGCTGGTGCCGACCGAGCCGCGGGTGCATCCGGTGGGGCGCCTCGACATGGAGACCGAGGGGCTCCTGCTGCTCACGAACGACGGCGTCCTGACCCACCGGATCACCCATCCGAGCTTCGGTGTGGAGAAGGAGTACGTCGCCGAGGTCGAGGGCCGACCCGGCAGGGGTGCGCTGCGTCGGTTGCGTGAGGGCATCGAGCTCGATGATGGGATGACGGCACCGGCGAAGGTGTCGGAGCTGCAGCCGGGGTTGCTCCGGCTCACGATCCACGAGGGCCGCAACCGCCAGGTTCGCCGCATGTGCGACGCGATCGGTCACCCCGTGATCCGGCTGGTGCGCACCCGCATCGGGCCGCTCCGCGATCCTCAGCTCGCTCCCGGGGAGTGGCGCGAGCTCACTCAGGACGAGGTGCGGGCGTTGGAGCGTGCAACGGGTCCGGATCCGACTCCCAAGGATCGCCCGGGCAGCAAGTTGTCGCCCAAGAAGCAGCGCACCGATGTGTCCGACGACATCGAGTTTGACGACGACGACGTCGAGTCCGACGACATCGAGTCCAAATCTGACGCCGAGAGCGGGTCGAGCTCTCACGATCGGTCGTTCAGACAGGAGAGCCGCGGGAGCGGGAGCATCGTGGTCGACGTGGTCAGCATCGACATGGACTCGGTCGACCTCGACGGTCTTGATGGGTCAACCGGTTCCTGATCCGGCGAAGCCGACAGGTAGCCTCGCCGCCGTGCCGAACACCTCCGTGCTGGCCCTTCGTGGCGCGACCACGCTCGACGTCGATGACAGGGATCATCTCCTGGAGCGGGTCCAGGAGCTGCTCACCGAGATGTTCGAGGCGAACGGGATCGCCAACGACGACCTGATCTCCATCCTGTTCACGGCGACCGACGACGTCCACAGCGCGTTCCCGGCGCTCGCCGCCCGCAAGCTCGGCATGGGCGACGTGCCGCTGATCTGCGCCCGCGAGCTCGACATCGTCAGAGCGAAGCAGCGTTGCATCCGCGTCATGGTGCACTTCAACTCGCAGCGCTCCCGCTCGGAGCTGCACCACATCTACCTGCAGGACGCCCGAGACCTGCGCGACGACCTCCCACAGTGAGTGCTCGTCGAGCCGGAGTCGTCGGCACCGGTCTGATCGGCGCGTCGATCGGCAAGGCCTTGCGTCGCCAGGGCTGGCACGTCACCGGGGCCGACGCGGACCCGGCTCGTGCGACCGCAGCACTCGACGCCGGCGCCCTCGACGCACTCGGCCACGATCCGGCGGCAGAGATCACCTTCGTGGCGGTGCCGGTGAGTGCAGTCCCCGCTGCTGCTCGGGCGGCGCTCGGCGACGGCGGCGTCGTGACCGACGTCGGCAGCGTGAAGTCTCCGGTGGCGGCGGCGCTACCGCATTCGCGCTTCGTGGGCGGTCACCCGATGGCCGGATCGGAGGCGCACGGGGTGGCCGGGTCACGAGCCGAGATGTTCCAGGGCGCCACGTGGGTGCTCACTCCGACCGACGCCACCGATCCTGGCGCCCAGGCGCTGGTCCACAGCGTCGTGCGCTCCCTCGGCGCAGATGTGCTGACGCTGTCGCCCGAGGACCACGACCGCCTCGTCGCCACCGTGTCGCACGTGCCGCACCTGACCGCGGTGACGCTCATGGGTCTGGCTGCGCAACGCGCCGAGCAGGACGCGGCGCTGCTGCGGCTGGCCGCCGGCGGGTTTCGCGACATGACCCGCATCGCCGCCGGCGGCGCTGACATCTGGCTCGACATCTGCGCCGACAACCGCGACGCCATCGTCGACGTGCTCGACGATCTGTTGGAGCACCTCGGCGAGATGCGCAGCATCGTCGAGCGAGGCGATTCCGACGGCCTCCGCGATCGGCTGCTCACCGCACAGGTCGCACGACGCAACCTGCCGACAGGGGCACCCCCGGCCGAGGAGCTTGCGGAGGTGCGCGTGGCGATCCCGGATCAACCGGGCGAGCTCGCCGCGGTCACCACCTTGGCGACCGAGATGGGTGTGAACGTCTACGACATCGAGGTCGTGCACGCCGCTGGTGAGCGGCGCGGCATGTTGTCGCTCGTCGTCTCGTCGGACCAAGCCGATGAGTTGGTCGGTGAGCTGCGAGGCCGAGGCCGGGTCGCGTCCACCCACGAGCTCGCATGACCATGCGACGGTGCCCGAATGGTTGATGCGACCCCGACGGCCGCTGTGCGGTCCGACCCACTTCCCGACCCGCTGCCGATCGAGCCGGTGACCACTCTGCTCGACGCGTCCATCCGGCCGCCCGGGTCCAAGAGCGTGACGAACCGTGCGCTCGTGTGCGCTGCGCTCGCCCGCGGGGTCACCGACCTCGTCGGCGTGCTCGAAGCGGATGACACCGCAGCGATGGTCGACTGCCTTCGTGGCCTCGGCGTGGTGATCGCTTCGCCGGCCGACAGCCGCGGTGATGCGCAGCCCGGCGTCGCTCCGGTGCCGGTGCCGGTGCTGCGGGTGCACGGCAGCGCCGGTCGGCTCCCCACCGGCGGCGCGATCCTCGACGTTCGACTGTCGGGCACCACCTCCCGGTTCATCGCCCCGGTCGCGGCGCTGGCCCGTGGCACCGTCGTGATCGATGGCGCCGAACCCATGCGACGGCGTCCGATGGGAGCGCTCCTCGACGCCCTCACCGATCTGGGTGTGGGAGTGGATCCGCTCGGAGAGCCGGGCCGTCTTCCGGTGCGGATCACGGCGTCGGACCGCGATGTGCTCGGCGGCACCGTTCGGGTGTCGGGCGATGTCAGCAGCCAGTTCCTGTCGGGGTTGCTGCTGTCGGGACCGTGCTTCGATGACGGCCTGACCGTCGAGGTGAGCACGGAGCTCGTGTCGGTGCCCTACGTCCGACTCACCATCGAGGTCATGGAGGCGTTCGGCGCCACCGTGGAGGCCGATGACGACTGGCGCTCACTCAGGGTCGCACCCGGTGGGTATCGGGCGGTGCCACGCTTCGAGGTGGAGCCCGACGCCTCGGCGGCGTCGTACTGGGCCGCCGCGGCGGTGATCGCCGGCGGCTCGGTTCGGATCGACGGTCTGGGCCGCGGGAGCACCCAGGGCGACGTCGGCTTCATCGAGGTGCTGGCCCGCATGGGCGCGCTGGTCGAATGGGCCGACGATCACGTCGTGGTCGGTTCCAGCGGTGTCCTGCGGGGCATCGAGGTGGACATGTCCGACATCTCCGACACCGCCCAGACCCTCGCTGCGGTCGCCGTGTTCGCCGACGGTCCCACGACGGTGACCGGCATCGGTTTCATCCGGGGCAAGGAGACCGACCGCATCGCCGCGGTGGTCACCGAGCTCGGACGGCTGGGCATCGATGCACGCGAGGACCTCGACGGGTTCACTGTGCATCCCGCCACGCCGCAGGCGGGTGTGGTGGCGACCTACGACGACCATCGCATGGCGATGAGCTTCGCCTTGATCGGGTTGCGAGTGCCCGGGATCCAGATCGCGGATCCGGGCTGCACCGCAAAGACCTACCCGGGCTTCTGGACCGACCTGGAGCGGGTGACGGGTTCCGGTCAGGTTCCACACGGACCGCTCTAGGATCACGCCGTGGATTTCAGTGACGTGCCAGTGATCGCCATCGATGGACCTGCGGGTTCGGGCAAGTCGACCGTCGCCCGTCGTTTGGCGGACCGCTTGTCGCTCAAGTACCTCGACACCGGTGCCATGTACCGGGCGATCGCATTCGCTGCGATCCGCCAGGGCCTCGATCCCGTCGACGTCGAGCCGGTCGCCGCGCTTGCTCAGGTGACCACGTTGTCGGTCGACGACGGAGCAGTGCTTGTCGACGGCGTGGATGCATCGGTGGAGATCCGAGGACCCGAGGTGTCCCGCGCTGTCAGCGTGGTCGCCTCCAACCCTGCCGTCCGCGATGAGATGCGAACCCGTCAGCGGGTGTGGGCGGTCGAGCATCGGGGCGGAGTGATCGAAGGCCGCGACATCGGCACGGTCGTCTTCCCGGACGCGCTGCTCAAGGTGTACCTGACCGCGGATCCCGAGGTGCGAGCCGCTCGCCGCGCCAAAGAGCTGACCGACATGGCCTACGACACGGTCGCCGCCGACATCGCCCGACGCGACGCAGCGGATCAGGGCCGTTCGCACAGCCCGTTGGTCGAGGCCGACGACGCCGTCACCGTCGACACCACCGGCTTGGAGATCGACGAGGTGGTCGAGATCATCGCGGAGATGGTGCGCTCCAGGATGGGCGAGCAGGAGACCGCCCGGTGAGCAGGGCCGTGGTCGCCCGGGGTTCGCTCCGGCCGATCAGCAACGGGGGACGGGCCTCCTACAAGCTGTTCCGCGGGGTCGGCATGGCGGTGCTCAAGCCGCTGTGGGGGCTGAAGGTGCAGGGACTCGATCGGCTGCCGGTCGGAGTGCCGTACGTGCTCGCCCCGACGCACCGCTCCAACGGTGACTTCGCAGCGCTCGTCGGAGTGATCCCCCGGGAGCTGCGGTTCATGGCCAAGGAGAGCCTGTGGACGTTCCGGCCCCTCGGTCGCTTCATGGAGTTCAACGGCTCGTTCCCTGTCGACCGCGACCACGCGGATCGTGACGCTCTCCGTCGGTGCGAAGAGGCGATTCACCTCGG
>Ga0209023_10006537_pt1 | contig 12248 bp, 13 predicted proteins | sample LakOneMetagenome_FD_187468 | JGI IMG/M metagenome (GOLD analysis project Ga0209023, IMG submission 187468) | Freshwater and sediment microbial communities from Lake Erie, Canada (SPAdes) (version 2) | ecosystem: Environmental > Aquatic > Freshwater > Lentic | place: Lake Erie, Canada... | reverse complement strand
TACTGGGAGCCGGAGAAGTGGGTCGCCAAGCTGCGACCCGCGACCACCTCGGGCAAGCCCGTGCTGCTGAAGATCAACATGGAGGCCGGTCACGGCGGCGCGGCCGGGCGGTTCGACTATCTGAAGGAAGTCGCCCACGACTACGCCTTCGCGGTCTGGGCCATCCATAAGGGCTGGGAGCCCGCATGAGCGGACTGACGGTTCGCGACGCCTGTTCCGACGACATTGCGGCGATCACGGCCATCTATGCCGAAAGTGTCGCCAACGGACGCGGCACCTTCGAGCTGGAGGCGCCCGACGAGACCGAGATGGCCGCAAGGCTCGCCGCCGTCCAGGCGCTCGGCCTGCCTCGCCTTGTGGTCGAGATCGACGGCGCGGTCGCCGGATACGCCTATGCCGGGCCGTTTCGCACGCGTCAGGCCTATCGCTACATGGTCGAGGACTCGATCTACGTCGCGCCATGGGCCAGGGGACGCGGTGTCGCCGGCGCCCTGCTCGATGCGTTGATCGTTCGGTGCGAAGCGATGGGTCTTCGTCAGATGGTCGCGGTCATCGGTGATGCAGAAAACGTCGGCTCAATCGCCCTACACCGCACGCGCGGCTTCAGCGACGCCGGCGTGTTCAAGGCGGCCGGCTGGAAGCACGACGACTGGCGCGACGTGGTGTTCATGCAGCGGGCGCTGGGCGATGGCGGCGCCACTGCGGCCGACGCGGCGGGTCTGCCGCTTGTCGACAAGAAGCCGCCGCGCTGACGCATTGCGACGCCGTGACCCGACGCCTATCCTGACGCCGTGAAGATCGTTCAATCCCTGTTGCTGTTGTTCGGCGCCCTGTCGGTGCTGGCGCTCGGCGCGGTCGGCGCCTCGGCGTCGCCGGCGACCGCCGCGCCCTGCCATCAGACGGGCCATGAGACAGGCCAGTCTTCGCCTGACCAGACCCCGAACCATACGCCCAAGGCCATGAAGACTATGATCTGCTGCGTCGCCTGCGTGGCGACGCCGACGTTGGATCCTGCTCCCATGTCCGGCCCAACTCTTTCCCCGTCGCGCGTCGCCGCGGTTCCGTCCGCCTTTCCGACCGGTCAATTGCTGACGCCCGAACCCGGACCGCCCCGCCTCCTGATCGTCTGACACACCTCGCGCCTCTCGGAAGGCGCACTCCGTCACGATCATCAGAGGAGGCCTTGAATGGCTATCCGCACTCTCGTCGGCGCCTGCGCCGGCGCTTCCCTGCTCGCCCTGGCACAGGCCGCGGCGGCGCAGGATCACTCTCACCATGCGTCGAGCAAGCCCACTGCCGATCCGCACGCGGGTCACGACATGCCCATGTCATCCGCCGAACCGATGACCGATCACGCCAGCATGGGTCACACGATGACCAGCCCGTATGGACCCTGGCCCATCAACCGCGACGCCTCAGGCACCGGTTGGCAACCCGATGCGGGCGAGCACGGCGGCATCCACACCGTCCGTGGCGACTGGATGGTGATGACCCACGCCATGCTGAACCTGGTCTATGACACCCAGTCTGGGCCGCGCGGCGGCGACAAGACCTTCGTCGCCGGCATGCTGATGACCTCGGCGCGCCGTGACTTCGACGACGGTTCGACGCTGAACCTACGCGCGATGCTCAGCCCCGACCCGCTGATGGGCAAATCCGGCTATCCGCTGCTTCTCGCGGCGGGCGAGACAGCGGACGGGGTCAATCCTCTGGTCGATCGCCAGCATCCGCATGATCTGTTCATGGAGCTGTCGGCCAGCTATTCGAAGCGCCTGTCCGACAAGGACAGCGTCTATGGCTATATCGGCCTGCCGGGCGAGCCCGCCTTCGGCCCGCCCGCCTTCATGCATCGCATGAGCGCGATGGACAGTCCCGAGGCGCCGATCACCCACCACTGGCTGGATTCGACCCATATCGTCTTCGGCGTGACCACCCTGGGCTGGGCGCACGACCGCTTCAAGATCGAGACCTCGGCCTTCAAGGGTCGCGAGCCGGACGAGGAGCGCTGGGGCATCGATTCACCTCGGCTCGACAGTTGGTCCGTTCGCGCCGCTTGGAACCCGAGCGACGAATGGTCGCTACAGGCCTCCTACGCCGATGTCTCGGCACCGGAACAACTTGAGCCCGACGAGGACGAGACGAAATGGTCGGCCAGCGCCATCCACACCCGCCGTCTGGGCGATGACGGCTGGTGGTCCTCGACCCTGGCTTGGGGCCGAAAGACCAACGACCACGGTGAATCGAAGGACGGCTGGTTGCTGGAATCGGCGGTCCATCCCAACGACCGCTGGACGATCTTCGCCCGCGCCGAGCGGATCGAGACGGATGAACTGGTTCCCGGCGTCGGCGGCGGCCATGGCCCGCTCTATACGGTGGGCAAGGCGTCCGTCGGTATTGTCCGCGACTGGCGGATCGCCGAACACGTCCGGTTCGGCCTCGGCGGTCTCTATGCCATGAATCGCGTGCCGACGGCGTTGGAGCCTCTGTATGGCGGCGATCCCGACGGGGCGATGCTCTTCGTGCGGCTGAAGATCGACTGATCTAGCTCAAGGCCTGTCCGGCTTCGGCCGGGCGGGCCGGCGGCTGGTCCAGAAGGCGCAGCGCTTCATAACCGACCAAGACCACGCCGAGCACGAGCATCAGCGCCCCGGCGATCAGAACCAGCCGAACGTGCCTATGCAGATGATAAAGCAACTCGCCGATCATCGACGGTCCCGCCGCATTCGGATCGTGCCAATTCGATCCGTTCCGGACAGTCTACTGCAAAACGCGGACCTGATGGAGTCTGTGCGAACCGCGTTCCGTCAGACCAGGCGGCTCTGCACCACGGCCGCGCCGATGAAGCTGGCGAACAGCGGATGCGGCGCGAATGGACGGCTCTTCAGCTCGGGGTGGTACTGAACGCCGATGAACCAGGGATGGTCCGGGCGTTCGACGGTTTCGGGCAGGACGCCGTCAGGCGAGAGACCGGCGAAGACCAGACCGCCCTTCTGCTCGATCGCCTCGCGATAGTTGATGTTGACCTCGTAGCGGTGGCGGTGACGTTCGCTGATCGCGGTTGAGCCGTAGATCTCGGCGATCTTGGACCCGGCTGTCAGGGTCGAGTCATAGGCGCCGAGCCGCATGGTGCCGCCCAGGTCGCCGCCCTGCTGACGCAGGACGCGTTGGTTGCCTTGGGTCCATTCGGTCATCAGGCCGACGACCGGCTCGGCGGTCGGGCCGAACTCGGTGGAAGAGGCCTTGGGATAGCCGGCCAGGTTCCGCGCCGCCTCGATCACCGCCATCTGCATGCCGAAGCAGATCCCGAAGTAAGGAATGTTGCGCTCACGGGCGAAGCGGGCCGCCTCGATCTTGCCTTCCGAGCCGCGCTCGCCGAAGCCGCCCGGCACCAGAACGGCGTGCGCGCCCTGAAGACGCTCCTCACAGGCCTCGGGATCGCCTTCGAAGGTGTCGGCCTCGACCCAGTCGATGTTGACCTTGACGTTGTTGGCCACGCCACCGTGATGAAGCGCCTCGATCAGGGACTTATAGGCGTCCTTGAGGACCGTGTATTTGCCGACCACGGCGATGGTGACCTCGCCGTCGGGCTGCAGGCGGCGACGCGCGATCTCCTGCCAGCCGGTCAGATCCGGCTCAGGCGCATCGTTGATGCCGAAATGCGCCAGGACCTCGCGGTCCAGACCCTCGCGGTGATAGTCCAGCGGCACGGCGTAAATATCGGCGGAGTCCATCGCCTGAATGACGCCGCTTTCGCGCACGTTGCAGAACTGGCCGATCTTGCGCTTTTCCTCGGCCGGGATCGGCTGCTCGCAGCGGCACAGCAGGATGTCCGGCTGGATGCCGATGGAGCGCAGTTCCTTGACCGAGTGCTGAGTCGGCTTGGTCTTCATCTCGCCGGCCGTCTTGATAAACGGCAGCAGCGTCAGGTGAACGAAGCAGCTCTGGCCGCGCGGCAGGTCCTGCCCAAGCTGGCGGATCGCCTCGAAGAAGGGCAGGCCCTCGATATCGCCGACCGTGCCGCCGATCTCGACCAGAACGAAGTCGACGTCTTCGCCCGCGTCCGTCAGGGCAGGCGTCAGGCAAAACGATTTGATCTGGTCGGTGACGTGCGGAATGACCTGCACCGTGGCGCCCAGATAGTCGCCGCGACGCTCCTTTTCCAGAATAGTCGAATAGATTCGGCCGGTCGTGATGTTGTCGGACTTGGCCGCCGACACGCCGGTAAACCGCTCGTAGTGGCCCAGGTCCAGGTCGGTCTCGGCGCCGTCGTCGGTCACGAAGACCTCGCCGTGCTGATACGGGCTCATCGTGCCCGGATCGACGTTCAGATAGGGGTCGAGCTTGCGCAGGCGGACCTTATAGCCGCGCGCCTGCAAAAGAGCGCCGAGAGCGGCGGAGGCGAGGCCTTTTCCTAGCGAGGAAACCACGCCGCCGGTGATGAACACATAGCGAGCCATGGGGGGACACCTTACTCCATGATTCGCGGCTCGGTCATGCCGCCGTCGAATCGAACTGTTGATCAAAAGAAGAAAGCGCGCCCTGCGGCGCGCTTTCTGAAACCTGGGTCTCTGTCTGAGCCTTACTGCGCGGGCTGTTGGGCCGGAGCCGGCGTCGTGGAAGCCGACGGCAAGCTGGCTTCCAGATCATCCAGCGAGGGCGTCGCCGGTTTGGTCGGCGCAGCGGGCTGCTGCTGGGCGGGCTGCTGCGTCTGGGTCTGCGGCGTCGTGGCCAACGAACCCACAGCGTCGGCGTCGATGCCGGACACCGAGGCGCGATCCATATTGCCGACGACGGTCAGAATGATCGTCAGGGCGAACAGCGCGGCCGCAAGCCACCAGGTGGTGACGGTCAGAAGATTGCCTGCCCCGCGTGCGGTCATGAAGCCCGACGGACCGCCGCCCATGCCCAGGGCGCCGCCCTCGGACTTCTGAAGCAGGACGATGCCCGTCAGCGCGATGGCGACGATGATGATGGCGACGAGCAGGATGGTCTGGAGCATGGCGTCATTCATGTGGGCGCGGATCTGCGCCGATCAAGCGGCGGCCTCTATCATCGAAGCGCGCCAGGGGCAAACGTCACGCGGCGGCGTTGACGATCGGCATGAAGTCCTCGGCCTTCAAGGACGCGCCGCCGACCAGCGCGCCGCCGACGTCCGGCGTAGCCAGAATGTCGCGCGCATTGTCCGGTTTGACCGAACCGCCATACAGAATGGGCGCGGTGCGAGCGCCCTCTCCCAGCTTTTCGACGATGGCGGCGCGCACGGCGGCATGAACTTCAGCGATCTGATCCAGAGTGGGGGTCAGGCCCGTCCCGATGGCCCAAACGGGTTCGTAGGCCACCGCGAAGTCGCGCTCGGCTAAGCTGGACGGCAGCGAGCCCGCGACCTGACCCGACACCACGGCGATGGCGTCGCCTGCTTCCCGCTGCTGCAAGGTTTCACCGACGCACACGATGGGCTCCAGCCCGGCAGCGATGGCGGCCTCGACCTTGGCGGCGACGTCCGCATCGGTCTCGCCGAAAGCCGAGCGGCGTTCGGAATGCCCCAGAATCACCACGGTCGCGCCGGCGTCGACCAGCATTTCGGCCGAGACAGAGCCGGTAAAGGCGCCGGCGGGCTTCTCGTGGCAGTCCTGACCGCCCACCGCCACGTCGCTGCCCGCCAGGGCGGACCTCATACGCTCGATCAGCGTCGCCGGCGGGCACAGCACCACACGGCATCCTTGCCCCGTCGTTCCGACGGCGTCCCTGATCGCCTCAGCCTGCGCCAAGGCGCTCGAAACGCCGTTCATCTTCCAATTGCCGACGATCATCTTCACGGATTGTTTCATGGCCGCCTGTCTAGAAGGCGAAAACCGCCAAGCCAAGAGGAGCCGCCGCAATCCGGACACGAAGCCATCCTTGCAGAGGCGGCCCCGCCCCGACTATACGCGACGATTGACGCCAATATCGGCCAGTCCCGGGTTTTCGAATGCTCACCGCCTTCCGCGCCTTCTCTCGATCCAAATGGGCGGCCGCCCTGCTTGTCCTGATCGCGATCAGCTTCGTGATCGTCGGCGCGCGGATGGACGTCTTCTCCAACCTTGGACCGAAACACGTCATCGACGCGGGCGACCGCTCGATGAACGAAGTCGAGTTCCGCACCGCCTTCGATCAGGTGCGTGAACGGTTGCAGCAGCAGGTCGGCCGTCCCCTGACGAACCAAGAGCTGGTTGCAGAAAACATCCACGTCCGCTTCCTGACCGAGCAGACGCAACAGCTGGGTTTCCTGAACTGGGCCTACAAGGCGGGCATCCGCCCGGGCAAGGAACTGATCGTCAAGCAAATCCGCCAGATCCCGGCCTTCTTCAACTCGGTCACCGGCCAGTTCGACCAGCAGGCCTATGAGGCGGCTCTGGCGCAACAGAACCTGACCCCCGCCATGCTGGAGCAGGACCTGCGCGATCAGTACGCGACGGAGCATTTCGGCGCCGCCGTCTTCGCCGGCGCCCGCGTGCCGCGCATCTATGGCGCGCTTCTGGCCGGTTCGGCCTTCGAAAGCCGCGACGGTCGTTGGTTCGAGGTGACCCCGGCGATGGCCGGTCAGATCCCCGCCCCGACCGACGCCCAGTTGAACGCCTTCATCCAGGAGAACGCCGACCGCCTGCGCGCGCCCGAGTTCCGCATGGTGTCGGTGGTTCTGTTCACGCCTGAGGCTTCGGCCAATGCGCCGATCTCGGAAGACCGCATCCGCGAGCGCTTCGAGTTCAAGAAGGACACACTGAGTAAGCCCGAAACGCGCTCGTTCGTCACCCTGACCGCACCGAACCGCGAGACGGCCCAGAAGATCGCCACCGCCCTGCGCGCGGGCCAATCGCCCGCCGACGTCGGCCGCGCCAACAACATCACGCCGGCTGCCTTCAACGAGACCCCCCGCTCGGCCATCGGCGACGCCGCGACCGCAGCCGCCGTCTTCGGCCTGCAAGCCAACCAGGTGTCCAATCCGGTCCAGGCCGGTGTCGGCTTCGCCGTCGCCAAGGTCACGGCCGTGCAACCCGCCGCGCCCGCCACACTGGACAGCGCTCGCGAGGAACTGATCCAAGAACTGCGCGCCGAGGACGTGAAGACCCAGACCTACGCCAAGGTTGAGAAGTACGAAGCCGCCCGCACGGCCGGTAAGAACCTGGCTGACGCGGCGCGTGAGGCCGGCGGTCGCGTCGTCGATCTGCCGCCCTTCACCAAGGACGGCAAGCTGCCGAACGGTCAGGCGCTGAACGCCCCGCCGCAAATCTTCGAGACGGCCTGGAGCCTGACCAAGGGCGGCGAAAGCGACGTCATCGACGCCGGTCAGGGCCAGTATTTCGCCGTGCGCGTCAACGACATCCGCCCGTCGGCCCTGCCGACCCTGGCCGAGGTGCGCGAGCCCCTGGCCGCCCAATGGGTCCAGCGGGAGACCATGCGTCGCCTGTCGGCCAAGGCCGAAGAGCTGACGACCCGCGTGCGCAACGGCGAGGACATCGCCGCGGTCGCCCGCTCGGTCAATGCGCCGCTGACCGTGCGCACCGGCGTCATCCGCAATCAGCAGACCCAGGAAGCCCTGGGTCAGGGCGTGCTTCAGGGCCTGTTCGGCCAGTCCAAGGGCCAGGCCTTCTCGCAGCCCGCGTCGCAGACCGCCTATGTGGTCGGTCGCGTCGACAACGTCCGCGCCGCCAATCCGACCGTAGCCGGTCCGCTGGCCGAGCAGGTCCGCCCGCGCCTGACCCAGGAATTGGTGCAGGCCATGGTCGAATCGTCGGTCTCGGCGGGCGCCCAGCGCTCCAAGGCCAAGAACGACCCGGCCCAAGCACTGTCGGCCCTGGGTCTGTCGGGTGGCGCAACGCCCGCCGCACCGGCGCAATGACCGACGACGCCACGCGCGACATCACGTTCGACGCCTTCGCCGCCGGCCTTTCGGCGGGTCGGCCGCAGGTCCTGGTTCGGCGGGTCATCGACGACCTGGAAACCCCGGTCTCGGCCTACCTCAAGCTGGGGCGCGACCGGCCGTACGCCTGTCTGCTGGAATCGGTCGAGGGCGGCGCGGTTAAGGGTCGCTACTCCATCCTCACGCTGGATCCTGATGTGGTCTGGCGTTGTCGCTCCAACGCGGCGGAACTGTCGCGCGGGTTCGCCATAGCGGAGGGTCGCTTTACGGCTGAACCGCTGCCGGCGCTGCAATCCCTGCGCGCGCTTATCGCGGCGTCGAAGTTCGATCTGCCGGAGGGATTGCCGCCGATGGCCGCCGGCCTGTTCGGCGTCTTCGGCTATGACATGGTGCGACTGCTGGAGCCGCTGGGCGCGCCAAACCCTGACCCGCTCGACCTGCCCGACGCTGTGCTGACACGGCCGTCGCTGGTGGCCATCTTCGATTCGGTCCGCCACGAGATCGTTCTGGTATCGGCCGCCTATCCCGACGCCGGCATCTCCCCGCAAGAGGCGTTCGACGCCGCGACGGCGCGGCTGGACGCGTTCGAGACGGCCTTGCGCGAACCCCTGCCCGTTCGCGCCGCTCCGCAGCAAACGCCGCCTCCCGTCTTCACCTCGCCTGTGGACGAGCCGGCCTTCGCCGAGATGGTCGCCAGGGCCAAGGACTACATCGGCGCCGGCGACATCTTCCAGGTCGTGCTCAGCCATCGGTTCTCAGCCCCGTGGACGGACGATCCCTTCGCCTTCTATCGCTCGCTGCGTCGCCAGAATCCGTCGCCCTATCTGTTCTATCTGAACTTCGAAGGCTTCCAGCTCGCCGGCTCCAGCCCCGAGATCCTGGTTCGGCTCAAGGACGGAGAAGTGACGATCCGGCCACTGGCCGGAACCCGCATGCGCGGCGCGACGCCAGAAGCGGACAAGGCGCTGGAAGTCGAACTGCTCGCTGATCCAAAAGAGCTTGCCGAGCATCTGATGCTGCTGGACCTGGGCCGCAACGATGTGGGGCGCGTCGCGGCGCCCGGCACGGTTGAAGTCACCGAGAGCTTCGTCGTCGAGCGCTACAGCCAGGTCATGCACATCGTTTCCAACGTGCGCGGCAAGGCTGACCCCAGGCTGGATGCGGTGGACACGCTGCTGGCCGCCCTGCCCGCCGGGACCCTGTCGGGCGCGCCCAAGGTGCGCGCGATGGAGATCATCGACGAACTGGAAAGCGAAAAGCGCGGCGTCGGTTACGGCGGCGGCGTCGGCTATATTTCAGCCGGCGGCGAGGCGGACATCTGCATCACCCTGCGCACCGCCCTTTTCGCCGACGATCGGATCTTCGTTCAGGCCGGGGCCGGCGTCGTCGCCGACAGCGATCCTGCGGCCGAATATGCCGAGACCCAGCACAAGGCGCGCGCGCCGATGCGGGCGGCGGAAGACGCCTGGCGCTTTCGGACCGGCAATCGCTAGCGCGAAATCGTCATTACCGGGTCGTTGAACTGCACGCCCGGCCCGATAATGACGACGCCCGCCATCAAAACCGCCGCAGTCGCTGCGAGCGCGGCTGCCCCAAGCGCGGCGACGGGGTTGGGCGCGGGTTCGACCACGACCAGCTTCGCCTTGGCGGCGGCGATCTTGGCGGCGATGTCTTTTTCAGCGGCGAGTTTCACACGCCCAGTCCTAGTCCCGTCGAGTTAAAATGCGCTTTAAAGCCGCGCCGGCTTGGCGCGGACGCGCGTCACGCCTAGAAGCCAAGCCATGATCCTCGTCGTCGATAACTACGACAGCTTCACCTACAATCTCGTCCACTACCTCGCGGAGTTGGGCGCGCCGACGCATGTCGTGCGCAACGACGACCTGACGGTGGACGAGGCGTGGGCGCTGAACCCCGCCGCCGTTCTGCTGTCGCCCGGCCCGTGCGCGCCCGATCAGGCCGGCATCTGTTTGCCGTTGATCACGACAGCGCCAGCGTCGATGCCGATCCTAGGCGTATGTCTGGGTCATCAGGCCATCGGCCAAGCGTTCGGCGGCGACGTCATCCGCGCCAAGATCCTGATGCACGGCAAAACCTCGCCGATCCTGCATAAGGGCCAGAGCGTCTTCGCCGGCCTGCCCTCGCCCTTCACCGCCACACGCTATCATTCGCTGGCGGTCAAGCGCGAAACCCTGCCCGACGACCTGGAGGTCACCGCCTGGACCGCCGACGGGGAGATCATGGGTCTGCAGCACCGTACGCGCCCGATCCACGGCGTTCAGTTCCACCCGGAATCCATCGCCACCGAGCACGGTCACGACATGCTGGCCAACTTCCTTGATATCGCCGGCGTAAAGCGCCTCGCGGCCGCCTGACCATGGGCGACGGGTTCAAGCCGATCCTCGCCCGACTGGTCGAGGGCCATTCCCTGACGTCCCAGCAGGCGCACGACTTCTTCGCCGCCTGCCTGCGGGGCGAGCCCACGCCTTCCCAGGTCGCAGCCGCCGTCACCGCCATGCGGATGCGCGGCGAGACCGTGGACGAGATCGCCGCCTTCGCGGGCGCCATGCGTGAAGCCGCTCTGACGCTGGATCATCCCTATGAGGTGATCGACACCTGCGGCACCGGGGGCGACGGTCAGCACACCTACAATATCTCCACCGCCGCAGCCCTGGTTCTCGCCGGCGCCGGTCTGAAGGTCGCCAAGCACGGCAATCGGGCGATGTCTTCGAAATCAGGCTCTTCCGACGTCTTGTCGATCCTGGGCGTGAACCTGATGGCGTCGCAGGCGCAGCAGAAAAAGGCGCTGGATGAGGCCGGTATCTGCTTCCTGTTCGCGCCCGCCTATCACGGGGCGATGCGTCATGTCGGGCCGGTGCGAGCCGAGATCGGTTTTCGCACCGTCTTCAACCTGTTGGGACCGCTTTCGAACCCGGCGTCTGCAAGACGACAGGTCATGGGCGTCTATGATCCGCGCCTGCTGGAGCCGCTGGCCGAGGTGCTGGGCCGGCTTGGCGCCACCCGGGCCTGGACCGTTCACGGCCAAGGCCTGGACGAACTGGCGACTTCCGGCCCCACGGACGTCGCCGAATGGAAGGATGGCGCGGTTCGTCGCTTCCAGGTCACGCCCAAGGACGCCGGCCTGCCGCGGGCCTCTATCGCAGACATTCGCGGCGGCGACGCCGAAGAGAACGCCGTCGCCCTGCGCGCGCTTCTGGCCGGCGCGGCCGGACCCTACCGCGACATCGTGCTGCTGAACGCCGCCGCCGCCCTCGTGGTGTCCGATCGCGCGGCCGATCTGGCCGACGGCGCCGCGCTCGCGGCTGGCGCCATCGACGACGGTCGAGCCGCCGAGGCGCTGGATCGCCTGGCCCGCATCACCTCCACGCCGCTGGAAAGCGAAGAGCCCGCATGACCGACGTTCTGGATCGTATCGCCACCTACAAGCGCGAGGACGTCGCCGCCCGCAAGGCTGCGACCTCACAGGACGCGATCGAAGCCCTGGCCCGCGCCGCATCTGCCCCGCGCGGCTTTCGCGCCGCCTTGGAGCGCGTCGGAGAGGAAACCGGTCGTCCCGCCCTGATCGCCGAGATCAAGAAGGCCAGCCCGTCCAAGGGCCTGATCCGGCCCGATTTCGATCCGCCGGCCCTGGCCCGCGCCTATGAGGCCGGCGGTGCGGCCTGTCTGTCGGTGCTGACCGATGGCCCCAGCTTCCAGGGCGACGACGCCTATCTGGGCCAGGCCCGCGAGGCCGTCGCCCTGCCCTGCCTGCGCAAGGATTTCCTTGTCGATCCCTGGCAGGTCGCCGAAAGCCGCGCCCTGGGCGCCGATTGCATCCTGATCATCTTGGCCATGGTCGATGACCGGTTGGCCGCCGAGCTGCTTTCGGAAGCCGAACGCTTTGGCATGGACGCGCTGATCGAGACGCACGACGAGGACGAAATGGCGCGCGCCTGTGCGCTAGGCGGCGATCTGGTGGGGGTCAATAATCGCTCGCTGCGCACGTTCGAGGTCGATCTGGAAACCACGGAGCGGCTGTCGATGCTTAGCCCCGTTCGCGCTCTGCTGGTCGCCGAGAGCGGCATTTTCACGCCCGACGACGTGGCGCGCGTCTCGGCTGCCCATGCCCAGGCGATCCTGGTCGGCGAGAGCCTGATGCGGCAGGCCGATGTCGAGGCGGCGACCCGTCAGTTGTTGACCGTCTAAGTCGAGACGCGGCGGCAAGCCTCGCCGTTAAGTTGACATTAGCAAGGAACACTTACAGAACATCGACAAATGTTCACGGCCCGTTCCGATTCGTCGGCGGGCGCATGAGGGCCTGGCGATGCTCACGCGCAAACAGCACGAACTGCTG
>Ga0209023_10006534_pt1 | contig 12250 bp, 12 predicted proteins | sample LakOneMetagenome_FD_187468 | JGI IMG/M metagenome (GOLD analysis project Ga0209023, IMG submission 187468) | Freshwater and sediment microbial communities from Lake Erie, Canada (SPAdes) (version 2) | ecosystem: Environmental > Aquatic > Freshwater > Lentic | place: Lake Erie, Canada... | reverse complement strand
GGAGATCATGAAGCCGATCGATCCGAGCGGCGCGGCTGTGGTCTTGGCGGCTCTCGTCGGCGTCGTCGGGATCTGGAAGTCATAGGACTGGGCGCGCGTCGGGTCATCGCCGGCGGTCGCGGTGGCCGCCGTCGGAATGGCGTTGCCGGCGCCGGCGTTGGGCAGCGCGTATTGCGCGGGACGCGGGTGGTTCGGGATGCCGTTCGAGCGCAGCCGGATCTGTGTCTTGCTGAAGGTGACGGTGACGTTGTTGCCCCACTTGGCCTTCTTCAGGCCGGCGGCGGTGCTGGACGCCGCGACCGCCGGCGACGCGGCAATCGATGTCAGTGCGACGGTGAGAGCACCGGCGGCGAGCGTGCGAACCATCGCTGCAACCTACTGCCGCTGTCTGGGAAGAGGCTGAGACACAGTTACAAGCGCGGCGCCTTCCAGTGGAGGATGCCGGTGTCGGCCGAGCCGCAGCCCGGGACATCACCGCGGGCCCTGAGCGTGCCCGACGCCTTCGCGAAACTCTTGCTGAACGAGCCGCTCACCTGCACCTTGACGCGGCCGCCGTTCAACGACTCGCTGCCATGGAACGTGCGGTTGCCGTCAATCTTCATCGTGATCGTCAGCGGGTCGCTGACTGCTGTGCCGGCGCTGCCCTTGCACGCTGCGGGCACATTGTGGAACTCGAAGCGGCGCACGAGCGTCGGCCGGCCCTTGACCAGCTTGGTGCCGAATTCGACGCCGGCATTATTCGCACCCGCGCCCACCGGCCCGTTGTACTGCCTGCCGGTGCGCGCACCTCCCAGCGCCACCGACGCGCAGCCAAGACCCAGCACCAGACTCACAACTCCTGCTCGCACCAGCACGACGTGCCTCCCGTGGTTGCTCGACGCCTGCGAGCCTACTCCTCGCGTCCTTGCGCCGGACGGCAAGCGCCTGTGAGACTCTGCGCCACCGATGCAGATTCAGCCTGCTTATGCGATGGACCTCTTCGACGCACGCCGCGTGATCGCCGAACACGGCTGGGCGCGGATCGTCACCGCAGGGGAGCACGGGCTGCGAGCGACCTACGCGTTCTTCCTGCTCGAGGACTCCGCGGACGACGAGATCGTCGTGGCCGGCCACTTCGCCCGTGCCGATCCCCAGTGCGAGGACATCGAGGCGGGAGCGCCGGCCCTCCTGATCTTCGAGGGGCCGTTCGGGTTCGTTTCCGCGTCCTGGTACCGACCCGAGCTGACCGACATCCCGAGCACGATGAACCACGTCTCCGTGCATCTGCAGGGCAGGCCGGAGGTGCTCGACGGCGACGAGCGGTTCGACGTGCTGCGCCGCACGCTCGAGCGTCACGAGGCGGCGCTGGGTGACAGTGCGTGGCGGCTCGAAGGCGGCGGCCTGGAGACGTCACACCGGATCGCGCCGCTCACGGTGAGCTTCCGGCTGCACGCCGAGCGGATCGAGGCCAAGGCGAAGCTGTCACAGAAGATGCCGCTCGCGGTTCGCGAGCGGATTGTCGAGCGTCTGGACGAACCGGGGCCGCATCAGCGCCCGGAGCTTGCCGAGTGGATGCGGCAGCTGTCGTTTCCACGGTAAGACCGCCAACCGCCCCCTAGCCGGTGGCGCCACTTAGGGGTACGGTTGGCGAGTGTCCGCGCAACCACCCACGGGGCGTCGGCTCTGCCTGGCAATCGCTCTGCTGTGCCTGACGAGCGGACTCGGGGCAACGACCGCGCTCGGAGCCCAGCATCGCGCTGTGTCTCGACCAGACCTGACGATCCCGCGCGGAACGGTCGTCGCCTCCGGCGAGCGCCTGACCGGCTCGTTTGTCGTGCGTGACACGGGTCCAGGTGCTAAGGCCTCACGGGCCAGCCTCACGGTCCGCCTTGCCGGCAAGAACCGTGCGCTTGCGAGCATCGCTGTTCCGGCCCTCGAACGATCGACGTCGACGACCGTGAAGGTCGCGAGCACCCTGCCCGCCGGACTCCCGGTCGGTACGAGTCCGATCAAGAGCTGCGCCGACGCTGGTGAGCGCATCCGCGAGCGTTCAGAGGACAACAACTGCCGCACGGTCGGCACCCTGACAGTCACCGACAAGAACACGCCTGTGGCGCCGGCACCGGCGCCACAGGCGGCGCCGCCGGTGGAACCGCCCGTCGCGACAACGCCCCCACCCCCGCCCGCGCCTTCCTCGGTTCCGCCCGCCCCGGTCGCCTACAGCCCCAACACCCCCTTCACCGTGACGAGCGGCACGACGCCGTACTGGGTCTACGCGCCGTCGGCGTACGACGGCACGCACGCCACGCCCATCACGTTGCTCGTGTGGCTCCACGGCTGCGGCGGCTACGCATCCGGGGACATCTACACCGTCTCACCCGGCGGCTCACAGAGTTACCTCGCGATCACCGTCGGCGGCCGCGAAGGAGCGTGCTGGGACGTGAACGTCGACGCCGCAAAGGTGCTGGCGGCGATCGCCGACGTGAAGACCCACTTCAACGTCAACCCGCGCAAGGTCATCCTTGGCGGCTACTCCTCCGGCGGTGACCTCGCCTACCGAACGGCGTTCTACAACGCGACATCGTTCGCGGGCGTGCTGATCGAGAACTCCTCTCCGTTCCGCGACACCGGCTCGTCCTCCAGCGCCTCGCTCGCCGCGGCCGCGTGGAAGTTCCACGTGGTGCACCTGGCGCACCTCCAGGACCTCACCTATCCGATCTCTGGCGTCCGCACCGAGACCAACGCGCTGACGGCCGCCGGCTTCCCGGTGACGCGCGTCGAAGTGGACGGCGGCCACTACGACGATGCCGGCGCGATCGAGAACGGCCACCCGGTGCCAGGGACCTCAGCCGACCTCGCGACGTACCTGTTGCCACACCTCGGCGACGGTTGGGTCGCCCCGGCCGACTGAGCAGCAAACCCTTGCAGGAGCCTGCGTCCGGTGTGGCCCGAAGTGAAATCCTCCGATTTGCAGGAAATGTGTCCGTTTGGGTGTCGGTCGGCTCCCCAATGGCCGATAGGTGGTCATCACACCCGACAGAAAGACCACTACGTGTCTGTCTCAGCAGTAGGCGGTTCGCAGGCTCAAACGCGTCCCGCTCCCGTGGAACGCCGTGAAACACCGAGGCCGGAGCACACGAGCCGCGAAGAGCACGCTCGCCGCGCCGACGAAGAGGCCGCGACGGTCGAGCTCCGCCACCATCCGGCGCCCCGCGCCGCAGATGTCGACCACACCCGCGCACACGATGAGCAGCACGCTCGCGCCGTGCAGCAGGCGCAGAGCGAGCGGCGCATCGACGTCCACGCTTAGGGCGCTCAGCCCTTGATCGTGAACTTGGCCGTGACGGGCGCTGCGGTGTTCTTTGCCGCGTCCGTGGCGACCGCCGTCAAGCGGTAGCTCCCGCGCGGCAGGCGCTTGCCGGCCAGCCGGCCAGTGATCCGCAGCTTGTTGGCACCAGCCTTGCCGGCCACGGCGAAGCTGCCTTTGACGGCCACGACCCTTGTGCAGCGTTTGGCGCCGCGCTTGCCCTTGGCGGGTGCGACGCAGCTGCGGCCTGAGCGCCGTCCGCTCAGCAGCGCGGCGACGGAGAAGCGCACCGATGCGGCCTCACTCAGTGAGAACGTCAGCGCCGCGCCGCGCTTGGGATCGGTCGATCCCCCCTTGGCGAGCGCTACAAAAGCGCTGTGCGCGAAGGTCAGCTTCGAGAGTGCGGGCGCTTGGGAGTCGGCGGGCGGCGCCGGGGGCGGCGGCGTCACGGCTGTCACGGTCACGGTGGCTGTGGCTGGTGACTCCGCGACCGGCGTCAGGGGGCCGACGGCCAGTTCCCTCAGGCGCAGCGTGTGATCGAGGTCGGCGCCCGTAATCGTGTAGCTGGCGTCCGTGGCGAGCGGGATGTCGCCGCAGTTGACGCCGTCGGCATCACAGCGACGCCACTGCCGCGACAGCGTCGGCGTCGCCGTCCAGGATGCGGCCGAGCCGCTCAGCGTCGCACCGACGACCGCGTTGCCCGTCAGCGCGGGCACCGACGGCGTGTAGTCGACGCGTGTGCCTGCGGTCAGCGTCGCCGCAATGCATGAGAACTGGGTCGACGGCGGCCCCTGACCGTGCTGCACGCCCGAGACCTGAGCTGCACCTTGGCCGGCGGTGTTGCCGTAGATCGCGGTCAGTGTCGGGGAGTCCTCGTAGAGGATCGCTTCGAAGTTGGCCTTGTCGGTCAGCGTGCCGTGTGTGGCGGTGCGCCACTCGACGATGAACTTGCGATGCGGCGGGAGGCCGGTCGTCAACGTGAAGATGCCGTCGCCGGGGCTCGACCCGTCGAGGTCCGATTGGTAGAGCTCGAATGCGTCGGGCCCGCGCTCGTTCGGCAGACAGTTGCTGTTGTACGAGGTGTCGGTGCCGCCGAACAGCAGGCTGCCGTTGGCACTGACGTTGACGGCCGCATAGCTGCGGCCGTAGAAGCGGACAGGGAAAGGCAGCGTCACCGGCGTGGAATCGTCGTCTGAGGTGTTGCCGATGTCGTCCGTCGCCGGGATGATCGCGGCCCCGCTGCCGGCAGTCGCGGTGTAGACCGGTGCCGGTTCAGCGAGAGGGATGATCGGTCCGTAGACCTGCGAGAGTACGGTCGTCGATCCGACCGTGTTGGCCGAGGTGACCTGGGCGCGGATCGTGGACCCGACGTCATCGGGCACGGAGACGTAGCTCGTTCCCACCGCGCCGGAGATATCGGCGCAGACCGGAACAACGCTGCAACGCTGCCACTGCACCGTCTGCGTGGGCACCGGTACGCCGACGAAGGACCCCGTCGCTGCCGCGAGTGTCTCGCCGGACTGCAGGAGCCCGCTCACCACCGGCGCGGTATAGCCGTAGTTCACGGTCTTGATCGCACCGAGCGCCGTATTGCAGGAGAACTGCTTGTGCTGCGATCCGGCCGTTGAGGACTGCGAGAGCCCGATCGTGGCCGTTGATCCGGCGCCGTCGATGCTGCCGTACACGAACGCCATCTGCGAGTGCTGTTCGCCGAGGATCGCCTCGAAGCTCACCGAGCCGTTCACGACGCTCGTCTGCAGGTGCCCGCGCCACTCGATGTAGAACAGGCGGGCCGGCGCCGTACCGGTCACTCGCGTGAAAATTCCCTCGCCCGACCCGTTGACCTTGAGGTCGTCCCAGAGCGGCATCGCGACGCGCGTCGCCGCCGGGTAGGTGGTCGGCAGGCACTGGTTGCTGAACGGCGCAGTCGTTCCGTCGAAATCGATGACGCCGTTGGAGGTCGGGTGGATCACGGTCCCGGACGCGTAGTGGTGTCCGAGGAAGTCATAGTCGAACGGCAGCGTGACGTTGCCCGCCTGATCGTCCAGCGTGATCGGCGCGGCGAGTGGCGTGGTCGCTGTGACGAACGTCCCGCCGGTCGATTGTGCTGAGACGTAGAACGGCGACGGCTCGTCGCCGACGGTCGCGAGCGCACTCCCGGGCACTGTCAACCCGGTTGCGGCCAGTACGAGGACCAGCCGAAATATGCGCATGCCGTCGAACCTACTCCTCGCGGCCCGTCAGGGGGTTACGGCATTGCCGCCCGAGCATCGGTGTCAGAGAACGGACACCTGGGTAATGACAGAGGGCGATGATCGAAGCACTCAAGACGAACATCCCCGCGAGGCTTGATCGGCTCGCCTGGTCGGCGTTCCATCGCCGGGTCGTGATCGGGCTCGGCACGGTCTGGATCCTTGACGGACTCGAGGTCACGATCGTCGGCTCGATCGCCGCGCGCCTCACCGAGAAGGACGCTGGACTCGGCCTCCAGGCCGGCCAGGTCGGCACGGCGGCGGCGTTCTATGTCGCCGGCGCGTGTCTCGGCGCCCTGCTGTTCGGGCAGCTGACCGACCGCTTCGGCCGGAAGAAGCTCTTCATGGTCACGCTCGGCGTCTACATCGCCGCGACGGCCGCCACGGCGTTCGCCTTCTCGCCGCTGTACTTCTTCATCGCCCGGTTCGTGACCGGCGCCGGCATCGGCGGCGAGTACGCGGCGATCAACTCGGCGATCGATGAGCTCATACCCGCGCGCGTGCGCGGGCAGACGGACCTGATGATCAACGGCTCCTACTGGCTCGGCTCTGCCGGCGGCTCGGCGCTCGCGTTGCTGTTCCTGGACACCAGCATCTTCCCGGTCGACGTCGGCTGGCGACTGGCGTTCGGCTTGGGAGTCCTGCTGGGTTTCGCGATCCTGATCGTGCGTCGGCATGTGCCGGAGAGCCCGCGCTGGCTGTTCATCCACGGTCGCGCGGAGGAAGCCGAAGAGATCGTCCGCGAGATTGAAGAGGAAGCCGAGCGGGACGGCGCAACGCTGTCCGAGCCCGACACGACGATCGAGATCCACCAGCGCGAGCGGATCCCATTCCGCGAGATCGCGTCGACGGCGTTCCGGAAGTACCCGCGCCGCGCCACGCTGGGTATCGCGCTGTTCGTCGGCCAGGCCTTCCTCTACAACGGCGTGACCTTCAACCTCGGCACCCTCTTCAGCACCTTCTACGACGTGCCGTCGGGCACGGTGCCGGTCTTCATCATCGTCTTCGCGCTCAGCAACTTCGCCGGGCCGATGCTGCTCGGCCGGCTGTTCGACACGGTCGGGCGCAAGGTCATGATCACGCTGTCCTATGTCGGTTCAGCCGTCGCCGCGATTGTCCTGGGCGTGCTGTTCACGAAGGGCTCGCTGACGAAGTGGGAGTTCGAGGGGATGATCGGCATCACGTTCTTCCTCGCGTCCGCCGGCGCAAGCGCGGCCTACCTGACCGTCAGTGAGATCTTCCCGATGGAGACCCGCGCGCTGGCGATCGCCTTCTTCTACGCCGTTGGCACTGCCGCCGGCGGCATCGTCGGCCCACTGCTGTTCGGTGACATGATCGAGAGCGGCGATCGCGGCCAGGTCGCCCTGGCGTTCTACATCGGCGCCGGCGTGATGGCGATGGGCGGGCTCGCCGAGCTGCTGTTCGGCGTGCGCGCCGAACAGATGTCACTCGAAGAGATCGCGACACCGCTGACGGCCGTCGAATCCGGCGACGATGACGCCGACAGCGACAGCTCCCCCGCGTCGGATCCAGCACGTGACCGCGACGCCCGCGCCCGCGAACGGCTGGCACGGCACGCCGCGTACGAGAACTACGGTGCGCGGCGCTACCGGCCCGGGTACGGCGCGACGATCGGCTCGCGCGGCTTCGGGCGCTTCCCCGTCACGCCGGGACCCGACTACGACCTCGACCGCGAGATCGATCTGATCACCGCCGCGCTCGACGCCGAGGGGCCGATGACCCGTGAGACGCTCGCCCGCCTCGTCGGCGCGCGGTTCTGGGGCCCGGGCCGCTTCCGCAGGGCGCTGCGGATCGTCGTTCAGGAGGGCACCGTGCGGCAGACGAGGGCCGGTCAGGTGGAGCTCGTGGCGCGCGATCCGCGCAGCGCGGGCAGCACCGTCTCACCGTAGACGCGCACGGTGCCCAACGGATCGACGCCGGAGATGTTCATCAGCACCGCGATCGTCGCGCCGAGCGTCTCCAGCTGCTGAATGCGCTCGATGTGTTCCTCGGGATCAGCGGAGATGATGAACGCTTCCCGCAGGTCATCGTCGGAGACCTGCTCGCGCGCGTGACGCTGCATCTCCGAGGGATCGTGCCAGTCGTCGGTGTAGAACTCGTCCGGTTGCGCGCCCTTCCAGACTGCCGCGCCGGCGAACGCCTCCTCGTCCGTCTCGGCCCACGAGACGCCGCAGTGCAACAGGATCTCGCCCGGAGCCCTGCCGGCGTCCTCGGCGGCGGACTTGTAGGCGTCGATCAGCTCCGGCGCCTTCTCGGGATCGGCGAGCGTCCACAGCCCGTCGCCGTAGCGCCCGGCGATCGCCGCCGCCTTTGGCCCGAACGCCGACACGTAGATCGGCGGACGCCGCTCGGGCAGCGAGTGGAGCACCGCGTTGTTACAGGCGAAGTGCCCGTCTGTCGTGACGTGCTCGCCCGCGAACAGACGCGTGATGATCTGCAGCGCCTCCTCCATCCGGTCGACCTGCTCGGCGACCTCCGGCCAATCCATGCCGCACGGCACCTCGTTCAGCGCCTCGCCGGATCCGATGCCGAGGTAGGCCCGGCCGGGAGCAAGCAGTTCCAATGTCGCGAACGCCTGCGCCACGATCGCCGGGTGGTAGCGATGGACGGGCGCTGTCACGCCGGTGCCGAGTGCCATCCGGCTGGTCGCCTGAGCCACGGCACCCAGCCAGACCCAGGCCTGCCCGGACTGGCCCGGTGACCACCACGGCTGGAAGTGGTCACTGCAGGCCAGTCCGTCGAACCCCGCCTGTTCTGCCGCCGTCGCTTGCGCGAGCAGATCCGGCGGGGAGAACTGCTCGTGCGCCGCGCCATAGAAGTGCTTCATGGCGTCGGTCTACCCGCGCGGCGCTGTGGCTAACCGACGCGCGCCGCATCCGCGTAGCGGCTGTCGTCAAGAATCGGCGACGGGCGGAAGCCCTTGACGAGCGTGAACACCGTGATCGAGAGCTCGAAGACGATCTCCGGAACTGAGAACACGAAGTGGATGCCGCCCTGGTCGTAGGCGCCGAACAACACGGCGATCGCCGACACGAAGATCATCGGGCCACCGATCAGCCCGCTCAACGCCATCCAGCGCGGCACCAACCCGGACGTGTAGAACAGGTACCCGAGCAGCAGACCGTTGGCGCCGACGCAAAAGCCCGGGCCGAGCAGGAAGGTCCAGTCGTGGACCGCGACCAGTGCATGCCCGGCGACATTCAGGGAAGCAGCGTCCGCGCCGGTTCCCGCGAGGTCTGATCGCAACGTCACGACCGACAGCAGACTGATCAGGCCGACGATGATCACGACGGACTCGACGAGCCGGCTCATCACGAAGCCGAGCGCCGCGGATTGGCTCTGACGCCGGACGATCGGCCAGAGCACGACGGCGGTGCCGATGTTGCTGATCGCGAGGAAGATCTCGAGCAGCGCCCCGAGCTGAATCTGGCTGTCGGCGCCGCCACCGAGGACATAGTCGGCGTGGTTCAGCACCGGCCCGTAAAGGATCAGCCCGGCGATCGAGGTGACGAAGGTCAGCGCGAAGAACACGCCGAAGATCCGCGCACGCTGACGCTGCGCGGGGGACTGCGGGACGGGCGGATGAGACATGGGTGGACCTTTCGAGGACCGGCGGAGACTTACGTTGTAAGTCCGAGGCGTCAGTATTACACTTACGGCGTAAGCCCGTCAAGTCGACCTCTCCCCGAACCATGAGCTCTTCTGTGAAACGCATGCCCCTCAGCCGTGATCGCGTGCTCCGTACCGCGATCGACCTCGCCGACGAGCGCGGCGCCAGCGCGTTGACGATGCGCAAGCTCGCCGCGGAACTCGGCGTTGAGGCGATGTCGCTCTACAACCACGTCGCCAACAAGACGGACCTGCTGGACGGGATGGTCGACATCGTCTTCAGCGAGATCGAGCCGCCGGCGCCTGGCAGCGACTGGAAGGCCGAGCTCCGCAAGCGCGCTACTTCGACCCGCGCCGCGCTCAATCGCCACCGTTGGGCGATCGGCGAGATGGAGGGGCGCAGCCATCATGGTCCGAACAATCTGCGCGTCCACGACGCCGTGCTCGGCTGCCTGCGCGGCGCGGGATTCTCGATCGAGCTGACGATCCACGCGATGTCGGTGCAGGACGCGTACATCTACGGCTTCGCGCTGCAGCAGCGCGACATGGCCTCGGAGACGCCGGAGAATTTCGCCGCCGAAGCCCAGCGTCAAGCTGTCGACTACGCCGAGCACCTGCACGACTACCCGCACCTGGTCGAGGTCGTCGCAGGTCACGTCGCCACAGCCGGGTACGACTATGACAGCGAGTTCCTGTTCGGGCTCGACGTGATTCTCGACGGCCTCGAGCGGCTGCTGAACCGCTGACCGGCACACACACCCGCCGGGTTCGGCGGCCCCACCGAGCGCACCCTCAGATCTTGCGGGGCACCTTGCCGCTGAGCTGCAGAACGACGCGCATGCATCGATGGCCGGTGTCTGCGGTGGCGCCGAACATGTTCGGACAGCCGCCCGGGATCACCGTCATCCCGTGCTCCTTGCAGAAGGCGACGGCGTTGGCGGAGCTGCTGCCGGTACCAAGCCCGCGGTGCAGCCATACCCGCGGAACCCCAGCCTGATGCGCTTCGGTGACGACATGCTCGGCAACCTCGGGCGTCGTCACGATGACGATGCCGTCGAGCTCGACGGGCACGTCCTGGACGGCGCCGAAACACACGTCACCCTCCGCCGTCTCAGCGTTGGGATTGATCGCGTACACCTCATACCCTGCGGCACGCAGGCGGCGGTAGATCAGGTTCGCCGGCTGCTTCTCGTCACGGGAGACACCGGCAACGGCGATCCGCCGCTGAGCCAGAAATTCCTCGGCAGCTGCGCGCAGGCTGGTCATGCTGAGATCGTGCCATGGCGTGACCGCGCCGGCATCCGCTGAAACTACGGGTCAGTCCGCCACCAGTCGCGGGTCCCCACCACATCGTCGCGCGGCTGGTCACCGAGGTTGGGGGCGCCGAAGACGAGCAGTTCGAGCCCGTCGGGGCCGGCCTCATAGCCGCGCCACGTATTTGGCGGGACGCGCACGGCGTCCAACACCTGGAGCTCGATGATCTCGTCGTCGAGCTTCATGCGGCCACCACCACGGACGACCACAAACAGCTCTTCCTGCTCCTTGTGCGTGTGGCCGTAGGGAAAGCGGTAGCCCGGCGGGATCTTCTGGTAGCTGAGACCTGCTTGCTCGAGCTGCAGTGCGCCCGTGGCGAGACGAAACTCCAACTCCGGCGACCCGTCGAAGTTGGAACCCACGTCGTCCAGATCGGCTTTGAGGTTCTTCAGCGTGAACGGCATCACGCCGAGCGTACCCGGCGCTCGAAGCAGGAAAACCGGGTAGAAGAGCTCCATGGACTTCCGATCAGGGCAAGATGGTCAAGGCCGACGCAGCGCCGCTCGACCACGATGATGCCGTGAGATGAGCGCCACCTACACGTTCGACGTGTTCTCCAGCCTGGACGGATACGGCGCCGCGAGCGGCGACTGGTCCGGCTACTGGGGCAAGCAGGGGCCGGAATTGCTGGAGCATCGCCGCAGCCTGTATGACGGCGAGCGACGAACCGTGTTCGGGGCCAACACGTACCGCGCGTTCACCCGCATGCTGGCCGACAGCAGCGAGGAGGATGAGGTCCGCGATCCGTGGGTGACGCAGATGTGGCACGCGCCGGCCACCGTCGTGTCATCAACGCTGCACGAGCCGCTCGACTGGCCCGACGCGACTGTTGCGAGTGGCGACGCGGCCGAGATTGTCGCGCGCCTGAAGGAGGAATCCGACGTGCCGCTGCTGTCCCACGGCAGCCTCGCGCTGAACCGCTCCCTGATGGCCGCCGGCCTCGTCGACCGAGTTCAGGTGACGCTGTTTCCGGTGATCACCGGTCAGACCGGGCTCGAGCCGATTTTCCACGGCGCGGCCGATTTCGACCTCGAGCTGATCGATTCCCGGGTGTTCGACGGGCGGACGCACGAGCTCGTGTATCAGCCCACGCTGCACTGAGAAGATCAACGCGTCGGTGCGCTCGCGCGCACCTGGAAGATCGAGGTGAAGCCCGTCTCGAAGCCGTTGCGTGCCGCCCGGAGGTAGAGCCGCCAGGTGCGCACCCGCTCCTCGCCGGCGATCGCGACAGCCTCGTCGAGGCGCTCGTCCAGGCGCCGGGCCCAATGGCGCAGGGTCTCGGCGTAGTCGTCGCGGAAGCCCTCCACGTGATGGGGCTCGAGTCCTGCGCGTTCGAGGGCTGCGATCACGCGCGACACCGGCAAGGGGTCGCCGTCCGGGAACACATAGCGCTCGGAGAACGGACCGGGCGGCGCGTCGTCGTGTCGCAGCCGCGCGATGCCGTGATTGAGCAGCCGGCCGCCGGGCTTCAGGAGCGCGGCGAGCCGCTGGGCGTATTCATCGATCCGCTCTTCACCGACGTGCTCGACCATTCCGACCGACGCGACGGCGTCGTACTGCTCGCCGAGAATCTCACGATAGTCGGCGATGCGGATCTCAACCTGGCCGGTCAGGCCGGCGTCGGCGACCCGCTGACGCGCGAGCTCAGCCTGCTCGGGTGACAGCGTCACACCGACCACGTGCACGCCGTGGTTCTGTGCGGCGTGGATCGCCAGACTGCCCCAGCCGCAGCCGACGTCGAGCAGCCGCTCCCGCGCCTGCAGCCCGA
>Ga0209023_10006533_pt1 | contig 12251 bp, 8 predicted proteins | sample LakOneMetagenome_FD_187468 | JGI IMG/M metagenome (GOLD analysis project Ga0209023, IMG submission 187468) | Freshwater and sediment microbial communities from Lake Erie, Canada (SPAdes) (version 2) | ecosystem: Environmental > Aquatic > Freshwater > Lentic | place: Lake Erie, Canada | collected... | reverse complement strand
AATGACCCGCACGCCGGGAAGCCCTTGAAGGTTCGTAACCAGTGGATAGGTCACCTGATCTTCGACTTCCTGCGGCGAGCGTCCGGTCCAGTCGGTAAATACGATTACCTGATTATCGGAGAGGTCGGGAATGGCATCGATCGGCGTGTGGACCAGTGCCCAATATCCGGCCGCCGCTATACAGACATATATAACGATGACGATACCCCGGTTCCGTAACGACCACTCGATGAGTTTGTGGATCATGGTGCTTTCTTATAGTTCTTATTTCGCAATTATCGGAAGAGTAAAAGCATTTTTTCCAGCCGGGCCTTCATAGGTAATCTGAGCCTGCCACTCACCCGCCATTTCGATCTCTATTTTGCCTTTGTAAACTCCCGCAGTTCCGGTAGTGGTTAGTGTCGCGGCGTTGTTCATGGCTCCCATGCTTCCCATCGCTGCCATGTGATTGTTGAATCCGACAGCTCCTACATCGACGGGTTTATTCGAGGCGTCGGTAAATGTCAGCATGAATTCCTGAGAACCCTTCTTTAACGAACCTTCGGGATTTGAGATTGTCGCGGTAAGATTGTTTCCCGCTGGGCCGGTCGCGATTGTTTTGCCGGCTGGAGTGCCGGATGTGGCACCGGATGAAGTTGAATTAGACCCGCACGCGGCGATGAAAACACTCATTCCGACAAGTGTCATTAAACCAATAAATAAAATAGTTCTTTTCATTTTTATAATCTCCTGCAGTGAATTATGTGTCTGCATTTGGTTTCGCTAATTGGAAACAAATACTAGGACGAAACAGCCAAAAAAGGCGCAGTTTGCCCAAAAAGGCGCACTGCTCCCTTGAAACTAGATCAAAAACGAATTGTGCTGGATATATCTCGGTTGGAATGTTCGAGCTAGTGGGACGCGCGAATATTGAGGTGATTTAGAGGGTTGATCTCTTTCTATTGGAAATAAAGCCGCGATTTGTTCTGAAATCGATTTAGGAACTGAAACGACTGAAGACGAAAAATTAAATGATGTGTTCGACGGAGTAGGCGTCGAATCCGAACAATTGACCGCACAGCATAAGCGAGTTGCCTCAGCTGAGGGTGTCTTATCAGTAGATTTGGCTTTATCGCAACACTTCATCATCTTTTCGTTTGGCGAATGCAAAGGCGTTCCCGAAACTACGCCGCCAACCAATGCGAAAAGTACAAAAAGTATGAGAAACCTACTCATCATGAAAAACAGTATAACTCAATCTATAAATATTGCAGTGACCTTTGTCACATATTTCACCAATGCATTCGACTAAGGAATATCGGCATTAAGCGGAAGAGATACTTTAAATACAGCTCCGCTGGCGGAATTCTTAGCCTCAAGCGCTCCGCCGTGGCTAGTGATGATTTTATGAGCTATCGATAACCCAAGCCCAACCCCTTTTTCCTTCGTTGTAATAAATGGGTCGAAGATCTTTGGAAGTAATTCCTCTTTGATCCCATTGCCAGTGTCGGCGATTTCGATAAAGCACGCATCACCCTGAAAAGATGTGCAAAAACTGATCTTTCCTCCGGTTTCGACAGCTTGAAGAGAGTTTATTGAGAGGTTGAGAAGTACCTGCCGTATCTGTTCGGCATCAAGAGAAATGTCTGGAAGATTTTCGTCAAGATCTCGTTCAATTGTGACACCGTTCGACGCTGCCTGATTCTCCAGCAACAAAATAACTGATTCCACGATTGTATTTAGATTATTTTTTTGGATAGACAGCCTGGCGGGTCGGGCAAATCTCAGAAATTCCCCCACCAGTTTATCCAGACGTTCGATTTCCTTAACTGCGAGTTCTGCGAATTCTCTGCGTGGACTGTCGGGTTCGATTTCATCCTCTAATATCTCGATCGCACCTTTGATGGAAGCAAGCGGATTACGGACCTCGTGAACTATCCCGGCCGCTAGTTCTCCGAGCGATGTCAGCTTTTCAGCCTGCAATAATTGTTGAAAAGTAGTCTGAAGTTCGTCGTAGGCTTGCCGTTTTTGTTCAGCGTTCCGTTCCGCCCGCTCACGGGCTTTGCGAAGCCGGTCACCAAGTGCCCCCATTATCCCGCCAACTAAATTAAAAATTACGATCTCGGCATATTGATTTATTGAGTAATCAAAATCGCTATGCTGCCAATGCAAAAATATGTGCGGAAAATAGACAACAGTTGTAAAAAGGGACGCTCCAAGGCCGCCTCGAAGGCCGAAAAGCAAAGCTGCCACAATGATGGGTATGTAATAAAGGCGTTGATAGACCTCATGCCAAACGATCTGATCAACAGGGGTGAGAAAATGAAGAACTGTCACCAGTACGATCGTCAAGCCAATAACGACCGAGATGAACAACCGGTTTCGGGAAGATGTAATGTTGAAAGACTCCGAATCCATTATAATCGGCGGTATGTCTGGTTTTATTTATTCCAGTCCGTGCTTTTGCATTCGGTATATGAGGGCACTCCTCGTAATCCCTAAATACTTCGATGTTTGCGACTGATTACCCGCATGTCGCTGTAACGAGGTACGAATAATCTCGCGCTCAAGGTCGTCAAGGTTTATCGGCTCGGCCGGTAACGAAAACCACAGTTCACCATTTGATGGTAAGGGATTCTTTACGCTTAAGGGAATGTCATCCAGAGTGAGCGAATCTCCATCTGAAAGAACAACCATTCGCTCAACTAGATTCTCCAGCTCGCGAACATTTCCCATCCAGGGATAGTCGAAAAATACTCTAAACACATCTCGCTCGATCTTTGCCGGTTTGACACCATGTTTCAATGCAGATCTTGTCACGAAGTGCTCGGTCAGGACTGGAATATCTTCACGGCGTTCACGAAGGGGCGGAATAGTGATAGGCACAACAGCCAGTCTATAATAAAGATCTTCGCGAAATGAGTTTTCCTTAATCAGTTCGGGCAGGCTTTCGTGGCTCGCCGCAATAATCCTAACATCGACTTTACGCGGGCTATTTTCACCCAGGCGGGTGATTTCCTGTTCCTGCAATACCCGCAAGAGTCGCGTTTGAGCATGTAGCGGCATTGAGCTTATTTCGTCGAGAAACAGGGTCCCGCCATTAGCTTCCTCGAATTTTCCCTTAGATTCGTGGGTGGCACCCGTAAACGCCCCTTTTTTATATCCAAAAAGCTCCGCCTCGATCAATGATTCAGGTATCGCGGCACAATTGATTGCAATGAACGGACTGTCCCGACGACTTCCTGAAAAATGAATCCCTTTCGCAATTAACTCCTTTCCTGTCCCGGTTTCGCCTTCGATGAGAACGGTTACGTTTGTTTTTGAAACGCGTTCCACGAGATCAAAAACCTCTCGCATTTTTTCCGATGTACCAATGACATTCTCGATGCGAAACGTTTCATGAACCTGTCGCCTTAGCCTGCGGTTATCTGCGAGTGCTCGACCGTATTTAAGAGATTTTTCAACCGTCAGTAGAATATCCTGCCGGTCAAAGGGCTTTGTGACAAAGTCGAAGGCCCCGCCGCGCATGGCTTCGACTGCTGTATCGACATCGCCGAACGCCGTAATAACTATTATCGGAATTTCACTGCTAATCGCTGTTGCCTGCTTTACAACTTGTGACCCAGGGATCCTCGGCATCCGCCAGTCGGTAATAAGACAATCAAATTCTTCGCCTTCCAGTAATTTCAAAGCCTCTCGGCCATCACTCTGGCTTACGACGGAATAACCTGCATCTGAAAGTTGGAATTCAAGAACGCGGCGCAGCGAATCATCATCATCGACGAGTAAAATTTTTGCTGAGGTCTTTGTCATCCAGAGATAATATTATCTTAAAAGTTACGGTTGCCACTTCGGCTCACAGTTCATCTTCCACCGCGTCAATCTTGTCATAAAATCAATTGAAGATGAACCCGAGTGTTTAATTCGTCTGCTAGGTAATTTTTATTTTATAAAGGCGTATCGTGCCAAAAACCGTATCAAACGATCCTGATTCTTCGACCCGACAAAAGCCAGATTCTTGTATCAGGTCCGGCAACAATCCATCAAAGTTGTCTCTCGTGTTCTCGAAACCGTCAATCAGTTTTATAGAAAGCGAAGCGATCCGGGTAATCGCATTAGAAGGTTTTCCCCAGTCGGCGATGTGAAACTCACCGCTTTGTTTTAAAACACGTTTCACTTCGAGCAATGTCTTAATTTTATTGACTCTCGTTAGATGATGAAAAAGTAGACTCGAAACAACGCGATCAAAGGTCTTGTCGGGATAAGGCAGATCAAAAGACCGTCCGCTATCAAATTGCACGTCGAGCTTTTTTGACATCGCTTTTGAGCGGGCGAGTTTCAGGATTCTGCCGTCAATGTCAATCCCGGTAACTTCAGCTTTCGGAGCGGCTTCTTTGACCATAATGGTCAAAGTTCCTGTACCGCAAGCGAGATCCAGAACACAATGATGCGGTGCAAGCGCGGTTTGACGAACAAGCTCCTCCTTGAATGCCGTCTCGCGTAAGGACAGTCCAACAACGCGGTCATAATATGGCGTCAGAAAATGGTAGCCTAAAGCTGGAACAAAGCCATCCGAATTCATAATTTCAGGTTTCTTAGCCTTAAGGCATTGCCGATAACTGAAACCGAGCTGAATGTCATTGCAGCGCTCGCTATCATCGGGGACAAGAGAATGCCAAAAAATGGATACAGGATTCCAGCAGCAATTGGTACCCCGAGCAAATTATAGGCAAATGCAAAGAAGAGATTCTGGCGAATATTTTTCATTGTTCCACGGGATAAATTCCTCGCTCGTACGATCCCGCGGAGATCGCCTTGGATGAGCGTTATATCCGAACTCTCGATCGCGACGTCCGTTCCGGTTGCCATCGCGATTCCGACATTTGCCTGAGCAAGCGCAGGGGCATCGTTTACGCCGTCACCGGCCATTCCAACAAATTTCCCCTTTTCTTGCAGATTCTTGATTACATTTGCTTTGTCCTGTGGGAGGACTTCCGCAACCAGCTTAATAATGCCAAGTTTTTTGGCGACTGCGGCTGCGGTTGTTTTATTGTCTCCCGTCAGCATTATTACCTCGATCCCTTCCCGATAAAGATTTTCAACCGCCTCTTTCGCCGATTCTTTTATTGTGTCCGCTACACCCAGCAACCCGATAATTTGCTTTTCGGAAGCAACAAACATGACCGTTTGACCGTCATTTCGTAAATCTTCGGCTTGTTTTTGAATTTCGGCGGAAAAACTCAAATTCTGCTCTTCAAGGAACTTACTATTCCCCAACGTATATCGCTTACCATCGATCTCACCCATTACGCCCTTGCCGGTGACCGATTCAAATTTCTCAACTTTTGGTAAATCCAGCCCTTCGGCGCCTTTAACTATGGCTGCTGCGAGTGGATGCTCACTCATCTTCTCAAGTGCAGCAGATATTTTGAGAACTTCTTGCTCATTTAGTTCCGTGAAGGCAAGTGTCTTCTGCAAACTCGGCTTTCCTTCGGTCAGAGTGCCCGTCTTATCCACAACCAAAGTGTCGATCTTTTCCAGAGCTTCCAAGGCGTCGGCCTTTTTGATCAATACTCCAGACTTTGCTCCCCGTCCCGTCCCGACCATTATGGACATAGGGGTTGCCAGACCAAGCGCACACGGACAGGCAATGATCAAAACGGCTACGGCGCAGGCAAAGCCAAAGACAAAATTTCCAAGAAATGCCCAAACCAGAAGCGTTGTGATCGCAGTCAGGATGACAGCAGGAACAAAGTAAAATGAGACCCTATCAGCCAAATTCTGGATCGGGGCTTTGCTTCGCTGAGCTTCTCCTACCATTTGCACAATTTGGGCGAGCATGGTTTCACGACCAATCTTTTCGGCTTTCATCACAAAGCTTCCACTTCCGTTGAGTGTTCCGCCTATGACTTTAGCCCCGGTCTCTTTCAATACCGGAATTGGTTCGCCTGAGATCATGGACTCGTCAACCGAGCTTTGCCCTTCAACGACTTCACCGTCGACGGGAATCTTGTCGTTGGCGCGAACACGAAGTTTTGTTCCAACTTCAACCTCGTCCAGCGAAATCTCTTCTTCCGATCCATCTTCTAAAATAACCCGAGCTATCTTCGGAGCAAGCCCAAGAAGTTCTTTTAATGCGGAACTTGTTTGGCTTCTGGCCCGTAACTCAAGCACTTGTCCCAGCAAAACTAACGTCGTGATAACTGCGGCAGCTTCAAAGTAAACCGCCACTTCCCCGGAATGACCGCGAAAAGTTATTGGGAAAAGAGTAGGAAAAAACAAACCCACAATACTGTAAATCATTGCCGCGCCAGTACCGATCGCAATCAACGTGAACATATTTGGACTCACGTTCTTGATCGAGGCCCAGCCGCGCTCGAAAAACGGGAAACCGCCCCACGCTACGACAGGTGTCGCCAAGGCAAACTGGATCCAGAGCGATGTTTGTGGGGAGATAACTCGCTGGAAACTTTGTGTCATTTCCAACATCGCCAATGCGAATACCGGGACGGTCAAAAAGACGCAGATCCAGAATCGCCTTGTCATGTAACCAAGCTCCGCATCGGGCTTATCGTCCAAGCTAATTATCCTTGGTTCCAATGCCATTCCGCAGATAGGGCAGCTGCCGGGACCAATTTGAACGATCTGTGGGTGCATAGGGCATGTGTATTCGACATCTCCCGGAACATTTTTAGCTTCGTCTTTGGGCTTCAAAAACGATTCAGGACCATTCTTGAATTTGTCCATGCAGCCCGAAGAACAAAAGTAATAGGTTTTACCCAAATAGGCATAGTTTCCTGCTGCGGTCTCGGCATTTACAGTCATTCCACAAACAGGGTCGATTTCACCACCATGAGGTGCCGCTGTCATTTTGCCTTTAGGGCCGAAATCTTCTTTTTCCCCTGTCTTTACCAATCCTTCGTTCGGTACTACATTCACCTTAAATTTCTCCAAACATCCTTTTGAGCAGAAATAATACATCTTGCCGTCACGTTCGTATTTACCAGCCGCATTGTCAGGTGAAACCGTCATTCCACAAATCGGATCGATTACTTTTTCCATATATTTTTTCCCCTTCCAGTTGATTTTCCAAAACGATTTGGTTCACTACCGGGATCTGTTTCTATCATACAACCTGTCAGCAACTGTCAGGTCAAGCAGAATTCGCGATATCACCAACGGATTCGATCAAATGACATACCGAATCGCCGTCCGGTACAGCATCTTTCATTTTCGACCAGTCCTGAATTGCTCTTTCCATTTTGCGTTGGAGTTGTTGCATTCTCTTTATTTTGCGACGATTTTCTTCGATCCGGCTGACTATGATTTCTCGTACAAGCGGACAGGCCGAGTTTCCATGTTTGGCCTCATCCAGGATTTGCGAGATCTCGGCCAGCGAAAATCCCAAATTCTTTGCTGATTGAATAAAACGAAGGCGAGTTGTGTCCGAAAGCTGGTAGATCTTATAACCATTCTGGAGATTACGAGCTGGCCTTAGTAGCCCAATACGCGTGTAGTGCCGCACTGTGTAGAGTGATACGTCCGAATGTTTAGCTAGTACGCTGGCTGTAATCATAAAATTGTTTTGCCCCGCTTATTTATTCTTTAGGTCGCGGGTCTCTAAATTTATCCACCTTTGAATTTAATCGATTTATTCCCCCGACTGGAGTCGCACGACCTCAACGGAACAACCCGAGCGGCTTGCTACTGCTGAAGCAACACACCCTAACGAAGAAAGGTCAGACGGATTTTGGGGTGAATTTGACCCAATGAATACCGACGTAGCCTTCCATTTTTCAGCTTCTCGGGGCAAGATTATCTTCGGATTACCTGAATACCTATGGAGCGTCGCCGAATGACCTGCGTCAAGAAGTATATTCAAAGCACCCGTAGCCCGCATTTGAACCCATTTCTGTTCACCCTGAGATAATCCTTCCGACAAACCTGGGACTGGCAGTAAAACTCTTCCAGGGTTTAAAAGAATAAACGGGTCAGTAATGGTAACGAGACGAATTACGGGTTTTGTCGCCCATTGTCGGAGAGCAACCGTTTTGACTGCCGCCATCGATCCTTCGGACGCATCAAAACCGATAATAATCTTTGATCGAAAGTTATGATCATTGGAGCTGGGACGAGAAATTCGGACTGAGCATTTTGCCGCGTTTAAAATGTTTTGTGAAACGCTTCCTAACCCTGTTTCGCCGTCTGATGAAAGCCCTTGTGCTCCGACTACAATGAGATCGGGGCGGAATTCTAATGATCTCGACAGAACTTCGCGTACAGGCGAACCTGACAATACTTCTGTCTGAATATCCCAGCCGGGAAAATACTTAAGCAATTCCTCGCGAGCCTCGCAAACTATAGAATTGGCTTCAGTCACATTTCTAGCGGCCTGCTCACATTTTTTTTTGGCATAATCGGCGACATCGTTGTCGGGAAATCTTTCAGATAGCGGGTACTTCATCGGCAGAAAAATCTCTGAAACCGAAATCAAAATGACTCTCGCTTTTTGGGGGAGACCCACTCTCTGTAATTCACACAATATCGCATGCGAATATCCCGAACCATCGTAGGCAATTAAGATCCTTCTGGATGTTTTGTCCTTTTTTACCATTAAATCTGATTCTTATAGATCACCCTTGACCTATTTCCTTTAACTACTCTGCCTGCCTACAATTTTCATTATTCTTCCAGTTCGGGACTCGATGTTCATAAGCTGGACGCATTGTTGCTGGTCAGCCTCACCGTATCGCGAGCGATCAGTAGTTCCTCATTTGTCGGAATGACATAAACTTTCACGCGAGCTGTCCCATTACTGATAATTCCTTCCCGTCCCGTAGTTATTGTGTCGTTGAGCTTCGGATCTACGCCGATTCCCATCCAGGACAGATTTTCGCAAATCAGCCGTCTAACTTCCGACGAATTTTCGCCGATGCCGCCGGTAAAAATAATGGCGTTGGCTCCGTTCATCGCCGCTAAATATGAGCCGATATATTTGCTTGCGCGGTAACAGAATATTTCGATCGCTAGACGGGCCCGGCGGTCGCCGTTTTCTTTGGCTTCGGCGAGCAGTTCGCGCATGTCGTTGGTCAAACCAGAGATCCCTAGCAAGCCGGATTGTTTGTTAACCAGCGATTCGATTTCAAGCGCGGATAAACCTTCTTTTGCAGCGATAAAATCAATGATCGCCGGATCGAAGTCGCCGGCACGCGTCCCCATCACCAAACCTTCAAGCGGGGTCATTCCCATCGAAGTGTCGATCGAATTGCCTTCCTTGATAGCCGCCGCCGAACACCCGTTGCCGAGATGCAAAGTTATAATGTTCACCTGATCACGCTTAATCTTTTCCAGTTGGCGATAGCGGTATGCGACATATCGATGCGACGTGCCGTGAAACCCGTAGCGGCGGATCTTATGTCGGCGGTAGAGCTGATACGGCAGGGCGTACAGAAACGCCTCTTCCGGCAGCGTCTGGTGAAAAGCAGTATCAAAAACGGCGACGTTTGGTATCTCGTCACCAATGATCTTGCGGCTGGCATTGATGCCCTGAATGTTTGCCGGATTGTGCAGGGGCGCGAGTTCGATGCACTCCTCGATATCGCTCAAAACTTCCGCGGTTATCAATACTGATGCTTTGAACTTTTCGCCCCCGTGAACGACCCGATGACCGACGGCGTGAATATCGGCCTTGCTCTTGATCGCTTCGACCTCGGATTCCTTAGAGATCACCCAGTTTAAGATCAATTTGACGGCCGCACGTATGTCACGCAATGGAGCGGTCGAATGGTGCGCCGGTTTCCCCTCCGCGTTTAGTGTGACAATCGCCTGCCCGCCATGAAATTCGATGATTCCGTGTGCGAGGCGTTCATCCGTATTTTGCTCGATTCGATCCAAGTCGGTAGCGATGACCTGAAACTTTATCGATGAACTGCCGCAGTTGAGCACTAAAATATTCATAACTTCTAATATGTCCACTTCCAATCGAGCACTTCCGGCATATCGTCACCAAATTCATTGATGTATTGCCGATGCTCAAAGAGTCGGCCGCGCATTAATTGTTTGACGTGCGCTCCGCCGTTTTCAAGCTGCGAAACGCGATCGACAACATCCATCACCAGATGGAAGCGATCGAGGTCGTTTAATACGACCATATCAAACGGCGTAGTCGTTGTGCCTTCTTCCTTGTAACCACGAACGTGGATGTTCTCATGGTTCGTACGGCGATATGTTAACCGGTGAATTAGTGTCGGATAGCCATGAAACGCGAAAATGACCGGTTTATCGTTTGTAAAGATCGAGTCGAAATCTGCGTCGGAAAGCCCATGCGGATGTTCCTTTTCGGGCTGCAACTTCATTAAATCAACGACATTGACTACGCGAATCTTGAGATCCGGAAAATTCTGACGAAGAATATCGACTGCCGCCAATGTTTCGAGCGTGGGCACGTCGCCGGCACACGCCATTACCACATCCGGCTCTTCCTCAGAGCTGCATCCAGCCCATTCCCAAATGCCTATTCCCGAAGCGCAATGTTTTGCCGCCGAATCTATATCAAGATATTGCAGTGAAGGTTGTTTTCCGGCGACGATCACGTTGACATAATTGCGGCTTCGCAAACAATGGTCGGTAACCGAGAGAAGCGTGTTTGCGTCCGGCGGAAGATAAACGCGAACCACCTCAGCCTTTTTGTTTATCACGTGGTCGAGAAAGCCGGGGTCTTGATGCGAAAAGCCATTGTGGTCTTGCCGCCAAACGTGCGAAGTGAGCAGATAATTGAGCGAAGCGATGGGGCGCCGCCAGGGGATATCACGAGTTACTTTCAACCATTTCGCATGCTGGTTAAACATCGAGTCAATGATGTGAATAAACGCTTCATAACATGAAAATAAGCCGTGTCTGCCTGTAAGTAGATAGCCTTCGAGCCAACCCTGGCAAAGGTGTTCGCTCAAAACCTCTATTACGCGGCCGTCGGGCGAAAGATGGTCGTCCGTAGAAAGGATCGGCTCTGCGAAGACCCGATTGGTTACTTCAAAGAGAGCATTAAGACGATTCGATGCGGTCTCGTCGGGTCCCATAACCCGGAAATTCCGGCTGTCCTCGTTGCCTTTCATCACGTCCCGCAAAAACTGTCCCATTACACGGGTCGCCTCCGCTTCGATCGTTCCCGGTTTTGGGATATCAACGGCGTAGTCCTTAAAATCGGGCATCTCCAGATCCTTTAGCAAAAGACCGCCATTGGCATGAGGATTGGCTCCCATGCGGCGATCTCCGCTCGGAGCGAGTTCAGCCAGTTCGGCCATAAACTTTCCGTCATCATCAAAGAGTTCGTCCGGTTTGTAGCTGAGCATCCACCTTTCGAGCATCTTGAGGTGCTCGGGATTTGTCGCGAGTTCCGCCAATGGAACCTGATGCGAGCGAAATGAATTTTCAGTCGGCAACCCATCTACAAACTTTGGCCCGGTCCAACCTTTTGGCGAGCGCAAGACGATCATCGGCCATTGCGGACGACGGGAAAAACCATTTTCTCGGGCGTCTCGCTGAATCGCCTGCGTCTCAGCGAGAACGGTTTCGAGGGTTTTAGCCATGAGCAGATGCATCGTTTCGGGATCATCGCCCTCCACAAAGTGAGGCTTGTGGCCATAGCCTATTAACAGACTTGTCAGCTCTTCGGCACTCATGCGGCCAAGCACGGTCGGGTTCGCGATCTTATAGCCATTGAGGTGCAGTATGGGCAATACCGCACCGTCACGAACCGGACTCAGGAATTTATTCGAGTGCCAGCTTGCCGCGAGAGCCCCGGTTTCGGCTTCGCCATCTCCAATAACACACGCAGCGATCAAATCGGGATTGTCGAATACCGACCCATAAGCGTGCGCCAACGAGTAACCGAGTTCCCCGCCCTCGTGAATTGACCCGGGAGTTTCAGGCGCGACATGGCTGGGTATTCCGCCCGGAAAGGAAAATTGCTTGAAAAGTTTTTTTAGGCCGTCGGCATCTTGCGAAATATTTGGATAAAACTCGCTGTATGTGCCTTCGAGATAAGTGTTGGCAACGATTCCGGGCCCACCGTGTCCAGGGCCCGCGACGTAGATGACATTTAGATCATGCCGTTTGATAAGACGATTCAGGTGGACATAAATAAAATTTAGGCCCGGTGTCGTACCCCAGTGACCGAGTAATCTACGTTTAACGTGCTCAATCTTTAGCGGCTCGCGCAGCAGCGGATTATCAAGCAAATAGATTTGCCCGACGGATATATAATTGGCCGCCCG
>Ga0209023_10006532_pt1 | contig 12254 bp, 10 predicted proteins | sample LakOneMetagenome_FD_187468 | JGI IMG/M metagenome (GOLD analysis project Ga0209023, IMG submission 187468) | Freshwater and sediment microbial communities from Lake Erie, Canada (SPAdes) (version 2) | ecosystem: Environmental > Aquatic > Freshwater > Lentic | place: Lake Erie, Canada... | reverse complement strand
CGCTTCGGCACCGGTGTCGGCGCCGCCTGTCGTTCGTACTCGCGCGCTTCGGCGAGCAGCCAGTCGCGGAACGCGGCCAATCCGCGATGCGATTCCGAGCGTGGCGGATACACCAGGTAATGCGCGAATTCGGCCTTCAGGCGTGCATCGAACAACGGCACCAGCAGGCCGGCTTCGACCAGCGGCCGGGTCAGCGTGATCCGGCCCAGCGCGACGCCGAGGCCCTCGACCGCGGCGCGGTGCAGCGTTTCGGAATCGTCGAAGGTGGCGATGAAACGCTTCGGCGCATGGCCGCCGAAGGCGTCGAACCATTCGCTCCAGCGCCCGCCGGGCGCGCCGAGCAAAGGAAAGCCGTCGAGCGTCTGCAGCGTCGGCCGTCCCAGCTTCGCGATCAGCGCCGGACTCGCGGTCGGCGTCACCCAGTCGTCGAACAGGTGCACCGCCTCCACGCCCGGCCACTGCCCGGGTCCGTAGCGCAGGCCGGCGTCGAGCCGGGTATCGCGCTCGAAATCGGCAACCGCGACCGATGACTGCAGGTTGATCTCCAGCTGCGGATGCGCGGCGAGGAAACGCGGCAGGCGCGGCACCAGCCAGCTCGAAGCGAACGACGGCATCAGCGTCAGCGTCAGCACGTCGTCGCGACGCGCGCGGAACGGACGCAGCGCCTGTTCGATCGCATCGAAGTGCGGGGCGATGCGCTCGTACAACTGGCGACCGTCGGCGGTGAGTTCCACCCCGCGCGCATTGCGCAGGAACAGGCGCTGGCCGAGGCGCTCCTCGAGTCCGCGGATCTGGTGGCTGAGCGCGCTGACGGTGAGGTGCAGCGATTCCGCGGTGCGCGACAGGTTGCCGCTGCGCGCGGCGGCGACGAAGCCCTGCAGGGCGTGCAGCGGGGGTCGGCTCATTCCGGGAATCCTTGAAACAGATTCAAGATAGGCTTGCCGAAATCGCGATTTTCATGAACCAAGGATGCGCCTACCTTCGATCCCACTCAAGACGACCCTCGTCCGAAGGAGACAAGGCCATGAGCATCGCAACCGACCTGCTGTTCCTGCACGGCCATATCGCCGACCCGCAACTGGCGCGCGAACTGGCTGCCACCCAAGCCCCGCACACGAACCCGAACCCGCATCCGGAGTCCCCCATGAACGCGTCCCCGACTCAGTTGTTCAAGAGCCTGTGGTACCTCGGCGGCCTCGACGACCTCGATCCGCGCATCGGCCTCGACGAGGAGGCCTACGGCCCGACCTTCGGCAACCGCCTCGCCGCACGCCGCGCGTTCGAGACCTACGCGCGCCGCCGCGAACGCCGCGAGGCGGCGAAGCCGGTCGCGGTCGAGCGCCGAATCGCCTGCGCCTGATCGATCGGCGGCATTAACGACGAAGGCCCGGGGAACCGGGCCTTCGTTTGGTTGGGATGGGGTGCGGCGTTCAGGCCGCGGGCAATGCGGCCAGCGCGGCGTTGAGCGTCGCGCTCGGGCGCATCGCCGAAGCCAGCTTCGCCATGTCCGGCCGGTAGTAACCGCCGATGTCGACCGGCCGGCCCTGCACCGCGACCAGCTCCGCGACGATCTTCGCCTCGTTGTCCGCCAGCGCCTTCGCCAGCGGCGCGAACTTCGAAGCAAGTTCCGCGTCCGCCGTCTGTTCGGCCAGCGCCTGCGCCCAGTACAGCGCGATGTAGAAATGGCTGCCGCGGTTGTCGATCGTGCCCAGCTTGCGGCCGGGCGAACGGTCGTTGTCGAGGAACTTCGCGTTCGCCGCGTCGAGTGCATCGGCCAGTACCTGCGCGCGCCGGTTGCCGGTGGCGTTGGCGAGGTGCTCGAACGAAGCGGCAAGGGCGAGGAATTCGCCGAGCGAATCCCAGCGCAGGTAATCCTCGGCCACGAACTGCTGCACGTGCTTGGGCGCGCTGCCGCCGGCGCCGGTTTCGAACAGGCCGCCGCCGTTCATCAGCGGCACGATCGACAGCATCTTCGCGCTGGTGCCCAGCTCCATGATCGGGAACAGGTCGGTGAGGTAGTCGCGCAGCACGTTGCCGGTGGCGGAAATCGTGTCCTCGCCGTTGCGGATGCGCGCGAGCGAAAGCTGCATCGCCTCCACCGGGCACAGGATGCGGATGTCGAGTCCGTCGGTGTCGTGGTCCTTCAGGTAGCGTTCGACCAGTGCAATGAGGTTGCGGTCGTGCGCGCGCTGCGGATCCAGCCAGAACACCACCGGCGTGCCGCTCAGGCGCGCGCGGTTCACCGCCAGCTTCACCCAGTCGCGGATCGGCGCGTCCTTGGTCTGGCACATGCGCCAGATGTCGCCGGCCTGCACCGCGTGCTGCATCAGCACGCTGCCGGCGTCATCGACGACGCGCACGGTGCCGTCGCCGGCGATCTTGAACGTCTTGTCGTGCGAGCCGTATTCCTCGGCGGCCTGCGCCATCAGCCCGACGTTGGGCACGCTGCCCATCGTCGCCGGGTCGAACGCGCCGTGCGCCTTGCAGTCGTCGATCACCGCCTGGTAGATGCCGGCGTAGTTGCGGTCGGGGATCACCGCCTTGGTGTCCTGCAACTCGCCCTTCGCATTCCACATGCGGCCGCTGTCGCGGATCATCGCCGGCATCGACGCATCCACGATCACGTCGCTGGGCACGTGCAGGTTGGTGATGCCCTTGTCGGAATTCACCATCGCCAGGCCCGGGCGCTGCGCGTATAGCGCGGCGATGTCGGCCTCGATTTCGGCGCGCTTGGCTTCCGGCAACTGGCCGAGCTTGGCGTACAGGTCGCCGATGCCGTTGTTCGGGTCGAAGCCGAGCTCGGCGATGGTCTTCGGGTGCTTCCCGAGCACCGGCGCATAGAAGCGCGACACCGCGATGCCGAACATGATCGGGTCGCTGACCTTCATCATCGTCGCCTTCAGGTGCAGCGAGAACAGCACGCCGCGCGCCTTGGCGTCGGCGATCTGCGCGTCGACGAATTCGGCCAGCTTCGCCGCGCCCATCACCGAGGCGTCCAGCACTTCGCCCGCCTGCACCTTCACCGGCGCGCGCAGCGGGAAGCTGCTGCCGGTGGCGCTGGTGAACTCGATGCGCACGCCGCCGGCCGCCGGCATCACCACCGACTGTTCGCTGCCGTAGAAATCGCCGTCGTCCATGTGCGCGACGTGCGTCGCCGAATCCGCGGTCCACGGACCCATGCGGTGCGGATGCTTCCTCGCGTAGGCCTTCACCGCCTTCGGCGCGCGGCGGTCGGAATTGCCCTCGCGCAGCACCGGGTTCACCGCGCTGCCCATCGCCTTGCCGTAGCGCGCCTTGATGTCCTTCTCGTGGTCGCCCTGCGCGTCTTCCGGGTACTCCGGCAAGGCGAAGCCCTGCGCCTGCAGTTCGGCGATCGCCGCCTTCAGCTGCGGCACCGACGCGCTGATGTTGGGCAGCTTGATGATGTTGGCCTGTGGCGTCTTCGCCAGTTCGCCGAGTTCGCGCAGGTCGTCGGGCACGCGCTGTCCTGCCGGCAGCAGGTCATCGAACTGGGCGAGGATGCGCGCGGCAAGCGAGATGTCGCGGGTGCCGACGGCGACGCCCGCGGCGCCTGCGTAAGCCTGCACGATCGGCAGGAACGAGGCGGTGGCGAGGAACGGCGCCTCATCGGTAAGGGTGTAGAGGACTTGCGCGGTGTCGGACATGGCGGCGATGCGTGGCGGAAAGACCGCCATTGTCGCGCATGTCCGCGCTTGGCCGCATTCCGCGTTACATCGTGTGCCGGAGCAGGGGTTCCATTGCCTTGCTCGAAGGCGAGGCGACGATATGGCTGGTTGGAATCCGGCGCATCTCGCCGCTGCCATTGCGTCCTGCATCGCGGATGCCTTGCAGGCAGGGATGACCTGAATGCGGGCTTCGAGCGGGATCGTTCTGGACTGGGGCCGGAAGTCCGGCAATACTTGGGGATTAATCGCGTGTCTGTGCATCCGATCACAGATGCTGCGCGGCTTTCACCGGGGCGGCATGCGTTCCGGCCAGTGATTGGGGAAGAGCACACGTGTACACGGTCGAAGCGGTGGAAGAGCGGGTCATCGGCGTGATCGCCGACCTCACCGAGGATTGGGACGTCGAAATCGAAGGCGGCATGGACTCCGGCACGACCATGGTCGGTGATGTCGGCTTCGCGTCGATCGATTTCATCCAGATGGCCGTCGCCATCGAAAGCGAGTTCAAGACCAAGCTCGGTTTCCAGGACCTGCTGATGCAGGGCGGCAAGTACATCGACGACGTGACCGTGCGGCAGATCGCGGAATTCGTCGCCGAACGGCTCAACAACGGCGTGCCGGCGGCGCCCACCAGCCCGGCCGCGACCGATCCGCAGCGGGTGACGTCGGTGCCGGAGGAACAGCGCGTCACCGCCACGAAGCTCGCCACCTTCCGCCGTCGCTTCCCGGTGCGCGACCTGCGCGACGACGGCTCGCCGAAGAACGAGCGCGCCGTGTTCGTGCTGTCGCCGCCGCGCTCCGGTTCCACGCTGCTGCGGATCCTGCTGGCCGGGAATTCGAAACTCTTCGCTCCGCCCGAGTTGCACCTGCTGCCGTACAAGACGATGGCCGACCGCCGCAAGGCGCTCTCCGGCACACACACCGACCACTTGCTGGAAGGCACCGCGCGCGCGCTCATGCATCTCAATGGCTGGAGCGCCGAGCAGGCGTTGGCGTTCGTCGCCGACCGCGAACAGCAGGGCATGACCACCAAGGCGTTCTACCGCGAACTGCAGGCGCCGCTGAAGGGCGAACGCCTGTTGGTGGACAAGACGCCGTGGTACATCGTCGATGTCGACATCCTCAAGCGCGTCGAGCGCGACTTCGTCGATCCGCTGTACATCCACCTGGTCCGCCATCCGCTGGGCATGGTGCGTTCGTACGAGGAATCGTCGATGCAGCGCCTGCTGCCGCCGACCGCGACGCAGGAAGGCGGCTACGGCAGCCGCGAACTCGCCGAACTGACCTGGCTGCTTGCCCAGCAGAACACGCTGGAGATTTCGAAGCAGGTGCCGGCCGAACGCTGGCTGCAGGTGCAGTACGAGCAGCTGGTGGTCGAACCCGAAGCCGTGCTGCGCCGCATCTGCGGTTTCGCCGGCATCCCGTACGAAAGCGCGATGGTCAATCCGTACGACGACATGGATCGCATGACCGATGGCGTGGCCACCGCATCGCGCATGAGCGGCGACCTCAAGTTCCACCTGCACAACGCGATCAATCCGGACGCGGCCGTGCGCTGGAAGCGCTTCTACTCCGAGGACGTGCTGGGCCGCGAGACGCGCGAGTTGGCGGCGACGCTGGGGTACTGAGCCCGGGTCGACCCTCGCGGTCGACCATGAACCGGCAAAGTTCGGCAAAGCCGCGCGCCCGCCGCGGCGCTAGGCTGGTACGCATCATGGCCGTGCGGGGAACGAAATGCTGCGTACCATCCGATGCTTGGCCCTCGCGCTGGCGGTGTTCGCCGTGACCGACCTTCCCGCACAAGCGCAAACACCATCGCCGACACCGCCGCCCTGCGCCGATGCCGCGCACCGGCAGTTCGATTTCTGGGTCGGCAACTGGGACGTGACCGGGCCGAAGGGCGAAAAGACCATCGGCCGCAGCCGGGTCGAATCGCGGCTCGGCGATTGCGTCATCCACGAGCACTGGTTCGGCGGCGGTGGCACCATCGGCGAGAGCTTCAATATCTACAACGCGACGACCGGGAACTGGGAACAGTACTGGGTCGACAACGGCGGCAATCGCCTGCACCTGGTCGGCGGCCTGGTCGACGGGCGGATGGTGCTGGAGGGCAAGCACGACAAGCCGGATGCGGACAGCGGGCTGTTCGGCCGCGAACGCATCGCATGGACGCCGAACGCCGACGGCACCGTGCGCCAGCTGTGGGAATCGTCGAAGGACGACGGCAAGACATGGGCGGTCTCGTTCGACGGCCTGTACCACAAGGCCGTGACGCCGGTGCCCTGAGCGAAGGAACGCCGCGCGAACGAAAAAGGGCGCGGCTTTCGCCGCGCCCTTCGCGCATCGGAATGCGTTGCGCTTACTTCACTTCGAAATCGCGGCTCTGGACCACGCTGCCGTCCAGCGAGATCTCGACCTTGTACTTGCCCGCGGGCCAGCCGTCCGGCTTGCTGATGCTGAAGTCGGTGGTCTGCGGGCCGGCGGCGACATCCTTGTCCTGGCTGTCGACGGTCTGGCCGTCCTGGTAGGTCCACTTCGCGTTGAGCTTGCCGCCCGAGCCGTCGGTGGCGACCGAGGCGTGGATGGTGTCCTTCGTCGCGAAGGTGGTGGATGCCATGGTCACCTTGTTGTCGGCGCCGACGGCGTTGCCGAGGTCGACCGAGGACACCATCGCCGGGGTCGGCGCGGGCGCCGGGGCCGGCATGGTCGCCGGCGTCGCCGGTTCGCTCGCCGGCGGCATGGTCATCGCGGCGTCTTCCTTCTTCTTGCAGCCGGCGAGCGCGACGGTCGCGAGCAGCGCGGCGGCGATGGCCAGCGAAATGCGGTTCCTGATCATGGGTGTCTCCTGTGGATGTCTGGGGATCGCGTGTCGAAAAGCGGCGCTGGGGAACGGCGCGGAATCAGCCGTTCGCGTCCGGAAGCTTGAGCACCTGGCCCGGGAAGATCTTGTCCGGGTCGTCGATCTGGTCGCGGTTGGCATCGAAGATCGCATGCCACTTGCTGGCCTTGCCGTAGTGCTTCTGCGCGATGTGCGAGAGCGTGTCGCCCTTCTGCACGGTGTAGGTCTGTTCGCCCGCGCCGGCGCCACCGCCGTCCGGCACACCGTCGACCTTGCCGACCACGTTGGAGAAATCGGGCTTGCCGGCGCCGCCCGCACCGCCGCCGGTCCCCGGCACGGTGTCGACGTGGCCCTGCACGTTGGAAAAATCGGCCTTCTTTTCGCCGCCCGAAGCGAGCGACAGCGAATTCGGGTCGTTGGGATTCTGCGGATTGGTCATTGGGGACTCCTGCCCATGTAAACCGGGGCCAGACTCCCACGCGAACCGTTAAGAAAACATGCGCAAGCGGGATCCGTTGGCCTGCGGTTCATTGTCTCCGGTCGCGGCCCGGCGCGGGCGCGGGCAGGCCCGGCGTCGCGCGCCAGGGGTTGATATCCAGCCCGCCGCGCCGGGTGTAGCGCGCTTCGACCGACAAGGCGCGCGGACGGCAACGCGCGAGCACGTCGACGAAGATGCGTTCGACGCATTGCTCGTGGAATTCGGCGTGGTCGCGGAAGGAGACGAGGTAGCGCAGCAGTCCGGCGCGATCGATGCGCGGGCCACGATAGGCAATGCGCACGCTGGCCCAGTCCGGCTGGCCGGTGACCGGGCAATTCGATTTCAGCAGCGCACTCGAAAGAATTTCTTCGGCTTCGCCGTTCGCGTCGAATGCGAGCAGCGATGCATCCGGCGGGCCGTAGGATTCGATGGCGATGTCCTGCGCGTCGAGGTCGATCGTCGCGTCGCCTTCGCGCAGCGGCGGCAGTCCGAACGCGACCGTCACCGGCGCGCCCGCGGCGTTCGACAGATCGCGGACGATGGCATCGCGCACCGCGTCGTCGCTGGTGAAACGCGAGGCGTTGAACGAGTTGAGGTAGAGCTTCAGTGATTTCGATTCGACGAGGTTCGGCGAATCCGCGGGAACCTCGAAGGTCGCGGTCGCGACGCGAGGCTTGCCGCGCGGATCAAGCCACGAGAGTTCATAGGCGTGCCAGCGGTCGAAACCGGCGAACGGCATTGCATCGGCGCGAATGCCGAGCGCGTCGCGGCCGAGGCTGCGCGCGATCGGGAACAGCAGCGAGGCGTCGTATTCGCTCGGGTAGTCGACGTGGCGGCCGAGCGAGGAATCTTGCGGGGTGCTCATGCGGGGATTATCGCCCGAGTCGTTCGATGGCGCGAAGTGGCGTCCATTTGTATGGATCGCACTCCTATTACTCAGTTGTCATAGCCCGTGATCCGCACATCAACGACACAGTCGTCTCGGGCCACCAAGTAGCCACTGAATCCCCAAAAACCGCCACCAGACAGATCCGTTCTGAACTGAAATTCATGCAACGTGTCATCACGAGATAGCCGCGAGCGAACCGATAACGGAATTAGTTGATCGAACTTCGCTAACTCTTGAGGCCCGGAAACGAACATGCGAGTACGAAGCCGGGAAAGAGTGCCGCCGGAACACTTGTCGGTCGCAGGCGAGCGGTTCGTGAAATCTTTACCCCACTGAGCTCGAGGCGAGAGCAACTGGCCATCACCGCAACCTATCGTTGCGAGAGAGACTACGGCGATTGCTAAAAGTTGCTTCGACATTTCTTATCGTCGCCTAATAAATATCATCGAGATGCCGACGCTACGCCGCCTGCAGACAATCCGTCACCACCGAGGAAATCCAGCGTCGCCTGCAGCATCGCGCGCAATCCGACGTCGAGCGCGCCTTCGTCCGGCGAATACAGCGGCGAGTGGTTCATCGGCATCGTCGCCGGATCCTTGTCCACCGGCGTGCTGCCGACGAAGAAGAACATCACCGGCGCGGCGCCGGTGTAGTAGGCGAAATCCTCGGACACGGTCAGCGGCGGCTGGTCGATCACGTGGTCCTTGCCCACTGCCGCTTCCAGCGACGGGCGCAGCTTTGCGGTCAATGCCGGGTCGTTGACCAGCGCCGGCGCGTTCGAATCGACTTCGAGTTCGGCCTTCGCGCCGCTGGCTTCAGCGAAGTCCGTGGCGGTGCGGCGGAAGCGATCGATCACGTCCGCGCGCACCTTGGGATCGAACGTGCGCAGGGTGCCGACCAGCAGCGCATCGTCTGGAATGATGTTGAAGCGCACGCCGGACTGGAACTGACCGGCGGTCAGCACCACCGGCGAATTCGCGATGTTCACCTGGCGCGCAACGATGGATTGCGCGCCGAGCAGGATCTGCGCACCGACGGTGATCGGATCCACGCCGTCCCAGGGACGCGCGCCATGGGTCTGCTTGCCCGTCACTTTCAGCGTCCACTCGTCGACCGCGGCCATGGTCGGGCCGGCGCGCACGCCGATGTCGCCGACGTGCAGGCTGGCCCAGACGTGCAGGCCGAGCACGGCATCGGGCTTGAAGTCGCGGAACAGGCCTTGGTCCATCATCAATTTCGCACCGGCGGTTTCACCCGGCGTCGGCGGACCTTCCTCGGCCGGCTGGAACACGAACATCACCTCGCCCGGAAGATCGCTTTTCATCTTCGACAAGGCTTCGGCCACGCCGAGCAGGATCGCCACGTGCATGTCGTGGCCGCAGGCGTGCATCACGCCCACCGGCTGGCCGCGGTATTCGCCCTTCACCGTCGAGGCGAACGGCAATCCGGTCTGTTCGGTCACCGGCAGCGCGTCCATGTCGGCGCGCAGCGCGATGCGCGGACCGGGCTTGCCGCCCTTCAGGATCGCGACCACGCCGGTGTGGCCGATGCCGGTCTTCGGTTCGAGGCCGAAGGAACGCAGTTTGTCGGCGATGAATTGCGCGGTGCGCGTCTCGTGGTTGCCGAGTTCCGGGTGCTGGTGGATGTCGCGGCGCCAGGCGACGACGTCGGCGCGTTCGCCTTGCGCGGCGGATGCGACTTCGGGGTGTTCGGCGGCGGATGTCGCCTGTGGCAGCAGCGCGGCGCCGAGGAACAGCAGCGGAAGCAGGCGCATGTCGGGATCCGGTGTCGAGGCGATGGACGATGCTAGCGCAGCCGCCGCTCAGGCGTGGTGTTCGTGCGCGAAGTACTCGGACGACTGCATCTCGATCAGGCGCGAGGCGCAGCGCTCGAACGCGGAGGCGAGGCGTTCGCCCGCGTACAGCGCGGCCGGCGTGGCGTCGGCGGTGCAGACCAGGTTGACGTGGCGGTCGTAGAGCTCGTCGACCAGGGTGATGAAGCGGCGCGCGGCGTCGTTGCGGTCGTCGCCGAACACCGGCACGCCGCCGAGCAGGACGGTGTGGAATTCCTGCGCGACCTCGATGTAGTCGCTCGCGCCGCGCGGGCCTTCGCACAGCGCATCGAAGTCGAACCAGGCGATGCCGCGGCTGCGCGCGCGCACCGCGATGCGGCGGCCGTCGACGACGATGCCGGCGTCGCGGTGGGCGTCGTCGCCACCGAGCGCGTGCCAGCGTTGTTCCAGCCACGCATCCGAACCGGCGTCCAGCGGCGCGCGGTACACCGGTGAGCGCACCAGTTCGCGCAGGCGGTAATCGGTGGCGCCGGCGAGTTCGAGCACGTGGCAGTCGCGCTCGATCAGCGCGATCGCGGGCAGGAAGCGCGCGCGCTGCAGGCCGTCCTTGTACAGGTCGCGCGGTGGCGTGTTCGAAGTCGTGACCAGCACCACGCCTTCGTCGAACAGGCGTTCGAGCAGGCGCCCGAGCAGCATCGCGTCGCCGATGTCGCCGACGAAGAATTCGTCCAGCACCAGCACGCGCAGCGATTCGCGCCATTCGCGCGCGATGATCGCGAGCGGATCGCGTTCGCCGGCGTGCGCGCGCAGGCGTTCGTGGACCTCGCGCATGAAACGGTGGAAGTGCGTGCGCCGCTTCTGCGCGATTGGCAGCGCGTCGTAGAACAGGTCGATGAGGAAGGTCTTGCCGCGGCCGACGCCGCCCCACAGGTACAGGCCGGGAATCGCGTCGTCGGTGCGTTTCGAAAACAGTTTCGACAGGAAACCGCCGCGTTCCGGCGCCGCGATCAAGGCGGCATGGATGCGGTCGAGTTCCGCCAATGCCGGATGTTGGGCGGGATCGTCCTGCCAGTCGCCGCGCGCGATCCCGGCGGCGTAGGCTTCGGAAGGTGTCATGCGGCCGGCAGGTAGGGCCGCACGCCCTGCTTGATCGCGCCGCGCAGGTCCATCAGCTTGCGATGGAAGAAGTGCGAGGTATCGGGCATGCGCACCAGTTCCAGCTGCGGCGGATGCAGTTTCTCCAGCCACGCGTACACCGCTTCCGGGTCGACGATCTCGTCGGCTTCGCCCTGGACCACCAGCCACGGCATCGTCGGCGCGGGAATCCTGGCGAAATCCCAGCGCCCGGCCGGCGGCGCGATCGACAGCAGCAACGACGGCTGCAGTTCCGCCGCCGCGCGAATGCTGACGTAGGCGCCGAAGCTGAAACCGCCCAGCCACAGCGCATGTCCCGGCCGCGCCGCGCGCGCCCACGCGACCACGGTGCGCAGGTCGTCGAGCTCGCCGTCGCCGGCGTCGAAGGTTCCGACCGACGCACCGGCGCCGCGGAAGTTGAAGCGCACGCTGGTCGCGCCGAGCTCGCGCAGGCTGCGCGCGGCCATGGTCACGACCTTGTTGTGCATGGTGCCGCCGTCGGTGGTCAGCGGATGGCAGACCACCGCGAGCAGCGGCAAGGCCGGGACGCCGGCCTCGGGCGCGTCCACCGCGACTTCGAGCGCGCCGGCGAGGCCGGGCAGCAGCAGGCTGGCCGATGCCGCGGGAAAAAGGGGAGGGCTCATGCGCCGATGATAGCCGGGCACCCGTTGCCGCCCCGCATGCCCCGGAAACGCCGACGCCGCCCGCAGGCGGCGTCGAGGCAGCGCGGGATCGCGGCGCTTACTTGAGCTGGCCGAGCATCCAGTCGACCGTGGCCTTGACCTGTTCGTCGGTCAGCGCCGGGTTGCCGCCCTTCGGCGGCATGGTCGCGCCGTTGCTGCTGAAGCCTTCGATGGCGTGCTTGTACAGCGTGTCCTTGCCCTGCGCGATGCGCGCGGACCAGTGCGCCTTGTCCAGCGTCGGCGCGCCGCCGGCGCCGGAGGTGTGGCAACCGGTGCAGAGGTTGTTGAAGACCACCGAGCCGTCGGTGGTGCCGCCGTAGGCGACCTGCGATGCCGCCGCGGCCGCCGCGGCCGCGACCGCCGATGCCTGCTGCGCCGCGCCGGTGGCGCCGGCATAGACCGCGCCGGTCGGCGCGATGCGCGCCTCGGTGCGCTTCGCCGCGTCGGGCGAAACCTCGGGCGGGATCACGCTGTTGAGGTGGTGGGCGAAGAGGATCAGGCCCACGGTCACCGTCGCCAGGAAGGCGAGGATCATCGAGAAATGCTTGAGGAAGACCAAATCGTGATTACGCACGCTGCACCTGTGGCCGCTAAGGCACGAATCCGCGAAGTATAGGGAATGGCGCGCCCGGATCGAAAATCCCGATCCCGACACTTGAAGCAAATGGCGCGCCCGGAGGGATTCGAACCCCCGACCAATGGCTTCGGAAGCCACTACTCTATCCGGCTGAGCTACGGGCGCCGGGCCGCGTA
>Ga0209023_10006531_pt1 | contig 12256 bp, 12 predicted proteins | sample LakOneMetagenome_FD_187468 | JGI IMG/M metagenome (GOLD analysis project Ga0209023, IMG submission 187468) | Freshwater and sediment microbial communities from Lake Erie, Canada (SPAdes) (version 2) | ecosystem: Environmental > Aquatic > Freshwater > Lentic | place: Lake Erie, Canada... | reverse complement strand
CCGACGGCGATGGTGGCTGGTGGGTGGTGGGCTCCAACTTCGGTCGGCCCGATCATCCGGCCTGGACCGGCAACCTCATCGCCAACCCCGCGGCCACGGTGTCGTTCGAACACAAGCTGTCGACGGTGCGCGCCGATCTGCTCGACGACGACCAGAAGGCCGAGGCGTGGCCCAAGCTCACCGCGGTGTGGCCGGCCTACGACGACTACGTGGTGTCGAGCGGTCGCAACATCCGGGTCTTCCACCTCGTGGTGACCGGCTCCGCCTCCCGCTGACCCACCTCGGCAGGAGCGGTCGGACGGCGGCCGCCCTGACCGATCAGCGCCGGTCGGTGTGGGGCTTCCAGGCGGTGGCCCCGATGGAGAGGTAGCGCAGTCGACGTTCGGTGTCGGCCACCACCTCGGGCTCGCGCTCGGGGGCTTCGTCGATCACGTCGAGCAGGCGACGTGAGGTGTCCACCATGAGGCCGACGATCAGGTCGGCCAGCATCACCAGGTCGGCGGTGGGCCAGGTGGTGACGATGGGGAGTCGGGCCAGGTCGGTGGCCAGTTCGGTGGCGAACAGGCGGATCTCGCGCCGGATCGACAGGCGCACGGAGTCGACCGCGCTGTACTGCTCGCGGGCGATGAACCGGTAGTGGGCCCGGTTGTCGTGCACGTGGCGGATGAGCACCGATACCGAGAGCTTGATCATGTCGTCGGTGGCACTGACCTCGTCGCGGGCATCGCGCATGAGCTGGCGGAGTGTGGTGAAGGCCTCGTCCACCAGCACCAGGCCGAGATCGTCGATGCGCTCGAAGTGTCGGTAGAACGCGGCGGGCGCCACCCCGGCGGCCCGGGTGACCTCACGGATGCCGAGGTTGTCCAGGCTGCGATCTTCCAGCAGCTCCAGGGCGCCATCGAGCAGGGCGCGGCGGGTGCGGCTCTTGTCGACGGTGCGGGTGGTGGGCCGGCTGGACCGAGATGGCCGGGCGGGGCGGGGCATGACCCCAAACGTACACGACTGTTCACCAATGTGGCACGAGAACGCCTCTTTCCTGACCGCAACCTGAGCTGTAGCAACAGAAGCCATGTGACGGGTGCCTCTTGCCGGGTTGTTCTAGCTTCCGTACTGTTGTAAACAGTTGTTCACTCACGACAGGAGATCAACGTGGTCAACGTCATGACCTCCCGCCCCGCCCCAACCCGCAGCATCGTCCGCCGGGCCCTCGCCTCCGGGCTGGTGGACCGGCTCACCGCCCCCCACGGCGTCGATCGCTACCTCGAGCTGGTCGATCCGCTCTGGGTCGTCCGCGAGACCCGCGCCGAGATCGTCGACGTGGTGCGCCAGACGCCGGGCACCGTGACCCTCACGCTGCGTCCCACCGATGCCTGGGCCGGCTTCCGCCCAGGCCAGCACGCCGTGGTCGGCGTCGACATCGACGGCGTGATCCACGAGCGCTGCTTCAGCCTGGCCGGCTCGCCCAACCGGGCGGACGGTGCACTGGAGCTCACCGTCAAGGCCAACCCCAACGGGCGGGTCAGCAAGCACCTGGTGGCACACGCCCAGCCCGGCCAGGTCCTCCGCCTCTCGCCGGCCCAGGGGGAGTTCGTCCTGCCCCAGCCCCACCGTCGCCAAGGCCACCTGGTGTTCATCAGCGGCGGCAGCGGCATCACCCCCGTCCTCTCGATGCTGCGGACCCTGGTGGACGATGGCCACGCCGGACCGGTCACCTTCGTCCACTACGGCTACACCGCCGCCGACGTCTGCTACCTCCCTGAGCTGCGCGACCTGGCCGACACCCTGCCCCAGGGTCGCCTCCTGCTCGGACTCACCGACGAGCCGGGCACCGGCGACCTCGACGGCTTCTTCGGTGCCGAGCACCTGGCCGTCATCGCCGACGACCCGGCCGACCTCGACGTCTTCCTGTGCGGCCCGGCGCCGCTGATGGCCTCGGTCGAGCAGCACTTCAGCGAGCTCGGCCTGGCCGACCGGGTGCACCTGGAGCGCTTCGGGCCGGTGCCCACCGCCATCCCCGCCGACGGAGACACCAACGCCACCGCCACCGGCACCGTCACCTTCGCCCGCTCCGGCCTCACGGCCGTGGCCGAGGGCAACCTGCTCGAGACGGCGGAGGCCGCCGGCCTCACGCCCCGCTTCGGGTGCCGCCGCGGGATCTGCGGCACGTGCACCACCACCAAGACCGCCGGCACCGTCCGCAACCTCGTCACCGGCCAGCCTTCGTCGGCCGACCGTGAACCCATCCGACTCTGCGTGTCCCAGGCCTGCGGCGACGTCGCCGTGGACCTCTGACCCCCAAGGAGCCCCTCATGCCCAGCCCCGTGAACCACCTCACCCCCGAACAGCTCGGCGCGTTCGGCGCCGAGCTCGACGACCTGCGTCGTCGCACCGTCGACGACCTCGGCGAGCGCGACCGCGACTACCTCCACAAGGTCGTGCGGACCCAGCGCGGCCTGGAGTTCGCCGGCCGCGCCCTGTTCTTCGCCGGCTTCTTCCCTCCTGCCTGGATCGGCGGTGTGGCCGCCCTGTCGGCGTCGAAGATCCTCGACAACATGGAGATCGGCCACAACGTCATGCACGGTCAGTACGACTTCCTGCAGGACCCGGCGTTCGACGGCAACACCTTCGACTGGGACACCGCCTGCCCCGGCGACCAGTGGCGCCACTCGCACAACTTCCAGCACCACACCTTCACCAACATCCGGGGCAAGGACCGAGACATCGGGTATGGCGTGCTGCGCATGACACCGGAGCAGCGGTGGAAGGCATCTGACCTCGGCAACCCGATCTACGCGCTGCTGCTCGCCACGTTCTTCCAGTACGGCGTCATGCTCCACGACCTCGAGGTCGAGCGCCTCGTGACCGGGGAGAAGAAGTGGTCCGAGACCGCTGAGCTCCGAGCCGAGATGATGAAGAAGCTCGGCAGCCAGACGCTCAAGGACTACGTCTTGTTCCCCCTGCTGACCGGCCCGTCGGCGCCGCTCACCTTCGTGGGCAATGCCACCGCCAACCTCGTGCGCAACCTCTGGACCTTCAGCATCATCTTCTGCGGTCACTTCCCCGAGGGCGTGGCCACCTTCACCCAGGAGGAGGCCGACGACGAGAGCCGCGGCGGCTGGTACCTCCGCCAGCTCCTGGGCTCGGCCAACATCGAGGGCGGGTCGCTGTTCCACCTGATGACCGGCAACCTCAGCCACCAGATCGAGCACCACCTGTTCCCCGACATCCCGGCCCACCGGTACCCCGAGATGGCCGTCGAGGTCCGACAGATCTGCGAGCGCTACGGCCTGAGCTACAACACCGGCGGCTTCGCCAAGCAGTTCGGTTCGGTGGTGGCCAAGATCTGCAAGCTGGCCCTGCCGTGGACCCGCTCGTCAGACCTCGATGACGGTCCGGACGCCGGTCGCGGTCCGAAGGTCGTCGAAGGCGGCGTTGATGTCGGCCAGCGGTCGGGTGCTGGTGATCAGGCCCTCCAGGTCCAGCTTTCCGGCCTGGGCGAGCGCGATGAAGCGGGGGATGTCCCGCAGCGAGTTGCAGCTGCCTAGGAGGCACCCCCGCAGGTTGCGGCCCGAGAACGCCATGAGGGCCGGCAGGGCGATGGTGAGGGGATCGTCCAATGCCGGCACCCCCACCATCACGGTGGTGCCACCCTTGCGAGTGGCGGCCAGGCCGATGTTGATGAGATCGCTCCGGCCGGCGGCGTCGAACGCCCAGTCCACCCCGATGTGGCCGGGCGAGAGGTCCATGGCCGCGGCCACCAGATCCTCGGCTGCCGGATCGAGCGCATCGGTGGCCCCCATGGCCAGGGCCCGGTTCCGCCGCTCGGCCACCGGATCGCTGACGATGATCCGCGCTGCCCCGGCGAGCCGGGCGCCCTGCACCACCGAGAGGCCGACGCCGCCGAGGCCCATCACCAGGACGCTGTCGCCCTCCTTGACCTCGGCGGTGTTGAGCACCGCTCCCACGCCGGTCTGCACCGCGCACCCCACCACACAGGCCAGGTCGAGCGGCATGTCCTGCGGGATCTTCACCGCGCCGCGCTGGTCGATGATCACCGTCTCGGCGAAGCCCGCCACCGCCAGGCCGCGGTAGACGTTCTCGCCGTGGCGGCTGAGGCGGGTGCCGCCGTCGGGGTGCGACGCGGTGTAGAGGGCATCGCCGCTCACGCACTGCGTCCACTCGCCGCGGATGCACCACGGACACCGGCCGCAGGGTGCGCACGGGGTGAGGACCACGTGGTCGCCGACCTCGAGGCCGGTCACCCCGGGGCCCAGCGCCTCCACCACACCGGCGGCTTCGTGGCCCAGCACCGAGGGCGTGGCCGACGGGACCGCGCCGTCCGCCACGCTCAGGTCGCTGTGGCAGACCCCGCAGTACGCCACCCGGACTGCCACCTCACCGAAGTGGGGCTCCTCGGCCTCGACGTCGTCTCGGATGACCAACGGGTGACCGATCTCCTCCAGCACCGCAGCGCGCACCTGAACCCCCTGGTTGGTCGAACGGCCGACACCCTGCCACGCGGATCGGTTGGGGGGATCACCGCTCGGCGGCGGGCGCCTGGCGCGCTCGCACCACCGCGACGACAGCGACGGTGGCGGCGGCCGCCCACACCACGATGAGGGACCAGGTGAGGCCGGCGCCGTAGTTGCGGGGGCGGAGGCTCGGGTTGTCGGGTTTGCCGCCCTGGTGGGTGACCAGGGGCAGGGCGAACCCGATCAGCACGACGCTGGTGAAGAGGGCGGTGCGGACCGCGGGCCAGGCCGCGGCGGGGATCAATCGCTTCAGGCCCCACCCGAGGGCCGCGGCGACGGGAACCAGGACCAGATCCAGAGCCAGAGCACCCCCGACGAACCAGGTGCCGATGGACCGAAGCGCCTCGCGCTGCTCGGCCACCAGGTTGCGGAGCCCGAAGGCCACCAGGCCGGCACCGGCAGCCATCGAGACCCAGAACGTGGCCCCCGGTCGCCCGTGGTCGACGGGGTGGACGCGGTCGCTCATCGGACCACCACGTGGGTGACCCACTTGGTCTGGAACACGCCTGGTCGGTTCGGGCCGATCAACCGGAGGGGATAGCCGTGGTCCAGGGCCAGGGGCTCGCCGTTCAGCTTCAGGGCCAGCAGCGTGTCGGGGTCGGCGGCCTGGGTGGCTGACACGGTGGACCCGCGGAACAGCCCGCCCTTCTGCAACGAGTGGAGCGCCACCTCGGTGCCGGGTTCGGCGTCGGCCATGGCCATCAGGGCGGCCAGCGACACGCCGGTCCACGTGGCCGACGCGCTCCAGCCCTCCACGCACGCGATCGGGAGGGTGGCGGTGCGCTGGGGCAGGGCGCGGAGCTGGGCCAGGGTGAGGGTCAACGGCTTGGCGACGCGGCCCGAGACCCGGAGCCGGTAGCGGTCATCCACCAGGTCGGGGGTGACCCGAGCTGAGTGCGCGGTCTTGTTGACCGGGATGCCCTGTGGTCCGATCTCGGGGTCACGTGGGGCCAACAGCGAGATGCGTCGCAGCGGGCCGACGGTCTGGCCGATGGTGGCCAGCGTGATGGCCCCCGACGCCGCCGCCACGCCGCCGAGGAACCGACGGCGGTCGGTGCGCGGGGCCCGACCGACCAGCTCGCCGGTGGTCCGGGCTTCGAGGTCCGAGCCGGCACCGGGTCTCATCACCGACCAGGTGAGGGCGGCCTTGGCGCCGATGTGGCCGACCAGGCCGCCGATGGTGATCCAGGCCACCCAGTAGTGGGCCTTCGTGAAGAAGAACTCCCACGGGTAGTACTGGAAGGTGTTGAAGGTGCCGCTGACCAGCAGGAAGGCCGCGCCGCCGACGAGGGGGAGGAGCATCGCCCGTTCGACGGCGTGGGCGATGCTGCGCACGGGTGGCTTGGCCCAGAACCGGGGGGCCACCGTCCAGAGCTTGGCCACGAGCAGCGGGATCGATGCCAAGCCCGTGGCCACGTGCACGCCCTGGGTGATCCGGTAGAGGCCCGCCGGCCGCGCCGGCCAGGTGAACCAGCCGTGCGGGTGCTGGATGAGGTGCGACAGCAGCCCGGTGCCGAAGCAGGTGAAGAAGGCCACGCCCAGCGCGATCCCCAACGTGGCGGCCACGCGGGTGTCGTGCAACGACGACTCGTAGCGCGACCCCACCAGCATGGTGTCGTGGTGGACGGGCGCGGCCTCCGGTTCGTCGACGGTGGTGCTCATGGCCGGGCGATGAGCTCGACGAACCAGCGATCGTCGTCCTGTACGACGGGGCCGACGTCGAACCCAGCCTCCACTGCGATCGGCACCAGCGCCTGGACGCCGAGGCGAGCCCACGGGAACCAGGCCGACACCGCGCCGCCGCGCTCCACTCGGGCCTCGAACCGGTGCAGGTCGATCCCGGGGGGCGCGGTCTCCACCAGGGCGACGCCGCCCACGGCGAGCAGGGCGTGGGTGCGCTGGAGCAGCCGCAGCGGATCGCCGCCGATGCCGATGTTCCCGTCGAACAGGAGCGCGGAGCGCCACCGGCCGGTGCCGGGCAGCGGCTCGAACACCGAGCGCACGAGGGCCGTCGCCTGGCGGCCGACGGCCAGCCGGACCGCCGCCGGGCTGGCGTCGACGCCGAGCGCGGCGACGCCGCGCTCGGCCAGGGCGACCACCAAGCGACCGGGACCGCACCCGATGTCGAGCACCGGACCATCCAGGTCGGCCAGCTGACGACGTTCCAGCGCGTCGGCATCGGCCGCCCAGCCGGCCACGTCGAGCGCGATGGTGGTCCCGTCTCGCCCGCACAACCGCGCCCGGAGGTGGGGGCTCTCGTCCTGGTCGGAGCCGGGGCCGGAACCGTCGGCCGTTCGAGAGCTCAGCGCGGTGGTGCTCATCGGGAGCCGTCCCGGCCGGTGCGAACGGCGGCCATGGGGACCGACGGCCGCAGCTCGGCGAGGGCTCGGGCGAAGCGGGTGTGCGGTGCGGCGGCGGCCACCGCGAAGGCATCGGCCGGGAGGTCGACGTCGCGCTGGACGGGCAGGGCGACGGTCGCCAGACCCAGGTCGACCAACCGGGTCTGCTGGCGAGGACCGGTGTCGGGCTCGCTGGTGGGGATGCCGGTGAAGACCCGGTGGGCCATGGCATCGGGATGTCGGAGCCCGAGGGCCCACCACCCACCGTCCTCGGCCAAGCCGAGGGCGGCGTCGGCCCCCGGCCGATCCAGCGATGCGAAGGCGGCGTCGAGGTCTGGACCCGTGACCTGCGGGGTATCCATCCCGATCTGCAACGTGGGACCCCGCATCGACGACCAGGCGTGGGTGAGGCGCGCCGCCAGGTCGCCCGTGCACTGGGGGACGACCTCGAAGCGATCCGGGACCACTCCGCTCGGATCCCCGTCGAACGCCACCACCACGCGGTCCGCGCCCGAGCGGCTGGCGGCGTCGAACGTGTCGGCCAGCGCAGCCGCAGCGAGCGCGGCAGAACCCTCCGGGCCGAACGCCGGCATGAGTCGGGTCTTGGCTCGGCCGGCGACGGGTCGTTTGGCGAGGATCAGCAGCTGCACGCAGCAACCATGCCCAGCAAGTCCTTGCGCCAGTCAGGCAATGGTCTTACGAGGTGAGGAACACGCTGCCGGCCCGGTCCACGAGATCAGGCCGATGCCTAGATTGCGACCCGTGACATCACTGGAGCGCCAACGGGTCCTGGTGATCGAGGACGACCCCAACGTGGCCGAGGTGGTGGCCACCTACCTCGAGCGAGAGGGCTGCATCGTCGAGGTGCGCGACGACGGCGAGGAGGGCCTTGCCGCTGCGCTCGCCGATCCACCCGATCTCGTCGTGCTCGACCTGATGCTCCCCGGCCTCGACGGCCTCGAGGTCTGCCGTCGCCTCCAGGCCCTCGCCCCGGTGCCGGTCGTGATGCTCACCGCCAAGGGCGATGAGACCGATCGCATCGTCGGCCTCGAGCTCGGCGCCGACGACTACATCTCCAAGCCCTTCTCCCCACGAGAGCTGGTGGCGCGGGTGAAGGCGGTGCTGCGCAGGGCCCACGCTCCGTCGGACCCGGTGCTCGCCGGCGCGGCTTCCCTGCAGGCCGGCACCGCGGTCTTGGACGTGGTGGCCCACGAGGCTCGACGCGAGGGCGAGGTGCTGCCGCTGACCGCTCGCGAATTCGAGCTGCTGGTGCACCTCGTCCGCCACCCTCGACGGGCGTTCCGGCGCGAGGAGCTGCTCGAACGGGTGTGGGGCACCCGCTTCGGCGATACCTCGACGGTCACCGTCCACGTCCGGCGGCTGCGGGAGAAGCTCGAGGACGACCCGTCCAACCCGATCCACCTGGTCACCGTCTGGGGCGTCGGCTACCGGTGGGAACCGTGAAGCGCGCCGGCGCCTACCTCGCCGTCCTCGGGCTCGGCGGGGCGCTCACGATCGCGGCGGCCTGGCTGCTCGATGCCCCGCTCCACGATGCCTTGGTCCTCACCCTGCTGGCCGTCGCCGGTTCGGCCCTGGCCGCCGGGATCGGGGTCGGGATCGGCCACCTGCTGCGAGCCCGATCGCTCACCGTGCAGGTTGCCGTGATCGCCGCCACCGCCATCGCCGGAGCACTGGCCGGCGCCCTGCTGGCCGCCGACGCCATGTTCGTGTCCACCCACGACCTGCGCGCTCTCCTGGTGGTGCTCGCTGCGGGCGGCACGGCCGCCGCGGTGGCCGCACTCATGCTTGCCCGTCACCTCGGTCGGGCCTCGTCGGAGCTGCAGCGCCTGTCGCAGAAGCTGGCGCAGGGCGAACCGGCCGAGCCCGAGGTGCAGCTCCCCGCCGAGCTGGCCGACGTGGCCCTGAGCCTCACCGCCACCTGGGAGGACCTCAATGCGGCGCGAGCTCGGGAGCGGGCCATGGAGGCGTCTCGGCGCGAGCTGGTGGCCTGGGTCTCGCACGATCTCCGCACACCCCTCTCAGGCATCCGAGCGATGGTGGAAGCCCTGGCCGACGGGGTGGTCACGGACCCTCGAACCGTCGAGCGCTACCACGGGACCCTCGTGCACGAGACCGAGCGGCTCACCCGACTGGTCGACGACCTGTTCGAGCTGAGCCGCATCCAGGCCGGTGCCCTCGACCTGGATCTGCAGCGGGTCGGGCTGGCCGACCTGGTGTCCGATGCCATCGCGGCCACCGGCGCGGTGGCCGATGCACGCGGGGTCGAGCTCGACGGGCAGGTGCACGGCTCGGCGCCCGACGTGGCCGCCTCGGTCCCGGACCTGGCCCGCGTGATCCACAACCTGCTCGACAACGCCATCCGAAACACGCCGCGCGGTGGCCAGGTGCGGGTGGAGGCCGGGACCGAGGGCGGCCAGGCCGTGCTGTCGGTGCGAGACGGCTGCGGTGGCATCCCGTCGCACGAGATCGATCGGGTCTTCGACCTGGCCTTCCGCGGCGACGCGGCCCGCACCCCGGGTGACGGTGGCGGCGGTTTCGGCCTGGCCATCGCCCGCGGCCTGGTGGAGGCCCACCAGGGCGAGATCGACGTGGCCAACGAGGTCGGTGGCTGCCGGTTCACCATCCGGTTGCCGCTGGACCGCTGATGCTGGCCGGTTCAGAGCTCGCGGAGCAGGCGGCCCATGTCCTGCACCGCTCGCGCCGTACCCCGCACGGTGCCGGTGACCTTCGACCGGCCCTCCCGAGGCAGGTAGGGCACGGGCACCTCCAGGATCCGCCAGTCGGCTCGGGACGCGCGGATGACCATCTCGAGGGGCCAGCCGAACCGTCGGTCCTCCATCCCCAGCTCCAGCAGAGCCTGGCGGTGGACGGCGCGCATGGGTCCGAGGTCGGTCAGCTCGACGCCGGTGGATCGGCGCACCCGCCGGGCCAGGTAGTGGTTCGCCAGCCGGGCGTGCGGAGGCCATGCACCACGCTCGGCGATGCGGGCCCCCACCACCAGGTCGGCGGTGCCGGCGAGCACCGGGTCGGTCACCAGGGGCAGGTCACGAGGGTCGAGCGACGCGTCGCAGTCCATGAAGCAGACCACCTCGTCGGTGGCCGCCTGCAATCCCGCCCAGCACGCCGAGCCGAAGCCGGGCTCGGCCTCCACCACGACCAGCGCGCCGAGGTCGCGGGCGAGGTCGCCCGACCCGTCGGTGGACCCGTTGTCCACCACGATCGGTCGGTAGCCGTCGGGCATGGCCCCGAGGACGGTCCCGATGGCGCCGATCTCGTTCAGCACGGGCAGCACGACGTCGGGCACGGGCGATGACGCTACCCACGTGGGTCCCGGCTCCAGCCGAGGACAGGGAGAACGTCCCTGTGGCCGACGTGACCGAGGAGCCGCGCCGCGGAGGTACAGCTGCCATCGTGGTCGGGCTCCTCACGTGGGCCGCGCTGGTGGTGTTCGCCCGGTGGCGGGGTCGGGCGTTCGGCACCGTCTGGAAGGTGCAGTCGGTCCCCCTGACCGGACACCGAGACGTGCACATCACCGTGTCCACCCTCCTCGCCGTGGTGGTCGGACTCGCCGCGGTGGTGTGGCTGCCGGGGTGGTGCGCCCGGGTGTCGTGGCGGCGATTGCTCGGTGGCATCGCTGCGCTCGTTGTGGTGTGGGGCCTGGGCCTCGCCCTGCTGCGCGGGCCGTCGTCGATCGATCGGTCCATGGCCAACGAGAACGAGTACCCCGCCGTGGTCCACCGGTTCGACGCCATCGGGTCGGACCGATTCATCGCCACGTTCACCGACCCCGACGTCCTCGGCCGCTACCCGATCCACGTCGAGGGTCATCCGCTCGGTGCCACGCTGGTCTTCGTCGGGCTCGAACGGGTGGGCCTCGGAGGGGCCAGCGGCGCGGTCCTGTTCCTGCTGGCGGCCAGCGCGGTGAGCGCGCCCGCGGCGCTGGTGGCGGCCCGGGCGGTGGCGGGGGAGGGCGCCGCCCGACGGGCCGCCCCCTTCCTCGCGCTGATGCCGGGTGCCATCTGGGCCGTGACGTCGGCCGACGCCCTGTTCGCCGCGGTGGGCGCGGTCGCCGTCGCCCTGATCGTGGTCGCCACGAACGACCGTCACGTTCCAGATCGACACGACGTCGTGGTCGCCGGCGCGCTGGCCTTCCTTGGTGGAGCGGCGTTCGGGGTGGGGATCGAGCTCACCTACGGCCTGATGCCGCTGACCCTCGTCCCTGTCGCCGTCGCCGTCGCTCGCCGGCGGTGGGCGGTGCTGGCGTGGGCCGCGCTCGGCGGTGCGGTCGTCGTCGGCGCCATGGGAGTGGCCGGGTTCTGGTGGTTCGACGGCCTGGCGGCCACCAGGGTTCGGTACCTGGCGGGGATCGCGTCGGTCCGCCCCCGCGGCTACTGGACGTTCCTCGGCAACCCGGCCGCGTTCCTGCTCGCGCTGGGACCCGCAGCGGTGGCCGGGTTGGTCCGGTTGCGCGACCGTCGACTGGCCCTGCTGGTGGTACCTGCCGTCCTGGCCGTGGCGCTGGCCGACCTGTCGGGGCTGTCCAAGGCCGAGGTCGAGCGGATCTGGCTGCCGTTCACCCCGTGGGTGCTGTTGGCCACGGCGTCGTTGTGGGGCTTCGGCCGAACCTCGTCCGAGCAGCCACCGTCGGCCGGCCGACGCTGGCTGGTCGCCTCGCCCGCCTCGTTGCTGTTGGCGGCGCAGGTGCTGCTGGCCATCGGCATCGAATCCACCATCCGTACCCCCTGGTAGGAGTCTCGTGCGCATCCTCGTCACCGGTGGCCTCGGGTTCATCGGCTCCCGCATCGTCGACGACCTCGTTGCCGGCGACCACGACGTCGTGGTCCTCGACTCGCTTGCCGCGCACGTGCACGCCGTCGACCCCGGCTACCGCAACCCGGCGGCCACCTACGTGATCGCCGACGTGGTGGACCCGGATGGGTGGCGGGCCGGTCTGGCCGGCGTCGACGCGGTGTGCCACCAGGCGGCGCGGGTGGGCCTGGGCGTGAGCCCGGCCGATGTGCGGGGCTACGTGGAGGACAACGACCTGGGCACGGCCGTCGGGCTCTGGTGCCTTCACGAAGCGGGGTTCCGCGGGCGGCTGGTGCTGGCCTCGAGCATGGTGGTGTACGGCGAGGGCGGCTATCGGTGCGCGGAGCACGGGACGGTCCGGCCTGGACCCCGTCGACCGGCCGACCTCGATGGCGGCCGGTTCGAACCGCCGTGCCCGGTCTGTGGAGAACCGCTCGAACCGACGCTGGTCGACGAGGACGCCGTCCTCGATCCTCGAAACACCTACGCCGCCACCAAGCTCCACCAGGAGCACCTCTGCTCGGTGTTCGGCCGCGAGGCCGACGTGCCAAGATC
>Ga0209023_10006530_pt1 | contig 12257 bp, 7 predicted proteins | sample LakOneMetagenome_FD_187468 | JGI IMG/M metagenome (GOLD analysis project Ga0209023, IMG submission 187468) | Freshwater and sediment microbial communities from Lake Erie, Canada (SPAdes) (version 2) | ecosystem: Environmental > Aquatic > Freshwater > Lentic | place: Lake Erie, Canada | collected... | reverse complement strand
ACCCCCGCCGTTGACCGCGCGCAGGCACGCCTCGATCTTGGGTACCATGCCGGATTCCAGTCGCGGGAGCAATTGTTCCAGTGCGGCGGTGTCGATTTCGGAGACCAGCGAGCCGCGGTCGGGCCAGTCGGTGTAGAGGCCCTCGACGTCGGTGAGCATCAGCAGCTTCTCGGCGCCGAGCGCCTCGGCGACCGCGGCGGCGGCGGTGTCGGCGTTGATGTTGTGCACCACGCCGTCGACGTCCGGGGCGATGGTGGAGATGACCGGGATCCGGCCCGCCCCGATGAGGTCGAGGACGGCGGCCGGGTTGACCTGGTCGACGTCGCCGACCAGGCCGATGTCGGTGGCCACCCCGTCGACCCGGACGCTGCGGCGCACCGCGGTGAAAAGTGCGGCGTCCTCTCCGGTGATGCCGACGGCGTACGGCCCGTGCGCATTGATCAGGTTGACCAGCTCCCGGCCGACCTGGCCGAACAGCACCATCCGGGCGACGTCGAGGACCTCGGGGGTGGTAACCCGGAAGCCGCCCTTGAAGTCCCCTTCGATGCCGAGCCGTTTCAGCATGGCGGAGATCTGCGGGCCGCCGCCGTGCACCACCACCGGGTGGATGCCGCAGTTGCGCAGGAACACCATGTCGGCGGCGAAGGCGGCCTTGAGCGTCTCGTCGGTCATGGCGTTGCCGCCGTATTTGACGACGACGATCTTGTCGTGCAGCTGTTTGAGCCACGGCAGCGCGGTGGCCAGCACCTGGGCCTTGACCGGGGTGGGGAGATTGGACGAGGTCATGATGAACATCCGTCGACGATGCCGAGCGAAGCGAGGAGGAGGAGACTGATCATGAGCTATAGGCCGAGTTCTCTTCGACGTAGGCGTGCGACAGGTCGGTGGTGCGGATGGTTGCCGAACCCTCGCCGAGCTGCAGGTCGACGAGCACCGCGATGTCCGGGCCGGACAGGTCGACGTCGCGGGCACCGGGTGCTCCTGCGCCGTCGACGCATACCGGGAATCCATTGAACGACACGGTGATCCGGTCGGGCTCCAGCGGGAACGGGGACATCCCGACGGCGGCGAGCACCCGGCCCCAGTTGGGGTCGGATCCGAACAGCGCGGTCTTGACGAGGGAGTCGCGGCCGATGATCCGGGCGGCGGTCAGCGCCTCGTCGTCGCCGGGGGCTCCGGCGACGGTGATGCTGACCCGCTTGGTGACGCCCTCGGCGTCGGCCTGCATCTGCGCGCACAGGTCGTCGCACACCGCGAACACGGCGGCGTCCAGGTCGTCCTGGGTGGGGCGGATGCCGCTGGCTCCCGAGGACAGCAGCAGCACGGTGTCGTTGGTGGAGGTGGCGCCGTCGACGTCGAGCCGGTCGAAGGTCAGCGCGGCGGCCCGGCGCAGCGCGGTGTCCAGGGCGCCGGGGTCGGCGACGGCGTCGGTGGTGAGCACCACCAGCATGGTGGCCAGCGACGGTGCCAGCATGCCCGCCCCCTTGGCCATCCCGCCCACGGTCCAGTTGGCGTCCGGGGAGACCGCGTGGTGCAGCGCAACCTGTTTCGGCACGGTGTCGGTGGTCATGATGGCCCGGGCCGCGTCGTCGCCGCCGTGCAGGCCGCCGGCCATCTCGTGCACGATCTCGGTGACCCCGGCGAGCACCTTGGCAAGAGGCAGGCGGTCGCCGATCAGTCCGGTCGAGCAGACGGCGACCTCGATGGCTCCGGTTTCGGTGCCCCAGTGCGACAGGGCCGCGGCGACCGCCTCGGCGGTGGCGTGGGTGTCCTGGAATCCCCCGGGTCCGGTGCAGGCGTTGGCGCCGCCGGAATTGAGGATGACCGTGCGCAGCCGGCCGGTGCCGAGCACCTGCTGCGACCACAGCACCGGGGCGGCCTTGACCTGGTTGCGGGTGAAGACGCCGGCGGCGGCGTAATCCGGGCCCTCGTTGAACACCAGGGCCAGGTCGGGTTTGCCGCTGGCTTTGATGCCGGCGGCGATGCCGGCGGCCCGGAAGCCCTCGGGCGCGGTGACTCCCTGGCTGCGCAGCAGCCGTTGTGCGGGGTGCGCGGTGGGGGTCGAGTTCTCCAGGTTCACGGCGTTTCTGCTCCTTTCGCCCCATTCCTCCGCATCGCTTCGCTCTGCGTCGTCATGGCGCGGTTCCTACGATCGAGAGGCCTTCGGTTTCCGGCCAGCCCAGGGCCAGGTTCATCGATTGGACGGCCGCACCCGCGGTGCCCTTGACCAGGTTGTCGATCGCGCAAACGGCGACGAAGGTCTGCGCGTCGGTGTCGACGGCGATGGCCAGCTGGGCGGCATTGCAGCCGATCACCGAGCCGGTGCGAGGCAGTTGTCCGTCGGGCAGCAGATGCACGAACGGCTCGTCGGCGTAGGCCTTTTCGTAGGCGGCGCGGAATTCTTCGACGCCGGCCGTGGTGGGTGCGGTGCAGGTGGCGAGGATGCCGCGTGCGGTGGGGATCAGCACCGGGGTGAAGGACACCGTGACCGGGTCCTCGGTCAGCGCGGCGAGACCCTGGGCGATTTCCGGGGTGTGCCGGTGCACGCCGCCGATGTTGTAGGCGCGGGCCGAACCGATGACCTCGGCGGCCAGCAGGTCGACCTTGGCGGCCCGCCCGGCACCGGAGGTGCCGCTGACCGCGACGACGTTGACCGCCGGGGTGATCAGGCCGGCGGCCACCGCGGGCCACAGGGCCAGCAGCGCCGAGGTGGGATAGCAGCCGGGGACGGCGATCCGGGTGGTGCCGCGCAGGGCGTCGCGGTGCCCGGGCAGCTCGGGCAGGCCGTAGGGCCAGGTGCCGGCGTGGGCGGAGCCGTAGAAGCGCTCCCACACGCCCGGGTCGGTGAGCCGGAAATCCGCGCCGCAGTCCACGACCAGTACGTCGGGGCCGAGTTGTTCGGCGATGGCGCCCGAATGTCCGTGCGGCAGTCCGAGGAACACCACGTCGTGGCCGGCCAGCCGGTCGATCTCGGTGGGTTCGAGGACCCGGTCGGCCAGCGGCAGCAGGTGCGGATGGTGTGACCCCAGGGTGGTGCCGGCGCTGGCTGCGGCGGTCAGCGTTCCGATGGACAGGCGCCCGTCGGCGTAGGCAGGGTGGCCGAGCAGCAGCCGCAGGATCTCACCGCCGGCGTAGCCACTGGCTCCGGCGAGCGCGACAGTCGTCATTCCCAGCATTCTGCATTGTTATGCATTACGTTGCAAGTTCATTCCAGAGCGCAAAAATCCCCCAAGAAATACACAGGTAAGCAGCTCGGACTACCGTTGATAGCCATGAGCAGCAATAGCGTGGACATCTTCGGCGAGCGCGTCCCGGTCGACGACTGGTCCGGCGGGATGACCGCGGAGCCGGCGCGCGCGCCGGCGATCCGGGTCCGCGGCCGGTGGGTCAGTTCGCTGTGGTTGATCCCGCTGACCGCCGTCGGCCTGGTGCTGGCCGTCGCGATCGCCCAGCACCTGCGCAACTACGGCTGGATGACCGACTTCGTCAACCGGTATCCGGGGACCGACACCACTCCCCACCCCGACGTCGCACCCGGGATGCCCGGCTGGCTGCGCTGGCAGCACCTGTTCAACATCGTCTTCATGATGTTCATCATCCGGGCCGGCCTGCAGATCCTGGCCGATCATCCCCGGCTGTACCTGAACTCCGGCAGCACCCCGGGCACCGCCTGGCTGCGGATGCGCGGACCGGTGCCCGCCGACCGGATCAACCCGGAGGACCCGTGGCGGGTGTGGACCGCCAAAGACGATTCGGTGTCCCTGCCGCACTGGCTCGGGCTGCCCGGCCTGCGGCACTCGATCGGGCTGGCTCGCTGGTGGCACTTCAGCTTCGACGTGTTGTGGCTGATCAACGGCGCGGTGTTCTACGTGCTGTTGTTTTCCACCGGCCAGTGGCGCCGGATCGTCCCGCAGTCGTGGGACGTGCTGCCCAACGCCGCGTCGACAGCGATTCAGTATGCCTCCCTGGACTTTCCGCCCAACGAGGGCTTCGTCGCGTATAACGGACTACAGCTAATCGCCTATTTCCTGACGGTGTTCGTGTTCGCGCCGCTGGCGTTCGTCACCGGGCTGCTGCAGGCCCCGGCGATCGCGGCGCGGTTCGGCTTGGGTGCGGGGCCGACCAATCGGCAGGTCGCCCGCACGCTGCACTTCCTGGTCCTGGTGTGGATGGTGATCTTCATCGCCATGCACACCATCATGGTGTTCGCGACCGGTCTGGTCGGCAACCTCAACCACATCATCTTCGGCACCGACACCAACTCTCTGTGGGCCCTGGTGATCTACCTGATCGCGATGGCCGTCATCGTGGTGCTGTGGCTGGCCGCCAGCCCGTTCACGCTGCGCTACCCGCGGGTGATTCAGGCCGTCGGGCGTGCTTCCATCGGCTGGCTCAAGGGGCTGATGGAGTGGTTCGTGCCCAAGGGCACCTACTCGGAAAGCGATATCTCCCAGTACTTCTGGCCCAACGGCAAGATGCCGGACCGGGACGCCTTTGCGGCATTGGCGGCCGACGACTGGGCTTCCTACCGGCTGCGGGTCGGCGGCCTGGTCGCCCATCCCCGGGACTTCACTCTCGCCGATCTACGTGCGATGGACAAGCATGAGCAGATCACCCAGCACTACTGCATCCAGGGCTGGTCCGGGATCGCCAAGTGGGGCGGCGTCCTGGTGTCGGACATCATGGCGGTCGTCGAGCCGCTGCCGTTGGCCCGCTACGCGGTGTTCTATTCCTTCGCCGACAACGGGGAGCCCGGCGCCGAACCGTACTACGACAGCCACAAGATCGAGCACATGCGCAATCCGACCACCCTGCTGGCCTACGAGATGAACGACGAGCCGCTCGGTGCCGCGCACGGCGCCCCGCTGCGGCTGCGCAACGAGGTCGAACTCGGCTTCAAACACGTCAAATGGGTCGACGCCGTCGAGTTCGTGGAGTCCTTCGCGGACATCGGCAAGGGCCAGGGCGGCTCACACGAGGACTACGAGTACTTCGGCTACCGGATGCCGATCTGAGCCGGTCCCGTCAGATCAGGCCCGCTGAGCGCCGACTACTTGTCCATCGCAATCACTTCGATGGTCTCGGTCGCCGTGACCTCCTGGCCGTCCTTCGGGGTCACCGACACTGTGACGTTGTAGGTACCGACGGCGTTGAACGTCACCGAATCACCTATTTTGTACATGCTGCGGCTGCACGCATCGGAGTGCTGGACGGCCTCGAAACCACCGGGTCCCGTGACGGTGCCGACGGCGGTGCAGTCATGGCCGGAGAGTTCCTGGTCTCCCACATACGACGTCCAGCCGTACTTGATGCCCACATACGGCTTGCTCGAGGAATACACCTGCTTCAGCTGGTAGCGGCCCGGACCGACCTTACCGCTGCCGACAGCCGTCGTCTCGATCTCCAGCCTGTCGATCACCGGTACCGCTGGCGTCGCAATCGTAGTGGTCGTCGTCGTGGTCGCGCTGCTGGTCGTCGTCGCGACGGTCGCAGTGTGTTCCAAGGTTTGGGTGGCTGTCACCGTCTGGGTAGCGGCTTCCGGCGTGTGGCCACCGGAACAACCGGCCAACACCAATGCCGCCGCGATTGCGGCGTAACTTGCGCGACGGTCCATGTCTAGATTGCCCTTCCCCCAAGTTCAGGCCCGCTGAACCGCACCCAACCGGCCGGCCGCCGCGGCGACCGCGGCGTCACGCGCGGCACTGGCCTCGTCCTCGGTGAGAGTACGGTCCGGGGCCCGGAACCGCAGCGCCAGGGTCAGGGACTTGCGGCCCTCGCCGATCTGCGGGCCGGTGTAGACGTCGAACAGCTCGACCGATTCCAGCAGTTCACCGGCGCCGGAGCGGACGACATCCAGCACGTCGGCGGCTGCGACCGCGTCGTCGACGATCAGGCTGACGTCCTGGAAGACCGCCGGGAAGGGCGACACCCGCGGCGCGGGCAGCGCGTCGGCGACCGGGATGGCGTCCAGATCCAGCTCGACGGCGCAGGTGCCCTTGGGCAAGCCACAGCGCTCGACGACACCCGGGTGCAGCTGCCCCGCGTAGCCGATGCTGACCTGCTCCCCGGTCGACGGATCGGTGACCAGCACCTGCGCGCAACGGCCCGGATGCCAGGGCAGCGGGTCGGCGGCGCGCAGGGCCACCTCCACCCCCGCGGCGCGGGCGATCACCCGGACCGCCTCGAACGCGTCGGTGGCATCGGCGGGCCGGCCCGGGCCCCACGGCCCGCGGGGTTCGCGCAGCCCGGCCAGCACCGCGGCGACGTGCACCGGCTGCGCGGGCAGCGAGGCGTCCAGCGCGGCGATCTCGGCGTCGGTGGGACGACGGTCGGTCGGGATCCGGCCGATGACACCGGTCTGCTCGGTCGGCGTCACCACCTGCGCGACGGCGAACAGCGCGACATCGGTGCTACCGCGGGAAACGTTGCGGTTCAACGCCTCCAGCAGCGCCGGCAGCAGCGTGGTGGCCAGCGCGGGCTTCTCGGATTCCAGCGGGTTGAGCACCCGGGTGGTGCGCCGGCGCGGATCGTCGTCGGCCAGACCCCACTCGTCGAACACCGCGGGCGCCACGAACGGTGACGTCAGCACCTCGACGAAGCCGGTGAGCGCCAGCGACTTGCCGACCGCACGGCGCCGCCGCTGGGCGGCGGTGAGCCCGCGCCCGGCCGGAGCGGTGGGCAGCACCGAGCCGATCTTGTCCAGCCCCTCCAGCCGCAGCACCTCTTCCACCAGGTCGGCGGGCTGAACCAGGTCGGGCCGCCAGCTCGGCGGGGTGACCACCAGGTCGTCGCCGTCGCTCGCGACGGTGGCGCCAATCTGGGTCAGCCGCCGCACCGCGGTGCCGTCGGAATAGGCCAGTCCGGCGGTGCGGTCCGGCAGGGCGGTCGGCATCCGCACCGGAGGCGGGGACCAGTCGGTGCGCGGTGGGTCACCGCGCCAGTCGGTCAGCCTGTGTTCGGCTGTGCCGCCGGCGATCTCGGCCAACAGAGCAGCGCAACGGTCCAGCGCGGCCACCGAGATGGCCGGGTCGACGGCGCGTTCGTAGCGCCGGCCGGCCTCGCTGACCAGGTGCAGGCGCCGCTGGGTGCGCGACACCGCGGCCGGGTCCCAGACCGCGGCCTCCAGCAGCACGTCGGTGGAGACGCCGGGTTCGATCTCGGTGCTGCCGGCACCCATCACACCGCCGATGGCGGCTGTGCCGGCGTCGTCGACGATCAGCACGTCGCCGGCGTCCAGAATGCGCTCGACGTCGTCGAGCGTGGTGACCTTCTCCCCCGCCCGGGCGAACCGGACGGCGAAGCCGCCGTGGATCTTGGAGCGGTCGTGGGCGTGCATCGGGTGGCCGAGTTCGAGCATGACGTAGTTGGTGACGTCGACGGCCGCCGAGATGGGCCGGATGCCCGACAGCAGCAGCCGGCGCTGCAGCCACCACGGCGACACCGCGTGCGCGTCGATGCCGGTGACCGGGCGCAGGGCGAACCGGCTGACGCCGGTGGCCGGGTCGACGGTCAGCGGCCAGGCGTCGCCGTCGGCGGGCAGCGCGGGAACGTCGGCCGGGTCGGCGAAGTCGAGGTCGTAAGCGCAGGCGATCTCGCGGGCGATGCCGCGCACCGACAGGCCGTAGCCGCGGTCGGGGGTGATGGCCAGGTCGAACACCACGTCGTCGAGACCCAGCACGGCGTGACCGTCATCGCCGGGCTCTGCGGTACAAGCAGGGAACACCATGATCCCGGAATGGTCTGTGCCCAGGCCGAGTTCGGCGGCCGAGCAGATCATCCCGTCGGAGGTGCGTCCGTAGGTCTTGCGGGTGGCGATGGCGAAGTCACCTGGCAGGACCGCGCCCGGCAGCGCCACCACCACCAGGTCGCCGACGGTGAAATTGCGGGCGCCGCAGACAATCTCGCGGGGAAGCTCTTCTCCGACGTCGACCTTGCAGGCCCGGATCGGCTTCTTGAACTCGGTGAGTTCCTCGATCTCGACGACCCGGCCGATCTTCAGCGGCCCGGTGACCGGCCCCAGGGTGAGGATGTCCTCGACCTCGTGGCCGACGCGGATCAGCGCCTGTTCCAGTTCGGCGGGGGTGGCATCCCAGTCCGGCGCTCCGGCGCGGACGGTTTCGCGCAGCCAGCTGTAGGGCAGTCGCATCAGACACCAACTCCGAACGGCAGGGAGAACCGCACGTCGCCCTCGACCATGTCGCGCATGTCGGGAATGCCGTTGCGGAACTGCAGGGTTCGCTCCAGGCCCATGCCGAAGGCGAAGCCGGAGTATTCGGCCGGGTCGATGCCGGCCGCGATCAGCACGTTGGGGTTGACCATGCCGCAGCCGCCCCACTCCACCCAGCCCGGACCGCCCCTTTTGCCCTCGAACCACACGTCGAACTCCGCCGACGGTTCGGTGAACGGGAAGAAATGCGGACGGATCCGGGTGCGAGCGTTCGGGCCGAACTCTGAGCGGGCGAAGGCGTCCAGGGTGCCCTTGAGGTGCGCCATGGTCAGGCCGCGGTCCACCGCGAGTCCCTCGACCTGGTGGAACACCGGGGTGTGGGTGGAGTCGAGCTCGTCGGTACGGAAGGTCCGGCCGATCGAGACGATGTACACCGGCAGCTCGCGGGCCAGCAGCGCGCGGACCTGCACCGGCGAGGTGTGGGTACGCAGCAGTTGGCGGGAGCCCTCCGGGGCTATGTGGAAGGTGTCGGATTCGCTGCGCGCCGGGTGATCGGGGCCGAAGTTCAGCGCATCGAAGTTGAACTGTTCGGTCTCCACCTCGGGGCCCTCGGCCAGCTCCCAGCCCATCGCGACGAAGGTGTCGGCGACGTGCTCGGCGAGGATGGTGATCGGGTGCCGGGCCCCCTGGGCGGTCCGGGTCGATGGCAGGGTGACGTCGATACGTTCGGCGACCAGCACGGCGGCGTCGCGCTCGGCGCGCAGCGCGGCCAGGCGCTCGTCGTAGGCGGTGTTGGCGGTGGTACGGGCGGTGTTGACCCGCTTGCCGGCCTCGGCGCGGTCGGACTTGGGCAGCGTCGCCAGGCCCTGGCGGGCCAGCGCCAGCGGCGCACGGTCACCGAGGTGCTCGGTCTTGGCGGTGGCCAGCGCGGTCAGGTCGGCCGCCGCGCCGAAGGCCGCCACGGCGGCCTGCACGGCTGCGGCGAGCGCCTCGTCGGTCAGGTTCGCACCCGGGTCCTTGTCGGAACCCTCCACATCCTGGGCCACGCTGCTCCTTACGCCGATCGCCCGCCCGGCATGCGGGATCCAGGCGAAATCCTAGTGGTGCGGCGCGGCCGCTCCGACGAGCGGTGTGGTCCGGGGTCACGGTGGGGTTAGGTTCTCCTGAACCCGGTCGGGCCGAGACCCCGGTTTACGCTCACGCGATGAAGCGCGGCGTGCCCATCGCACTGATCTGGATTCTCGCCGTCACGGCCGGGTGGCTGGCGTTTGCCGTCAGCCCGTGGTGGGTGGCCGCCGCGGTCCCGCTGCTGCTGGTGGCCGCGGTCGGAACCCACGACCTGATCCAGCGCCGACACGCCATCCTGCGGGCCTACCCGATCCTCGGGCACGCCCGGTTCCTGATGGAAGAACTGCGCCCGGAGATCCGGCAGTACTTCATCGAATCCGACACCGAGGACACGCCGTTCCCGCGCGAGGTCCGCGACATCATCTACGAGCGGGCCAAGGGCACCAAGGGCAAGGGCGAGGAGCCGTTCGGCACCCAGCGCGACGTCTATGCACCCTGCCATGAGTTCCTGGCCCACTCGCTGCAGGCAAAGTTCGCGACCGACCTGGCCCCACGGGTGCGCCTGGGCGGCCCGGACTGCACCCAGCCGTATGACATCGCGCTGCTGAACGTGTCGGCGATGAGTTTCGGTGCGCTGTCAGCGCAGGCGATCGAGGCGCTCAACACCGGCGCGGCGCTGGGTGGCTTCGCCCACGACACCGGCGAGGGTGGGATGAGCCCGTACCACCTGAAGCCCGGCGGGGATCTGATCTGGGAGATCGCCTCGGCGTATTTCGGCTGCCGCGACGCCGACGGCGCCTTCGATCCGGACGCCTTCGCGGCCAAGGCGGCGACCCCGGCGGTCAAGGCGATCTCGATCAAGCTTTCCCAGGGCGCCAAACCCGGGCTCGGCGGGGTGCTGCCCGGCCCGAAAGTGACCGAGGAGATCGCCGTCACCCGCGGCGTGCCCGTCGGGCAGACGGTCATCTCCCCGCCCACCCACAGTGCCTTCCGCACCCCGGTGGGGCTGATGGAATTCATCGCCACCCTGCGCCGGCTCTCCGGTGGCAAGCCGGTGGGTTTCAAACTGTGCGTCGGGTCGCGCAGTGAGTTCCTGTCCATCTGCAAGGCAATGCTGGAGACCGGCATCACCCCGGACTTCATCATCGTCGACGGCGCCGAGGGCGGTACCGGCGCGGCACCGCAGGAGTTCGAGGATTTCGTCGGCATGCCGCTGACCGAGGGCCTGATCCTGGTGCACAACGCGCTGACCGGCGTCGGGCTGCGCGACCGGGTCCGGATCGGCGCCTCGGGCAAGGTGGCCACCGGGTTCGACATCGTCAGCCGGATCATCCAGGGTGCCGACTTCACCATGGCGGCGCGGGCGATGATGTTCTCCGTCGGCTGCATCCAAGCCCGCAAATGCCACACCAACCACTGCCCGACCGGCGTGGCTACCCAGGATCCGGAGCGCGCCCGGGTGCTGGTGGTCGAGGACAAGTCGATTCGGGTGCGCAATTTCCAGCAGGCCACCGTGGCCAGCGCCGCGCAACTGGTGGCATCCATGGGGATCGACCGGTTCGACGAGCTGACCCCGCGGATGCTCAACCGGCGCATCGAGGGCAGCCGCACCGCCACCTACGCGGAGCTCTACGAGTGGCTGTCCGACGGTGAGTTGCTGAACCACCCCCGGCAGTCGTGGCGAGCCGACTGGGACCGGGCCCTGGCCGACGCCTTCGCCTGAGTACCCGTCAGTTCGCGGCGAACACCGCCTCGGCGTCGCGCGCGACGTCGACGTACTTCTTGCCGCTGACGCCGACTGGTTGTCTTCGACCAGATCCGAGTACCACTGGTTGGTCTCCCCGCCCAGGAAGCCGTAGGACCGGTCGAATCCCTTCTGCAGCGGCCATTCCGACCGGCTGCCACCGGCGGCGATGTCCTCCTCGGGCACATTGGGTGTAGGTCAGCCCGCTGTCGGCCAACCGCTGCATGGTCGGCATCTCGATGCGCCCGCCGTAGGGCGGCCAGGCCGCCGAGCATGGCGCGACGGCTGAGTCGGCCCGATCCGCCGACGGGGTTTCCGCAATCCTGCGGCTGACCGTCCATGGCGACGATTATTGCGGCACCGGGGCGCCACCGGGCTGCTTCACCGGTCGCCGCCCGATTTCTCTGTGGGACAACCGATTTCCCGGCGGGATCAGTCGTCGTCTTCGTCGTCGGCGGCGCGCGCGACGTGTGGGTCGGCCAGTAGCCGATACATCGCCAGATCCGCGGGCACCCCGCTGGGCTTGGCGCCGAACAACTGGCGGCGCACCTTCTTCGGGTAGACACCGAGCTCGTCGAGGCGTTCCGGCGGGATGCGTTCCAGGGTCTCGCCGGAGATCATCACGCCGCCGCGGGTGGCGCGTTCCATCACCCGGGCGGCGATGTTGACGTCGACGCCCAGCCAGTCGCCGCCAATGCGCTGCGGGCGCCCGGTGTGCAGGCCGGCGCGCATCCGCGGGGTGTAACCGTCAACCTCGACGTCGGCCAGCGCGTCCATCGCCTCCAACACCGCGGCAACCGCTACCCCGGGCCGCCGGAACACCGCCATCAGCCCGTCGCCCATCCGTTTGACGATGTGCCCGCCGCGATCAAGCAGCGGCGGTTCGACGGCAGCGGCGACCTTGCGCAACAGCCGCAGAGTGGCCTCGTCGCCGGTCGCCAGTGACCAGTCGGAAAACCCGACCAGGTCGGTGAACACGATGGTGACCTCGGCGTTGGCGGGTTTGCCCGAGACCTTCTCGCTGATCGCCTGCCAGACCTGCAGGCCCGCCAGGCTGACCTCGCGGGAGGCGGCCTCGCGGTCGCGGATCAGGCGGTCGGTGGCACGCGCGGCGGCGCTGGGGGCGCCATCACCGGCGGTGGACAGCGGGTCGCCGAATTCCGGGTCCCCGGGCAGGATGCGGCGGGCCCGGCGAATCAGGGACACCAGGCTCGGGTTGTGGTTGGTCTCGTTCCACCACGTCACGGCCTGCGCTCGTGCCGTTGCAGCCTGTTGCCT
>Ga0209023_10006529_pt1 | contig 12258 bp, 9 predicted proteins | sample LakOneMetagenome_FD_187468 | JGI IMG/M metagenome (GOLD analysis project Ga0209023, IMG submission 187468) | Freshwater and sediment microbial communities from Lake Erie, Canada (SPAdes) (version 2) | ecosystem: Environmental > Aquatic > Freshwater > Lentic | place: Lake Erie, Canada | collected... | reverse complement strand
TTGAGGGCACTTTGTCGGGCCTGTCCGGCGCGCCGGCCCTGGATGCGCAGGGCCGCGTCGTGGGCGTCACCATCGCCGAGGCGCCGAGGCGGGGCCGGATCTATACGACGGCACCCGAAACCTTCGGGCCGGCCATTCGCGGCGAACAGACGTCGGCCGACGACGCGCGCGGCCAGACCATCACGACCGAGGATTACGGCCAGGTGTCCAACCGCCTGAGGCGCGACCTGCGCGTGGCGCAGGTGGTGTGCCTGTCGGTCTAGCTTAAGAAAAGTGACGGCCCGCCACGCAGAGGCGACGGGCCGTCCAGCTTTCAGTTCTACTTCAACGAACCGCTGTTCAGGTTCAGGGCGCCGGCCTCGATGACTTCGAGGTTCGGGTGTTTGGCGCGCAGATCGTCCAGGAACTTCGAGCCGTCGCCGACGATGACCAGGCTGGCGCGGTTGACAGGCAGGTGTTCGGCGAAGGCGGCCTCGACCTGTTCCGGCGTGACGGCGCGAACACGGCCGGCGTAGTCGGCGAGGTCGCTCATCGGCAGATCATAGAGCGCCAGGTTGGCGACCAGGGCGCCCAGGCCGTCCACCGTCTCCAGCGAGCGGCCGAAGCCGCCGATCAGGGTGGCGCGGCGCGGGGCCAGATCGGCCTGGGTCGGGGTCTCGGTTCCCAGCTTGGCGATCTCGGCCAGGATCAGATCGGCGACCTCGTCGGCGGTCTCGTTCTTGGTCTGGGTCGAGGCGGTGAACAGGCCCGCATCCGCCCGTGCGCCCAGCGACGACGAGGCGCCGTAGGACAGACCGCGCTTGATGCGGATTTCCTGGTTCAGGCGCGACGAGAAGCCGCCGCCCAACAGGGTGTTGCCGACCGTCAGCGGGAAGAAGTCCGCATCGGTGCGCGACACGCCGCGAACGGCCGCGACGACCGCGGCCTGACCGGCGCCGGGCTGGTTCACCACGACGATGCGCGGCGCCAGGGGCTGACCGGCCGGATTGGTCGCAGCGGCCGGGGCCGCGCCGGCCGGGCGCCAGTCGCCGAACGCCTGTTGCGCCAGGGCGCGGGCGGCGGCCGGCGTGATGTCGCCCGAGAAGACCAGGGTCGCGTCCGACGGCCGATAGCGGGCGGCGTGGAAGGCGGCGACGTCGGCCGCCGTGATGGCCGGAACCGTCTGCTGGGTGATCGTCGCGCCATAGGGGGCGTCGCCGTAGATGACGCGGCCGACCGTCATGCCGGCGATGGACGCCGGCTGGCTGAGGGCGACGCGCAGGCCGTCCAGGGTCTGGGCCTGCTGACGTTCAAGCTCTTCGCCGGCGAAGGTCGGGTTCTTCACCAGATCCGCCATCAGGGCCACGGTCGCCGGGAAGGCGTTCGACGGGGCGTTGGCGTAGACGTTGGAGAAGTCGACTCCGGCCGATGCGCCCACGCTGGCGCCCAGCTGTTCGATCTGGGTGGCGATTTCGGGCGCGGTTTTGGTCTTGGTGCCCTGGGTCAAAAGGGCGGCGGTCATGGCGGCGACGCCAGCCTTGCCCGTCGGATCATCGGACGAACCGGCATCGAAGCTGAGGCGGGCCGAGACCAGCGGCACGCCGTCGGTCGGGGCGACCAGGACGCGCAGGCCGTTATCCAGGCGGAAGTCGGCGACGGTCGGCGTCACGGGTGCGACCTCGGCGCCCGGCTGGGGCAGGGGCTTGCGCTCCGCCTCGGGCAGGAGGACGGCGGGCGGGCCGGCGGGGGCCAGGTCGGCGACCTTCACGGGGGCGTCCACGTTCATCTTCTGGACTGAGGCGGGGTTCTGATCGTCGGCGGCCAGGAAGGTGATCGTCGACTGGCGCTGCGGCGTCAGATATTTGCGGGCGACGCGCTGAATGTCGGCGACGGTGACGGCCTGGATCTGGGCGACCTCTTCGTCGGCGGCGGCGGCCGAGCCGGTGTTGATCAGCGAGAAGCCCAGGGCGGTTGCGCGGTCGTCCACCGTTTCGCGGCTGCGCAGGGCGTCGGCGACCAGTTCATTCTTGGCCTCGGCCAGTTCCTCGGCGGTGACTGGAACGTCGCGCAGCTTGCCGATTTCCTCGTTCAGGGCGGCGATGCCTTCGTCGGCCGTATGGCCCTGAGCCATGATGGCCAGGGCGGACAGATTGCCGGCCTGCTGCGAGAAGTCGGGGGTCGAGCCGATCTGGGCCGCGATCTGCTTGTCATAGACCAGCGAGCGATACAGACGGCTGGACTCGCCGGTGGACAGGATGCCGTCCAGAACGGTCAGGGCGGCGCGGTCGGCGTCGGCGTATTTCACCGTCGGCCAGGCGACGACGGCGGCCGGCAGCGGCACGTTCGGCGCATAGTAGGTGACGTTGCGCGGTCCCGTCGGCTCGGGCTCGACGACATTGTTGGTCGGGATCGGCGTGGTCGGATTCTTCAGCGGGCCGAAATACTGATCCACCCAGCGGTCCAGTTGGGCCTGATCGAAGTTGCCGGCCACGATCAGATAGGCGGCGTCGGGACGATAATAGGTGGCGTGGAAGCGGCGAACGTCTTCCAGCGACGAGGCCTCCAGCTCCTCGATCGAGCCGATGCCCGGACGGCGATAGGGGCTGTCCTGATAGATGGTCTCGGGCACGAACAGGCCGAACAGACGACCATAGGGATTGGCCAGAATCCGCTGACGGTATTCCTCCTTCACCACGTCGCGCTCGGCGACGAAGGTCGGCTCGTCCACGACCAAAGAGCCCATGCGGTCGGCCTCGGCGAACAGCATCCGTTCCAGATGGTTGGCGGGCACGGTCTCGAAATAGGCGGTGGTGTCGTCGGCGGTGAAGGCGTTGTTGGAGCCGCCCACGTCCTCGGTCAGCCGGTCGAAGGTTTCGGGCGGCAGGTTGGTGGTCGACTTGAACATCAAGTGTTCGAACAGGTGGGCAAAGCCCGAACGGCCGGCTGGATCGTCCTTGGAGCCGACCTTGTACCAGACCTGGACCGTGACGTTCGAAGTGTCGGCGTCACGCGCCGAATAGACTTCCAGCCCGTTCGCGAGGACGCGCTTGGTGAAGCCCAGTGGGGGCACGGTCACGCCCTGCGGCGCCTGCCCCGTCGATTGAACGGCGGCTGCGGCGGGCGCGGCGCCCTCTGCGAAGGCGGGGGCAGCGAGGCCGAGAAGGAGGGCCGAGGCGGCAACTGTTGCGATCAGGCGGGATTTCATGAAGGGCTCCGAAGCCCGGAACGCCGGGCGCTGAGACCGTATCAGCGATTGGGCGTCTTGCACCTTACCGAGATGTAATGAAGCGCAAGGAGCGCAGGTCGTTCATGGACAAATCCCCGGCGGCGATCTATTCGCCCAATGTCGCATGTCAGCGGCGACCCCCTGCCGAGGATGCGTGCCGAGACGAGCGAAAGCGACTTCTGTCTCCGACGAAAAAATCGCGGTCTGGGCCTTCGTCCTGCAAAATATGGTTACTCCGCCCGCCGTACTTTACGGCAGTTGGGCGGCCGCCGGGCTGATCCTGGCGGCCCTCGGGCAGCCGTGGGTGGGGCTGGGGTTCGCCCTCGTCGGCATGGCGTTCGACGCTTGGGCCCAGGGGCGCGTTAAACGATACCAGAAGGCTGAGGCGCCCGTCGCGGGCTGGCCCCCGCTGCTGATGGTCATCGTGGGGATTCGGTTCGCCCTGGGGGTGTCCGGGCCGCTGATCGCCTGGCTGATAAACCCGCGCGCCGATGTGATGCTGGTGGTGGTGCTGATCCAGGTCTGGTCGATCGGTGTGGCCTTCGTTCAGTTCAGCGCGGCGCCTCGGCTGTTGGGGCTGGCGGCGGCTCCGATCTGCGCGACCGTGTTGGTCGTGATCTATCCCTCGCTGATGGGGCCGCACGGTCTGGCGGTGGCGGCGGCCTTCGTCATGCTGGCGACGATCCTGTTCATCATCTCGCGCGCGACCCACGCCCTGTGGTGCGACCTGTTCGCGGCGGACCAGCGCAACAAGGCGTTGCTGATAGACGTGCAGGCGTCGCATGAGGCGGCCGTGCTGGACCGCGACGCCGCCCGATGCGCGCGTCAGGAGGCGGACGAGGCCAATGACGCCAAATCCCGCTTCCTGGCCAATATGAGCCATGAAATCCGCACCCCTCTGAACGGCGTCATCGGCATGGCGCAGATCATGGCGGGGGACGCGCTGGAGGATCGGCAGAAGGCGCGACTGGAGATTCTGGATCGGTCGGCCCACACGTTGCTGGACCTGATCAACCAGATCCTGGACCTGTCGCGGATCGAAGAGGGGCAACTGGAGATCGTGCCGCAGCCCATCGATGCGGACGCCCTGGTGCACGAGGTGACTGAGACGCTGCGGCCATTGGCCGAAAGCAAGGGTCTGGCGTTCCATGTCGTGTCGACGGGCCTGGGATGGGTCAGCGCCGATCCGGTCCGGCTGCGCCAGATCCTGTTCAACCTGCTGTCCAACGCCATCAAGTTCACCGCCGAGGGCCAGGTGGCGTTGGATGTCGCGCGGACGGACGCCGGGGCGGTGTTACGCGTGTCGGACACCGGGCGGGGCATACCGGCGGACCAGATCGGGCAGCTCTTTACGCGCTTCGCCCAGATCGAGGCGGCGGCCGTCGATCGGCGTGACGGGGCCGGGCTGGGCCTGTCGATCGTGGCGACCCTGGTGGAGCTGATGGGCGGCCGTATCGAGGTGGAGAGCGAGGCGGGCGAAGGGGCGATCTTCGTCGTCACGCTGCCGCTGACGCCGGCGCAACCTGTGAAGACCGGCGAGGATGCGCCGGACGCCGAGCCGGAGAGAGCGCTGCGGGTGCTGGTCGCCGAGGATCACCCGGTCAATCAGCAGGTGATCCGCGGCCTTCTGGGCCAGGTCGGGATCGAGGTCGAGATCGTCGACGACGGTCTTCAGGCGGTCGAAGCGACGCAAACGCGCGACTGGGACCTGATCCTGATGGATGTGCAGATGCCGAACATGGACGGTCCGACGGCGACACGCACGATCCGGCAGCGCGAGGCCGACCAGGGGCTGGTCCGCACGCCGATCATCGCCCTGACGGCCAATGCGATGGTGGAGCAGGTCGAGAGCTATCTGGCCGCGGGCATGGATGCGGTGGTCAGCAAGCCCGTCGATCTGAAACGGCTGCTGACCACCATTTCCGACGTGATGTCCGCAAAGACCTAGTCGCGGAAGACCTGAACGCCGATCTCGCCGGCGGGCGTCAGCCAGGCGTGCTTCATGCCCTGGCTGTTGAAGGGGGCGGCGATGTTTCCGGCGGCGTCCAGGGCGATCATGCCGCCGTCGCCGCCCATCTGACCGATCTCGTCGATGACGGCCTGGGTCGCCTCGGTCAGTGACTGGCCGGCGGCGACGCGCCAGGCGACCTGGGCGGCGGCGGCGACGCGGATGAAATATTCCCCCTGGCCGGTGCAGGAGGTCGCGGCGTAGGCGTCCGCCCAGGTTCCGGCGGCGGGGATCGGCGTGTCGCCGACACGGCCCGGCATCTTGCCGAACACCCCGGCGGTCGAGGTGGCGGCGGCGAGACGGCCCTGGCTGTCCAGCACGCAGGCGCCGACGGTGCCGTGGCTGAGGGTTCCGGGCGGATGATTGTCCTCACCCTTGCCCGCGCCGGTGAACCAGGCGGCCTCGTCAGCGATGGGCTCCATCCCTTGGTCGTGGGCGAACAAGGCCGCGCCCTCGCCGACCAGCATGACGTGGGGTGTGCGGTCCATCACGGCGCGGGCGGCGACGACGGGGTTGCGGAAGCCTTGGAGTGCGGCGACGGCGCCAGCGCGTTTGGTCGATCCGTCCATGATGCTGGCGTCCAGCTCATAGGCGCCGGCCAGATTGGGCGAGGCGCCCTTGCCCGCGACGTAGAGACCGGAATCCTCCAGCATAACGACGGCGGCGGTGGCGACGTCCAAGGCGCTGTCGCCCGCCTCCAGCCGAACCTTCATGGCCTCGACCACCTCGCGCATATGCTCGACCTCTGCGTCGTAGTTGCGTTCGCGCCGGGCGCCGGCGCCGCCGTGGAGGATGAGGGCGGTCATGTCGTCTTCCTGAGCCTTGTCTTTATCGCCTCTTTCAAACGGGCGTGGCGCTCTTTAGCGTCGCGATGAAGGCCGCGCCATGTCGGTCCAGGGAAAACGGCCTCAAGTAGCGCAAAGCGCGATAGGCCAAGAAAGGAAACTTTGATGCGCGCTGTTCTGTCCAAGACGCCTGGTGGCCCCGAAACCCTGGTCGTGGAGGACGTGCTCGACCCGACGCCCAAGGCGGGCGAGGTGATCATCGAGGTCAAGGCGGTTGGGATCAACTATCCCGACACCCTGATCATCGAGGACAAATACCAGTTCCGGCCCGAGCGGCCCTTCTCGCCGGGCGCCGAGGTCGCCGGCGTGGTCGAGGCGGTGGGCGAGGGCGTGAAGGGCATGCGCAAGGGCGACCGGGTCATCGCCGTGCCAGGCTGGGGCGGGTTGGTCGAACGGCTGGCGGTGCGGGCCGAGACGGTCATCCCCATCCCCGACGTCATGAGCTTCGAAGAAGCGGCGGCCCTGATCATGACCTATGGCACCAGCTACTATGCGCTGAAGGACCGGGCGCAGCTGAAGGCGGGCGAAACCCTCTTGGTGCTGGGTGCGGCCGGGGGCGTCGGCGCCGCCGCCGTCGAACTGGGCAAGGCTATGGGGGCCAAGGTGGTCGCCGCCGCCTCGACCAATGACAAGGTCGAGTTCGCGCTTGAACTGGGCGCCGACAACGGCCTGATCTATCCGTCGGGACCGATGGACAAGGCGGCGCAGAAAGAGCTGTCGGGCGAGTTCAAGCTGGCGACCGGCCGCGACGGCGCGGACGTCGTCTATGATGCGGTCGGTGGCGATTACGCCGATCCGGCGCTGCGGGCCATGGACTGGAACGGGCGCTATCTGGTGGTCGGCTTCCCGGCGGGCATTCCGTCCCTGCCGCTGAACCTAACGCTGCTGAAGTCTGTGTCGGTGATCGGCGTCTTCTGGGGCGCGGCGGTGATGCGCGATCCCAAGGCCCACGCCGCCAACATGACCGAACTGATGCAGATGTACGCGGACGGTAAAATTCGGCCGCGCGTGTCGCAGACCTTCCCCTTGGAAAAGGCCGGAGAGGCGATCAAGGCCCTGGGCGACCGTCAGGCGCTGGGCAAGATCGTGGTGACGGTCGAGAGCTGAGACATCAGGACGCCGGACACCGGAAATCTTCGCGCGGGACGCCCGATACGGACGACAGCCGCTCGGCGGGCAGCTTGATGGTCAGGCCTGAGTGCTCGAGCCGGAAGTTATAGATGGCGCCCAAAAGGCCGGCCATCGGGCAACCTGTGACCTGTGCGCCTTGGGCATCTAGACCCAGGGCGAGGCCCTCGCTCATGCTTCCGGTCCAGCGCCCGACCTTGACCCGAACCGCGCCGGCGTGATGGCGGCCGGGGCGGGGCAGCACTTCTTCGATCCACTGGCGCGGCACGCCGGTCTCGCGCTCTTCCGACATCAGGCGGTGCACCTGATAGGGGCGGGCTTCGCTCACGAACCAGCCCATGACCGCGCGTGCGACGACCGTGTTGCCGCCGCTGGGGGTGTCGGTCAAATCCAGGATGATCGTCTCGTTGCGGCGGGCTTGGGTCATGGCGGCGTCGAAGGCGGCGATGGTGCGGTCGTCGCCCAAGGAATCGTTGAAGGTTATGGTCAGGCCGTCACGTCCGCGCGTGGTCGTGATCGGCCCGGTGTCGGGGCGCGGCGCCGCATAAAGGTTGGGCAGCGCCAGCTCCCTTTGCGGACCGTCGCCGCGCTGGACCGTCAGGCGGCGCGGGCGGTCGCGGCGTCCCGCCGCCAGGACGCGCACGGCGTAGCCGGCGTCGGCGACCGACTCCAGGCCCAGATCACGCCAGTAGGCGGCGACGGCCTCGGCTACCGGGACGCCGTCGATCCGAACCAGCCGGTCGCCCGGTGCCACGTCGGCGGCCCGGGCCGGCGATCCCTCCCGCACGGCGGTCACGCGATAGGTGTCGCCCTCCGGCTCGACCCAGAGGTCGGCGTAGCTGGGCACAATGGCCCAGCTGTCGGAAAACGAACTGCCGGTGATGACATGGGCGTCCGCCAGCAACGCCAGTCGCCGTTCGGCATAGCGCAGCAGGGTGGTGCTGTCGTGAACCGCATCAGCTTCGGCGCGCAGACGTTCAGTCATGGGCGCCTGGCCAAGCGGAAAACGATCCAGATAGGCGTAGTTGGCCGCGACCAACGCCTCGATGGACCGGGCGTCGCTCCTATAGTCTTCGGCTGTCGGCGCGCTTTTTTGGGCCAGGGCGGCAAGCGGCAGGCCGATAGTGGTGAGGGCGACGAATGGCGCCAGGCGCTTCAACAAGGACATGGCCCAAGATTGAGTCTCGCCTGGACACCAGACAACTGAATAATCGGTAAGCTGAGCTATTTAGCTTTCAGCCGCTGCACCGCGTCCTCGGCCTTGTCGCGGTGGCGGCGTTTGATGTTGGCGCCGACCAAGGCCAGCAGGGCGGTGATGACGGCCGCGTCGTCGGTATAGCCGATGCCCGCGAAGATATCGGGAATGGCGTCCACCGGCATGACGAAATAGGCCAGGCCCGCGAAGATCATGCCCTTGGCCGCCATCGGCGTCTGCGGATCGCGCGCGGCGTACCAGGCGGCCAGGGCCTGGTCCGCAAAGGGGATGCGGGCGGCCGTGCGCTGGATCTTGGGCCAGAAGCCCTTGGTCACGCGGGCCTCGTTGATCTTCACCACCGACGGCACGAGCGCCTTTTTCGGGTCCAGGACATCCGACGGATCGGCGGGTTTGGCTTTGGCGGTCATGGCCGCTAAATCCTCAATCGAAACTCAGGTTCACGACAATATAGGAACGATCAGGATGAAACTCGACAACACCATCGCCGCAGTGGTCACCGGCGGCGCCTCGGGCCTGGGCGAAGGCACCGCGCGCGCCATCGCGGCGACGGGGGCCAAGGTCGCCCTGTTCGACCTGAACGCCGAAAAGGGCGAGGCTATCGCCGCCGAGATCGGCGGCGTCTTCTGCCAGGTGGACGTGACTGACGACGCCTCGGTCGCCGCCGCCTTCGAAAAGGCCCGCGCCGCCCATGGCCAGGAGCGCCTGACCGTCAACTGCGCCGGCATCGCCACGGGCCAGAAGACCGTCTCGCGCAAGAAGGACACCGGCGAGATCAAGGCCCACGACATGGCCCAGTTCGAGCGCACCGTGCGGGTCAATCTGTTCGGCACCTTCCGGGTCCTGTCGCAGTCGGCGGCGGGCATGGTGACGCTTGAGCCGATGGCGGACGGCGAGCGCGGCCTGATCGTCAACACCGCCTCCGTCGCGGCTCAGGACGGCCAGATCGGCCAAGCGGCCTATTCGGCGTCCAAGGGCGGCGTCTATGCGATGACCCTGCCGATCGCGCGCGATCTGGCTCAGGAAGGGGTGCGCTGCAACACCATCCTGCCCGGCATCATGTGGACGCCGATGATGGCTGGGATGGATCAGAAGATTCAGGACGCCCTGGCCGCCGCCATCCCCTTCCCCAGCCGTCTGGGCACGCCGGCCGACTATGCGTCGCTGGTGCTGGAGCTGGCGCGAAACGTCTACATCAACGGCGAATGCATTCGTCTGGACGGCGCCATTCGCTTGGCGCCGCGCTGAGGCGCGGGGGGCGTGAGCGGGACTTGATCGCTTTTTGCAAATTCTCTCTTGCAGGACCGATCAACCCTCCGCTATACGCCCCCTCCTCGACGGGGAGCGCACCTAGCTCCTACGGAGTGCGGGCGTAGCTCAGTGGTAGAGCACAACCTTGCCAAGGTTGGGGTCGAGAGTTCGAATCTCTTCGCCCGCTCCAAGTCGAGACGAATAAAATCAGGGGCCTGTCGGTTGCGGCAGGCCCCGATTTTTTTGACCGCTGCCTGAGATGTTTTCAGATCAGTCCGGCGACGAGCGTCAGCGCGCCCAGGCCGATCGACAGCGGCGCGCGCAGCGCGAGCCAGCCCTCGGGCGTCAGACCGGCCACCTTCAGCTTCAGATCGATCAGGACGCTGGCGGCGATGAAGACGCCCAGCATGACCAGCGACACGGCCGGATCGGAACCCGCCGCCCAGACGACGCTGGTCGCCAGCGCGAGAAGCGAGGGCGCCACAGAGGCGATCCAGACCCATTTGGGCGCCTTCAGGCCCGTCGCAGCCGCCAGTCCCCACCAGACGCCGCCCAGGAAGCTGAAGATCAGGGCGGCGTAGGCGTAGGCCAGGCCGAGGGGGGCGGTCTGCTGGTCAGCATCGCCTGCAAGAAGGACGGCGACCGCCGCCACCTGGGGCAGCAGGCCGGCGAAACCCAGTATGCGGGCGAGCGGCGGCAAGCGATGTCGGCCGGTGGATTCAATCGTCATCGGACACCTGTCGAGGCGGGTTGCGATCCAGACTGTAGAGGACGCCCGTATAGGATGGCGAGCCCGTTCGCCGTCGCCGAGAGCCTTCGATCGTCATGACCCCCTTGCTTGTCTGGTATGATGGCGGCTGTCCCCTGTGCCGACGCGAGATCGCCCTGATGCGGCGGCTGGATCGACGCGGCGCGATCCGATTTGTCGATGTGTCGGACGGTCAGACGAGCTGCCCGCTGAATCGCGAGGCGCTGCTGGCGCGATTCCACGCGACGGAAAACGGAAGGCTGCTGTCGGGCGCGGCGGCCTTTGCGGCGATGTGGCGGGCCATACCGCTGTTGCGCCCGCTGGGTCTGGCCGCACGCATCCCCTGGGTCCTTGCGGCGTTGGAGAGGGCGTACCGGGTATTTCTGCGCCTGCGTCCTCGACTTCAGTCTCTCGCTCGCAAATGGGCCCGGTGATGGAAATAACGCATGTCCGTGCTTAGGCTGGTGCTGGGCGATCAGCTGTCGGACGACCTGCCGGCGCTGAAGGATCTGAACCCGGACGTCGATACGATTCTGATGGCCGAGGTTCGCGACGAGGCGACCTATGTCCGGCATCACAAGCAGAAGCTGGCCCTGGTCTTTGCAGCCATGCGCAATCACGCCGAGCGGCTGAAGGGGCGGGGCGTCAACGTGCGCTATGTGCGCATAGACGATGCGGACAACAGCGGCTCCATCACCGGCGAACTGGCCCGGGCGCTTGAGGAGGGCGCTTATGAAACGGTGGTGATGACCGAATGCGGCGAGTGGCGGCTGGCCGAGCATCTGGCCGCCTTTGCGGAAGGGGCGGAGCTGCCGGTCGAGATTCGCGAGGATCGCCGCTTCATCAGCAGCCACGACCGTTTTCGTCGCTGGGCCTCGGGCAAGTCGCAGCTGCGCATGGAGTTCTTCTATCGCGAGATGCGCCGCGCGACGGGTATACTGATGGACGGCGATCAGCCGGAGGGCGGGCGCTGGAACTATGACGCCGAGAACCGCAAGAAGCTGGCCAAGGGCGTGACGCCGCCCGATCGCCTGCGCATCCCGCCCAACGCCGTGGCGCGCGAGGCGATGGCGGATGTCGAGCGGCTGTTCGGCGACCATTTCGGATCGCTGGACGGGTTCGGCTGGGCCACGACGGCGCAGGAGGCGGAAGCCTCGCTGAAGCACTTCCTGAAGGACGTCCTGCCGTCGTTCGGGGACTGGCAGGACGCGATGGCGGAGGGTCAGCCGTGGATGTGGCATGGGCTGATCTCGACCTCGATAAACCTGGGCCTGCTGGACCCGCTGGACGTCTGTAAGCGCGCCGAGGCGGTCTATCGGGCGGGCAAGGCGCCCCTGAACGCGGTCGAAGGCTTCATCCGGCAAATCCTGGGATGGCGCGAGTTCGTGCGCGGCATCTACTGGCTGAAGGCGCCGGAGTATCGGGCGCGCAACTTCCTGGATGCGGACCGCAAGCTGCCCTGGTCCTACTGGTCCGGTGAGACCGACATGGCCTGTGTCGCCGATGTGGTGAAGACCACGCGCGACAACGCCTATGCCCACCATATCCAGCGGCTGATGGTGACGGGCAATCTGGCCTTGCTGCTGGGCGTGCATCCCGATCAGGTCGCTGACTGGTACATGTGCGTCTATGCCGACGCCTATGAATGGGTCGAGATGCCCAATACGCGCGGCATGGCCCTGTTCGCCGACGGCGGCATCGTGGGGTCCAAGCCCTATGCGGCCTCGGGGGCTTATATCGACCGGATGAGCGACTATTGCGGGGCGTGTCGCTATGATGTGAAGAGCAAGAGCGGCGATGCGGCCTGTCCGTTCAATCGGCTGTACTGGGGCTTTCTGGAGCGCAATCGCGGCAGGCTGC